>Ga0163108_10000662_pt1 | contig 25569 bp, 26 predicted proteins | sample Fk1155metaG_FD_109644 | JGI IMG/M metagenome (GOLD analysis project Ga0163108, IMG submission 109644) | Marine microbial communities from the Central Pacific Ocean - Fk160115 155m metaG | ecosystem: Environmental > Aquatic > Marine > Oceanic > Photic zone | place: The Central Pacific Ocean...
CCCAGGCATCCGGTTCCTGAAATCATCAGTAATGTTAATGAAAAACCTGATTTGATTGCCTTACCTCAATTAAATGAAAGCGATGAGTATTTGCATCTGACTTTATCTGGATTTCTCGATGATAAATTCTCGAGCTTGATAGTAAAAACAAGGCTTATAGAAAAGATAGTGGCAACAATTGACAACCTTCCACGAGAATATATGAACGAGAGAATGCGGCCAATTGGTTTTAAAGTCAGCACTTTTGAAGTTGAGTCTCAGGAAAATCTTAATGGATTTATATTAAGCACAAAAAATTATGTTAGATATGAGGTCCTTGTTAATGGATTATCTAAGATAGATATAAACTTGTTGGCGGACACTTACCTTCGATTTTATCCATTATTGCAAGAAGCTTATGAGGATCTAGGGTACCCAGGATCTTATTTTAATGATCGAGTTATTGAAGTCATTGATCACTTGATAGACACACCGGAAATCAATGATCCAATAATTGTGCATAGGCCATACATTTTATATGAGTTTGCTCATCCGGATATAGAAGCATTATCGAGTGGTCAAAAATTATTACTAAGATTGGGTGCGAGAAATTCATCAAGAGTTAAACAATTTCTTAAAGAATTCAGAGCTTTAATTTCATAAAAACTTGGAGAACTTCATGAAAAATATTTTTTTTACATTATGTCTAATTTTAATCTATCAGGGTTCTAGCGCAGAAAATATTTTAGGATTTGACAGCGTGGGCTCTGAGAAACAAAGAAGATTGGAATCAGAGTATGATAAAAATATCAATGCCAAGGAAATGGATGAATGGTTAAAAGAATTATCGAAAGTGCCTCATCATGTAGGTTCTCTTGCCACTAAAGCAAACGCAGATTTTTTAGCTTCTTTATTTAATTCATGGGGGTTTAAGGTAGAGATTGAGGAATATCACATACTTATTCCTACACCAAAGGTTCTCGAATTGGATTTGATATCACCTTCAGAGTACAAGGCTTCTTTGAATGAGGAATCATTAACCGAGGATCCAAGTACTTATGTTCGTGAAAATTTATTACCCCCATATAATGCTTTCTCTATAGATGGAAAAGTTGAAGGCGAGTTAGTTTTTGTCAATTATGGAATGCCTCAAGATTACGAGGTTCTAGAACGTTACGGAATTGACGTAAAAGGAAAAATTGCCATTGCAAAATATGGTAGATCTTGGCGTGGAATTAAGCCTAAGCTTGCAGGTGAGAAAGGCGCTATAGCTACAATCATATATTCGGATCCAGCAGATGACGGTTATGGCAAGGGTGATGTTTATCCGAAGGGACCTTATAAAAATGATAGTGGTGTTCAACGTGGCTCTGTAATGGATATGCCAACTTACCCAGGAGATGTGTTAACTCCAGGTATTGGTGCTACAAAGTCAGCCAAAAGATTAAAAATTGAGAATGTTGAAACTATCACAAAAATACCTGTTTTGCCGATTTCTTATCGAGATGCCTTGCCATTATTGAGCGCGATGGAAGGACCAGTTGTACCTCAAGAATGGAGAGGAGGATTACCCATTACTTATCATTTGGGGCCAGGACCAGCAAAAGTACGCTTAAATGTTCAGTTTAATTGGGAGAACACAGTTGCCTATAATGTAATTGCAAGGATCGAAGGCACTAAATTTCCGGATGAGTGGGTTATTCGAGGTAATCACCATGATGGCTGGAATCACGGGGCAGCAGATCCAATATCTGGATTGGTGGCATTACTGGCTGAAGCAAAGTCGGTTGCGATGCTGGCTAATAATGGAACAAAGCCATTACGAACTTTAATTTATGCGGCTTGGGATGCTGAAGAGGTGGGATTAATAGGCTCAACCGAATGGGCAGAACATCATGCCGATGAATTACAAAAACATGCGGTTGCATACCTAAATACCGATGGCAATTCGCGAGGTTTTGTAAACATTGGCGGAAGTCATGTGCTTGAAAGGTTTTTTAATCAAATAATGGATGAAGTCAAAGATCCACGAATGGATATTACCGTAAAGGAAAGAAAACGAGCTTACTTGAAAATTAATGGAGATTCTGAGAAAAAAAGAAAAGAAGCCGAGAAGAGGAATGATTTAAGGATTAATCCCCTTGGTTCAGGGTCAGATTACACTCCATTTTTGCAACATTTAGGTATTGCTTCAGCAAACATTGGTTTTGGCGGGGAAGGCAATGGTGGAAGTTATCATACACTTTATGATACTTATGAGCATTATACTGCCTGGAAAGATCCAGGATTAGTTTACGGGGTTTCTTTAGCACAAGTTGCTGGGAGAGCAACGTTGCGTTTATCTAATTCAGATCGTTTGCCTTTTGAGTTCAAAGGATTTGCGGATAATATCGGTCTGTATATTTCAGAGTTAGAAGAACTCGCTGAAAACATGCGTCAAGACACCAAAGACAGAAACAATATGATTAACGATGGCACTTATACAGCGGCATTAGATCCGAACAAAACAATAATTCCTCCCAAAATCAGACAAGAGGTTCCGTATTTTAATTTTTCACCCTTAAAAAATGCATTATCTGGATTGATGGAGTCAGCTGAAGGTTTTGATCAAGTTGCGAAATCAAAGAACAAAAGCAGCAAGGAAATAAATAATTTGTTATATACCATTGAACAATTGATGACCCGTGAAGAAGGGTTGCCGGGAAGGAATTGGTACAGGCATTATATTTATGCACCTGGGTTTTATACTGGATATGGGGTAAAAACGATTCCAGCTGTTCGAGAGGCGATTGAGCAACGCAATTATGATGAAGTTGAAAAACAAATATCACTTTCTGCAGAAGTTATAAGTAAAGTGACTTTAAGGATTAATAGGATTTTGGGCTTGATGCAATAAGCACATCAAAGTCAATTTACTCCTTACGCATAAGCCTACGCTTAATAATGCTGATACCAGTTGTTCTGAATCCCCTGAGGTAAAGGGATGATGAGGATTTTCCTATTTCACGATATGCTATAAATAAGCCACTACTAACAATCACCATAGCTCCTATCATTACATATTTGTCGGGCGTTTCTTGCCATATCCAGTATCCAGCTAGAGCTGCCCCAATTAATGTCAAGTATTCAAATGGAGCAAGTGCCACAGGTGAGTATCTCTTGTATGCATTAATGAAACCAATCCAGGTACCAACGGAAGTTAATCCGGCCAAAAAGAATATCAACCAATCGGAAACGGTAGGTGCAATATAATTGTTTGGCAGGAAAAATACCGATGCCACCAAAGGACCTACAAGTACATACATCGACATGGCGATCGTGGTTTCTGTTTTCATCTTACGTGCTGTGATAGCCAATAATGCATAACTGATCGCAGCCGCCAGAACCGAAACTACGGCTATCGAAAGTTCTCCCGATCCCGGTCTTAATATGATTAATGCTCCACAAAATCCAATTATAACTGCTATCCAGCGAGGTCGACCAACAGATTCACCTAAAAGAGGAACTGATAAAGCGGTTACTACGATTGGCGCGGTATAAGCCAGTGTCAATGCATTGACTAATGGCATTAGGCTGACTCCATAAAAAAATCCAAACATTGCAATAATTGATAATATTGCTCTCAGGGTATGCAATCCCCATTTCTGCGTTTGAATGCTTTTTAACCCGCCATACCAAGGTGCAATTATGAGGAAAATAATTGCTCCGAAAAGACTTCGCATGAATATGAATTGCGTTAGCGAGTAATCTTGAAGTAGGTATTTAGCTAGCAAATCAAGTGAAAGGCCGCAAAAAGAACCAAGGAGAAGGTAGCCTAAAGCTAAACCAAAGGCATCTGGAGTTATATTTTCTTTGTTCATTTTTCTTCTTTTTTGAGGGAGGGTTTATTTTTTAGTTCTTAAGTTGTTAATTTTTTGAAAAATATTTTTGATTTTTTTTAAAAAAAAGCGAAAAAAAAGTGATAAAATTTTTCAATCTGTGATGAAGGCCGCAGTATACTTTCATGTTTTTATAACTGCAAAGGAAAAATTATGTTAATTGAATTTCCACCTATGGGCGTATATGAGACGTTGTTTAAATTTGCCGATGCCACATCCAAATATATGGGAGACAGCGGAACACATCCTTGGGCACAAGGTTACCCATTAACCTCTCAATTGCCAAACGGACCTTCATTACCAGAATCTATCTCCTTAAATAAATTAGATCTAAAATATCCAAAAGCAACGGGTGAAATTGAGTTGCGACAGGCAATCTCTGATTATTACAACGATCATTATTCAGCAAATATTACACCTGAACATGTTGCGGTATTCGCTGGAGGGAGACCTGGTTTATTGGCGAACTTGGCTTTTCTTGAATCTGATGTTTGTGTGGCTTTAGAAGAGACAGAATATACCCCATATTGGGATATGTTAAGACTGTTAGATCGAAAAGTGCATATCATCCCCAGTAATATTGATAATAAGTTCAGGCCCAATCACAGTGATTATGACATCGAACCAATGGAAGGTACTGATAGAGTTTTGTTACTTAAGAGCAATCCATGCAATCCAACTGGCGTAGCCCTAGATCCTGAAGGATTACAGGAGCTAGTGGAAAAATACAGCCAAGCTGGACGTGGAGCAATGTTTGATGAGGCTTACGAATTTTATAATGACCCAGAACCGATGAGTGCCATTAGTTATGTCAAAGAGATAGATGCTACAAATATCTTCGTTATTGGTGCTGCTACTAAAGGGTTACAGGTACCAGGCATGAGAGTTGGATGGATTATTGCAGCTCAAAAGCATATTGAATTATTCAGAAATTACTCTTCTTTTGGGATGGGGGGTGTATCCAGAGCATCACAGTTGTATGTTACAGAATTGCTTCAGAGGGATCGTGTTGCTCATGCGAGAAAGGCGGTTTGTGAATTCTATAGATCTCAAAGAGAAAGATATGCAAAAGGCCTACAGGAATTAGGATTTGAGTTATATACAGGTTGCGGTGGTTTCTACCATTGGGGTTTATTGCCTAATGGATTAACTGCAGATGAATTTAATGAGAGATTATTTAATCATGATGCGGGCATATTGCCAGGATATTTATGCGATATGACAAGGGATGGCGATTCTGGCAGTCCATTAGATAAGTTTATTAGATTCTCTTTTGGGCCACTTGAAGCAGATACCTTTGAGAATGATATGCAGATATTGTCAGAATGCGTTTAGTTCAGTTCCTACAATTAATAATAAGGAAAGAAGCTGATAATGATTAATAAGACATTACCAAATTCTATCCTTGAAGCCGTTGATCGAATCACTGATCATGTTAGACGAACTCCATTAGAATATTCACCGCATTATAGTGATTTGACTGGTGCAGAAGTGTGGCTGAAACTTGAAAATCTACAAGTGACTGGTTCTTTTAAGGCTCGAGGCGCTTTTAATAAAGTTCTTCTTTTAAGCGATGAACAAAAGACAAAGGGTTGCGTCACGGCATCAAGTGGTAATCATGGCGCAGCCTCCGCATATGCCATGCAGGTATTGGGCATAAAAGGGTTAGTTTTTGTTCCTGAGAAGACATCCGGTATTAAAGTGGATGCAATAAAGAGATCTGGGTGCGAAGTTCGATTTTTTGGGATTGATGGTGTCGATACAGAAAATTTTGCACGAAAATATGCGCTAGAAAATAACTTAACTTTTTTATCCCCATACAATGACAATGATGTAATTTCAGGTCAGGGAACTTGCGGCGTTGAAATTCTAGAGCAGCTACCCGAATGTAATGCAGTTTTTATTGCTGTTGGCGGCGGTGGATTGATCTCAGGTATCGCTTCTCATATTAAATCCATCAAAGAGGATGTAGAAGTGATTGGTTGTCAACCTATCAATTCAGCAGTGATGGCTCATTCTATTAAAGCTGGTAAAATTCTTGATTTAGAGAGTGAGCCAACTTTGTCTGATGGAACAGCGGGCGGTATCGAGAAAGAGGCAATAACGTTTGAGCTTTGTCAGCAATTGGTGGATTATTTTGAGCTTGTTTCTGAAGCTAAAATTATCGAAAGTGTGCAGACATTTATTGATACTCACAGAATGTTGATAGAGGGTGCCGCTGGAGTCGCATTAGCTGGGTTGTTGGCACAAAAAGAACGTTATATTGGAAAAAAGGTGGTTACAGTAATCTGTGGCGGCAACATTTCGCGTCAAACACTGAAAGTAATTATATAATTTCACTTCTATTTAATTCGCTAAACTGTCTCGATTTTCTAAAGCCCTCTTGATTTCATTATCTATATGCTCTCTTTGTTTAATTGGTGAGTATTTTTTGTTGTCATTTTTAATGAATTGATTTAATGGTTCGATAATAAGATCATCATTCGCGCCAAAGAACATGACAATACTATATCTTTGCCATTCTCGATTTTGTACTCGATGTTTAGTGGCTTTTATATGGCCATTTGTCCAGATTTCCAGCATCTTGCCAAAAATTACCATAATTTGTTTGTCATCAGACGATGCTTTGTGCCATTTATTATCTGAACCCATGACTTCAAGACCTGGTGTTGTTTGAGAGATTAAAGTGATGCATTCAAAATCAGTATGCGCTGAAATTCCTACATTATCGTTATTAATTAACGACATATCGACTCGGGGGTAATTCAGTAATCTCATTGTACTTAGATCCTGAGATGCACAATTTTTTGTAAGAAATTTTTCAGGAAAACCTAATCCATCGTTGATTGCATTTAATGACAGTATGCCAAGGTTTGTATATTCATCCCAGGTTGAACGTATGTCATTTTTAAAGTTAACTATTCTTGGCCATCGATTGTTATTGTGGTTAGGGGATTCTGTTTCTTTTGATTTACGACCAAAATCGAATGATTCCACATGGGCTAGAGTACCTGCCTTATAAGCAGGCTCTTGAAACATAGGCATCCAACCGTATGAATTCTTTGATCCAGTCGTATTAATTTCTTGTTTAATTGGATCGCTATCTTCCAATGAGAAAAGATTATCCATGTGACTTTTCGCGGTATTAAGCTTTTTCTTCTTACTCTCTGATAAATTATCAAGGCAAAAAAATCCCGGATTAACAGACGCTCTTTTTATTTTTTGAACGGCTTCTTTGTATTTTATTGAATTTCTATGTAGATGATTTACATTTATAAAAGGGATATTTTTTGAATCCTTGGTAGCCATTAGCCTATTTATTCTTTGCAGCCCTTAGTGTGTTGAACATTAACATCGCAATGGTCATTGGTCCAACACCACCGGGGACAGGTGTAATAGCACTAGCCACCATGGATGCACTTTTAAAATCAACATCACCTGTTAGTTTTGATGTAATTTCCCCATCTTTTTCAACGTCGACTCTATTTATGCCTACATCTATAACGATTGCTCCATTTTTTATCCAATCACCTTTGATCATCTCTGGTCTTCCAACGGCGGCCACAACAATATCAGCATTTTTTACTACTTCATTTAAGTTTTTGGTTCTGCTGTGACAAATTGTGACGGTTGCATTGGCTTGTAATAAAAGGTTTGCCATGGGTTTGCCCACAATATTTGATCTACCAACAACCGCAGCATTTAATCCTGAAAGGTCTTTTCCCGCATGATCTTCAATCATTAGCATGCAGCCAGCTGGTGTACAAGGCACGAAAGCATACTCAAGGTCTCCTGCTGTTAATTGACCGATATTAATGTAATGGAATCCATCTACGTCTTTTGTAGGAATAATGGATTGAGTAATCAGATTTTCATCTATGTGTTTTGGTAAAGGAAGCTGCACTAAGATGCCATGAACCGAAGGGTCTTGATTTAGCTTTTCAATTAAGTCCAATACATGTTCTTGTGAGGTATCCTTATCTAAAGTGTGTTGTATTGAATGGAAGCCACAGTATTCAGCAGTTCTTTTTTTATTCCTAACATATACTTGACTTGCTGGATCTTCACCAACAATAACAACAGCCAGGCCAGGCACAATGCCTTTTTGTTTTAATTCAGAAGTGGCGTTTTTAATTTCTTCAGTAAGTTGACTGGCTTTTTCTTTTCCATTAATGAGAGTGGCTGTCGGCATTATTGTTTGATCCTTATTAAGGTATATTTTTGATAAAAAATGAAGCGTAAAAAGCGAATGATTTCTATTATACTTGATACAACTTTCTAGCTAAATAGTATTTTACATGCTATTTATTATTCATTGACCCTTAATCTGGAAAAATTTATGAAAAACCTTAGAGGCGTCTTTGTTTTAGTTATCCTGATTCTTAATACGGTATTTTGGTTCTTGCCGCTTATTTCGTTAGCGCTCTTAAAGCTCATATTCCCATTAAGTTCTTTAAAGATATTATTGGTCAGATATTGTAATCGGATGGCTAAATTCTGGGTTTCTTGTAATTCCATAATATTTTCGTTTACCAATAACACACAGTGGGAGATTGTTGGTGATGAGAGTTTAAGTGATCAAGATTGGTACTTGATATTATCAAACCATCTGTCTTGGGTTGATATAATTGTGCTACAGACCATTTTAAATAATAAGACGCCTTTTCTAAAATTTTTTATAAAGCGCGAATTATTTTGGGTGCCTATTTTGGGTGTTGCCTGGTGGGCACTAGATATGCCTTTTATGCAAAGATATTCAAAAGAATATCTACAAAAATATCCAAATAAGAGGGGCGAAGATATTAAAGCCACAAAAAAGGCGTGCGAAAGATTTCGCTATACACCAACCAGCGTAATTAATTTTGTCGAAGGCACTCGTTTCACCTTAGGTAAAAAAGTTAGATTGAGGTCTCCATATCAAAATTTGCTTCCACCACGTGCAGGGGGTACAGGATTAGCTTTATCTTCAATGGGTGGAATGTTCACCAAGATCCTTGATATTACAATTGTGTACCAAGATGGCGTGATCAGTTTTTGGGATTTGCTTTGTGGTGAATTTAAAAGTGTTTTTGTCGATATTAGAAAAAGAAATATTGAGGAATGGATGCTTAATAGTGACTATCAAAACAATAAGATGGATAGAGAGAGATTTCAAGAATGGCTGGCTCAGTTATGGCGAAAAAAAGACATAATGATCATAGAAATAAAAGAGAAGTATGCAAGACTGGTTCATAACGAGAAATAATTTATGTTAGTCAGGCATTACAATTTTATTTTCTCTGCAGCCAGAGATGATGATTTAATATTGCTATTTTTTCTTAAAGATGGTTTTGAGGTACTAAAGAGTTATTTTTTCCTCAAAAAGAGTCAAAAGACCAGTATCGTATACAGCGAATTTGATGATATCTTTCACGGCAATGAGATTATAAGTTCAGTTGAAATGATTGGAGATAATCTATTCTTTAAATTGCGAGCTTCAGCCGAGGAAGATCTCCCTGAAGAGCTATTCTTGACTTTCGATAATTCTGAGGAAAATAAGAGAAATCTAGAGTTTGGGCTCATTCATGTTCTTGGCGAACAACTAAAAGACAAGGGTTTGAGTTAGTAAGAATTGTATGAAGAATTGGAGTATTTATATCCTTCGCTGTAATGACAATAGTCTCTATATTGGCATAACAGTTGATATTGAAAGACGCATAAAAGAGCACTTATCAAGCAAAAGAGGGGCAAAATACCTCAAAGGTAAGGCGCCATTGGAGCTGGTTTTTTGTCAAGAGATTGGAGCAAAAGGAACTGCCCTTAAAACAGAATATCATCTAAAGAAATTGCCAAAAAAAGAGAAAGAAATGTTGGTCGGTAACAACAAAAAGTTAAGGGCATTTATTTTGAATTTTATTGGCTCTTAGTTTTTTTAAAAGGGAGGTAATTCCCATTAATCTTTTTCAACCCAATTTTAATGCCAAAAGCAAGGCTTAGATTCTCTTCACTAAGCACTGCAGTTTTATTTCCATCACCAATAATCTTTCCATTACTTAATAAGATTACTCGATCAATAATTTCAGTAATTTCAAGTAAATTATGACTGATCAAGATAATATTGCATCCCTCGTTTTTAAGCTTAGTTAAAATTTCTAGATATTTAAATGTGCCAGCTAAGTCTAAACCAGTGGTTGGTTCATCAAGCAAGATCGTTTGTGGATTGTGCACCAAAGCTCTTGCCAATAAACATCTCTTTTGTTGTCCCATTGACATTTTATGTAATGGTTTTTTAGCAAAATCAGTGATATCTAGATCATGCATGATATTTTGGGTTTTTTCGATTTGTTCTTTTGTTATTTGGTCTTTTAAGATTCCTTGAATTCCTACACTAGAATAGAAGCCAGACAGAATAACTTCCATACCAATAGTATTGGGGTTGTATGATAAATGCAGATCATCTGAGACAATGCCAATCATTGTTCTTAACTGCCAAACATTCCAGATCTTCTTTTCAAATATTTTGATCCATGAATCATTCTTTGATGCTGGATATACTTCACGATTGATCGCTTTGAGAAGTGTTGTCTTGCCAGATCCATTGGGACCAAAGATCGCCACCGATTCATTATTATTTATTGTTAGGTTTAAATTTTTAAAAACTCGTTTTGTACCTCGGTAAAGATCGACTCTATGGGCTTCAAATAATTTTTTCTCCGACATTACTCTCTCATTACCTTTTAGATTTTTATTTCTTGCCATTTTGATCTTCGGAATACTATATAAGCCATTATTGCCAGTGCTGTTTCGGCAACAAAGATAGACACAAAGACACCACTTGCCATAAGTTTTGTATTAATAGAGAGTATATAGGCAAGAGGAATCTGAATGACCCAATATGATAAAAAGTTTATTATCGCTGGAGATTTTATGTCTCCTGCACCATTAAGTGATTGAACAATAATCATGCCAATTGCTAAAGCAGGGTAACCACAAGCAATAATTCTTAAGCAGTTAACGCCATAATATATAACTTCATTATTAGCGCTAAACCAAGACATAATTTGGTTTGCAAAGATAAATTGTAGGATTCCAAAAAATGACATAAAAAACACGCTGTATTTTGTGGTTATTTTGATGGATTTGATGGCTCTTTCTATTTTATTGGCACCAAGATTTTGACCAACTAATGTAGCTGCTGCATTACCAAGGCCCCAAACAGGAAGCCAGACGAATTCCATAAGTCTTAGTGTTATTGTATATGCCGCTACTGGAGCTGTTCCGAATATTGCTATGATTTTGATGAGTAATAACCAACTTGATGTAGACAGCAAAAATTGTGAAATACCATATAGAGAAATTAGGATAATACGTTTAATAATATTGATTCTTATATTTAGGTTTTGGATTTTTATTTGTAATCGATTGCTCCCATTAAATAATACGTAAGCCAGGTACATGACACCGACTGTTCTTCCTATTGTAGTGGCAATTGCGGCGCCAGTTACACCTAGTTCTGGGAAGATACCTAAACCAAATATAAGGCATGGGTCTAATACAATATTGATGATATTTGAGATGGCTAGAGATTTAAAAGCAACTGAAGCATCTCCAGCGCCCCTTAAGGCGGCATTTAATAAGAAAAGATACATTATGCTGGCCGATCCAGAAAAAAGTATGGTTGTATAATTTTCACCCACTCTTACCACTGCGTCACTGGCCCCCAGCATTCTTAATAGGTCTGCTGCATAGTAATATCCTAGATACCCAACAATTATTGAAATTATACCGCTGATCCAAATTATCTGACCGGTGACTTCAGCGGCTTCGTTTCTATTATTTTCTCCGATTCTTCTTGATACCATAGCTGTAGCTGTTACACCTAGACCCATGGCAATCGCATAAAGTATAGTAATCAATGCTTCCGTAATTCCGACAGCAGCAATGGCATCGGTACCAAGAAATGAAACAAATGTAATATCTACGACAGCGAAAATAGCTTCCATAGAAAGTTCAATCATCATTGGTATAGCGAGCATAGGCAAGGCATAATTTATCGGAATTTTTGTGAAATCTTCATCATTCTTTCTCAAGGAGCGGATGATTAAAGAAAACCAATTTGGGTATTTATTGTGCATATCTTTTGCTATTTTGCTCATATTAGAATAATTGTATTTCTTTGGATTTTGTATTTTCTTTTTTTGAGTAAATGATTGAGGTGATTAGTTGATCAATAAACGATTATTTTTTTCTGTTGTTATCATCTTATGCAATGCAATTGTATCGACCAATTTATTGTTTGCGAGTAACTCGCCAGAGATGTTACCAAAGAATGTTCGTGCTGTCCTTAACCACAGAGGATTGCCGCCTTCATCCTTAAGTGCATATGTAGTGGATCTTGATAATGAGAAGGTATTGTTATCGTGGAATCCTTCTGAGCCAAGGAGCCCAGGTTCTGTTATGAAGCTCTTTACCACAGCAGCTGCACTCGATATTCTTGGCCCAACTTTTCAGTGGAATACAGAATTTTATATTAATGGTTTGATTAAGGATCAGATATTGGATGGAGATTTGTTAATTAAAGGTTATGGGGATCCATACCTTACCTCTGAAAATATATGGAAAATGCTCAAGAGGTTGAAGCAAAAAGGTATTAAAGAGATTGCAGGAGACTTGTTGTTGGATGACAGTTATTTCTTTCATCCAAATTATGACCCCAGTGCTTTCGATAAAGAGCCGCTTAGGACATACAATGTTGGTCCGAACTCATTAATGTTCAATTTTAAGTCGGTTCGTTTCTATATTGAAGCTGATAAAAAAAATAACAGCATAAAAATTATTGAAGATCCAAAGTTGGATAATATTAAAATAGTTAATAAATTAAAATTAGTTGAGGGTGAATGCGAAGGCTATCAACGTGGCATCCGATTGTTGGTAAATAAGCGTTATAATAAATTGTCTTTTCGGGGCACCTTCCCAGAATCATGTGAAGATTTTAGTTTATCTCGATCCTTGCTGACTCATAATGAATACACTTATGGCATGTTCAAAAGTATATGGCATGAGATTGGAGGAGAGTTTTCCGGAAAATGGAAAAACACAATGAACGCAGAAGAAGATGAGCCATTCTTTATTAATAAGTCAGAGGCTTTGTCTTTAGTTATTAGTAAGATAAACAAACATAGTAATAACTCCATGAGCAGAAATTTGTTATTTACATTGGCTGCAGATAAATATCTTCCTCCCGCTAATGAAGAAAAAGGTCGGAAAGTTATTAATGAATGGCTTAGGAAAAATAATATCAATACAGATGGCTTCTATTTGGATAATGGTTCCGGACTTTCAAGGCATGCTCGTCTAACAGTCGAACAGACAGTTGAGTTATTGATTTATTCATACAAGAGTCCATTTATGCCTGAATTTTTATCTTCACTTTCACTGTCTGGGCTTGACGGAACAATGTTAGAGCGTTTCGAAGATGATCCGCTTACAGGAAAATTGCATATTAAAACCGGCAGCATTGATCATGTGAATTCAATTGCTGGTTATTTGTATTCAAAATCTGGGAAACGTTATGCTTTTGCTGTGATGCAGAATTTTAAAAATATTCATAAAGGCTTTGGTGAGGAATTACAAGAGGCATTAATTCGTTGGTTATATGATGAACTTTAAGCATATTTTGTTAGTCACCTAATTTACTTGGTATACTTTTATGAGTCTCATTAGCCCTTGGTATTTCGAATGAAAATTAGAAAAGGAAAGGAATCAGAAAATTTAGAAAAAGCGAATGCTCAAACTCGTTATAAAGTTAATTTTGATGATATCCCATTGTCTTGTCCAATGCCGGAAATGTATTTATGGAATTCTCATCCAAAAGTTTTCTTACCAATTGAAGAGACGGGTGAAGCCAAGTGTCCATATTGTGGGGCAGAGTTTTATTTAGAAGATAAGAGCTGAGCTAATGTATATTGTTACTGGCGGAGCAGGTTTCATTGGGAGTAATTTAGTAAGAAAGCTTATTGATTTTACCCATGAAGATATAATTGTTGTTGATGATTTAAGTGATGGGAAGAAATACGTAAATCTTTCAGACCTCTCAATCTATGATTATCTAGATCAAGAAGAATTTCTTACTATGATTAGAGAAGACAAGAAATTCTGCAGTAAAATTAAATGTGTTTTTCATCAAGGAGCATGCACAGATACTACAGAATGGGACGGTAAGTATATGATGAAAAACAATTTCACGTATTCAAAATTATTGTTGCACGCATGCCTTGAAAAAAATATTCGCTTTATCTATGCATCCTCGGCAGCCGTTTATGGAGCTTCTTCGAATTTCAAGGAACAACAAAATAATGAATTACCTCTCAATGTATATGGATATTCAAAATTACTATTTGATCAATATGTCAGAAGGTTAACTTTGACAAAACAACAACAAGTTGTCGGACTGCGATATTTTAATGTTTATGGCCCAAGAGAGAGTCATAAACACTCCATGGCAAGCGTAATTTTCCATTTTAATAACCAGATACAAGATAATGGCGCGGCAAATCTATTTAAAGGTTCTCACGGTTTTTCAGATGGCGAGCAAAGACGTGATTTTGTGTTTGTGGATGATATCTGTGACGTAAATTTGTGGTTCTTTAAAAACTCTCATTTGTCTGGCATTTATAATGTAGGAACTGGCTCATCATCTACATTTAATCAAGTAGCTGAAGCAATAATTAATTGGCATAAAAAGGGAAAGATTAGCTATATCGACTTCCCAGAAAAACTGATGGATACCTATCAAAGCTCAACAAAAGCAGATCTTGAGAGTCTTAGAGAAGTAGGGTATACGAAAGAATTCATAAATATTAATGATGGAATTGACCGATATTTGAATTATCTTGCCGGATGATAAATTGAAAGAATGCAGATTACTTGTTGTTGGCCCTTCATGGGTTGGCGATATGGTTATGGCGCAATCTCTTTTTAAATCGTTGAAATTTGATAAGCCAGATTTGGTTATTGATGTTTTAGCACCAGAATGGTCATTGCCAATTACTGAACGAATGCCTGAAGTCAATAAAACCATAGTTTCTGGTTTAAGGCATGGCGAAATAGGAATCTCAAAACGTTATAATTTGGCAAAGCAGTTAAAAGAAGATGAATACAATCAAGCAATTATTTTACCTCGGAGTATTAAATCGGCTTTAATACCATGGATGGCAGGCATACCTGTTAGAACAGGTTTTAAAGGAGAGATGCGTTATCGATTAATAAATGATATGCGTTCACTTGATTCTGCAATTTTAAATCAGACCGTTAAAAGATTTGTTGCATTGGGCGTTGAAAAAGACAGAGTTTTACCACTGATTAACCAACCCAGATTGATCGTATCAGAACACAATAAAAGTAAAATTATCAACCGCCTAGATCTTGATCTAAAAAGACCAGCTATTGGAATTTTACCTGGAGCTGAATATGGGCCCGCGAAACAATGGCCTCCGAATTATTTTTCACAAGTAATAGAAGAGTATTTATCTAAAGATTGGTCTGTTTTTATTTTAGGGTCTCCAAAAGACCAGGAAATCTCACAAGACATCCAGTCTCAATTGCCAAAAGCAGAATACCCCAATCTTTTTGATTTAACCGGTCAAACAACATTACTTGATGCAGTGGACATCTTGTCTATGTTGAATATTGTTTTGACTAATGATTCAGGTTTAATGCATATAACGGCTGCTGTAGGAACACCGTTAGTTGCACTTTATGGTCCATCGAGCCCAGATTTTACCCCACCACTTTCTGAGAACGCCAGAATAATGAGAAAAACAACCGGTTACAGCAGAGTTCGGAGCGGAGATGCTGTAGGAGGTTATCACCCCAGTCTAATAGCACTTAAACCTAGTGAAGTCCTAGATGAATTGCGTGTTCTTATTGAGAAGAATATATAATAATTATAAGTTCTTCTAAATGCAGCGATCTTCTTTTATATTGCAACAAATAAACTTATTTTAATTAACTTTCTACCCTAAAATTCGTTAAATTCTTCTAAATTCATTAAAATTCTTCTATTTTCTTCAAAGATCGAAAAATTTATCAATTTTTTCAAATAAATCTTTAGTTTTGATGAGGTTCATTGCATCGCTATTTCGAATACGTTTCCCCCATTTAAGTTCATCTTCTTTTTTACCCAGGTATTTTTGACAAGCTTTAGGGTAGGTATTTATGGTTAGATTGAGATCATTGTATGGTCCGGTCCGATAAGGATTGGAGGTAGCATATAGACCGATTACTTTGGTGTTCATAGCAGTAGATATATGAATTGGACCTGAATCGGGCGATATAACCAGATCAGATAGCTTAATTATTGCTGCCAACTCCTTTAAGGAGGTCGTGCCGATAAGATTTATTATTTTATTGCTATTTAATTCGCAGATTCGTTGACCAAATTCTTTGTCATAGGATGAATTACTTCCTGTTAGGATAACTCTACAGTCTAGCTTTTCTATTAGATAGTCGATTGCTTCCGAATAGTTTTGAGCGCTCCAGTTTCTGTAATTTTGATATCTACGACTGCTGCACGGACTGATTACCACATTGTTTTTATTGGGTATGCAATAATTTTTTGCATAAGATATTTCTTTTTCTTTAAGTGGGATATCCCAATCCAAGTTTTTTTTCTTAATACCAATAAAATCTAGGAACTCGAACATTGTATCCAATACATGCTTGCCTGATGATTTCTTAATTTTCTTATTGGTGATGAGCCATTGAAGTTCTCTTGCTCGAGTGAAGTCATAACCAATTCTCAGGGGAGATTTCACCATCAGTGAGACAATATTCGCTCTCAGTGATGCGTGTAAAAATAAAGCGACGTCAAATGACCGTTTGGTTAATCTACGGTAAATATTCTTGTATTCAATAAGACCAGCTTTTTTATCGAAAACTATAAATTCAATATCTTCTATATCCCCAACTAAAGTTGATTCAACTTTACCAATAATCCATGTAATCTTAGTATTTGGGTATTGGGCTTGTATGGACCTTACAATAGCTAATGCGTGACAGACATCACCGATGGCAGATAAACGAACAATACAAATATTTTTTATAATTTTGTGATTTGGCATAAATTAAATGAATGTAGGAAGATATTTTGACTGATCATATATTTAAGACAGACCATGGGGCAATTCTCTATGACAATACAATCATTAAGAATATCACCGAGAATTTGTTTTTACCTCATTCATGGAAAGATGTAAAACTAATATCCAATGAAATTGGCGGTCGTGGAGAAATTTATTTCTTGGGTGACGGAAAGCATACATTTGTATTGCGCCACTATAATCGTGGTGGAATGATACGTCGATTTATGAAAGATTCCTATGTTTGGAAAGACGAAGAAAGGACGCGATCTTTTTCTGAGTGGTATTTGTTAAAGAAGTTATACGCAATGAATTTACCTGTACCAATGCCGGTTGCAGCAAATTATATAAAAAGTGGTTTTTTTTATAAGGCAAACATACTTACTATGGAAATCCCAGAAGTTAAATCTTTGGCAAGATACATGATTGAAAGTGAATATTTTGAGAATTTCTGGCCAAAGATCGGCGCCCATATCCAAAGTTTCCATAGAGTAGGTCTTTGTCATGCCGATCTTAATGCACACAATATCCAGATCGACAAAGATAGAAAAATGTGGTTATTAGATTTTGATAAAAGTCGTATCCTTAAACCTGGAAAATGGCAAAATTCTAATTTAAGTCGCCTTAAACGTTCAATACAGAAGATAAAAGATCAGAACTTAAATGTTAGTTTTAGTTCTGAAGATTGGGAAGCCCTAAAGAAAAGCTACATCCATTCCTCAAGATTGGCGTAGTAATTCTCGTAATTTTTTGGGAGGTTTTTGTATTTTCTATGAATCCAGTAATACTGCTCAGGGCATAAACGAATTTGCTTTTCTAAAATTTCGACATATCTTTTGGTGTCTTTTACGGTATCATTGCTCGGAAAATCTTTTATCAAAGGCTTAAATGTTAATACATATTTACCATTAGCAAGTCGTCTAGGGAAAAAGGGCAGTATTAACGCATTTCCTAGTTTAGCGATTGTGCTGGTCGCAGTATTTGTCATTGCGGGTATACTGAAAAATGGTATTACCTCGGATTGCTTTCTATTGTAACTTTGGTCTGGTGCATACCAAACTGTACCTCCGTTTCGAAGGGTACGAATCATGCTTTTAATGTCACGTTTCTCTATGGCTTTTCTGGCATAGCGCTTTCTTGATGACTGAAGTATTTCGTTAATAAATTCATTGCGGTTCTTTCTGTACACAACATTGAATTCAGGAAACCCATAATTTAAGATACGGCCGCTGATTTCAAGTGTTGTGAAGTGAGCACTAAGGAGAATAATGCCGCGCTTGCTCTCTATGGCTTCTTGCAAATATTCCTTACCTTCCCACGTTGAATTCTTTATTAATGTATTTCTTGAGCCCCATCTGCTTAAACCCAGTTCGGAAAACGATGCACCAATGGCTTCAAAGTGTTCCAAGGTGAGTTGATCTCTTTCTTTTTTTGAAAAATTGGGAAATGCCAGATTAATATTTCTTCGGGTAATTGCTCTTCTTTTTTTAAGTAATTTATGTCCAATACGGCCAATAAATTTTCCATTTTTGATTTGAGTGTCTAGAGGAAGGAAACTGTTCAGTCTTAGAATTAAGAAGGCTAACCATATGTGCCAATTTATCGGAGAAAGATAATAATAGAGCGGCTTTTGTTTTTCTTGAGTCATTCGAATATCAGAAATAGTGTGGATAGGGTTATGATAAATTAAGCATACCTTAAATTAATTATATTTTTAATTCAGTTAAAAAATAATTAATATGCGTAATGATTGTGACTACTTAATACACAATATAATTATGAATAGATACTTGAAAATTAAACGATTGCCTCCATCGTTGGGTAATATTTAAATCGTTACAGGAAATATAATCTTATTTTTTTAAGGAGCAGAAATTGTGAGTAAAAACAAAACCAAAGAAAAGATGGGTTTTCAAACCGAAGTAAAGCAATTGCTGCACTTAATGATTCATTCTTTATACAGCAATAAAGAGATCTTTCTGCGGGAATTGATCTCTAATGCTTCTGATGCAGCAGATAAATTAAGGTTTGAATCTCTTGCTAAAGCAGATCTTTTGGAGAATCAGCCTGATCTAAAAATAAACATTTCCTTTGATTCTAAGAATAAAACTGTCTCAATTATTGACAATGGTATCGGAATGTCACGAAAGGAATTGATAGAGAATTTAGGAACCATTGCTAAATCTGGTACAGCAGAATTCTTGAGTAAACGTACTGGTGACGAAAAAAAAGACGCTCAACTAATTGGTCAATTTGGAGTTGGTTTTTATTCAGCATTTATTGTGGCGGATAAAGTAACGGTAGAAACTCGACGAGCTGGTGCCAAGAATTCAAAAGCATGCAGATGGGAATCAAAAGGCCAAGGTGATTTTACTATTGAAGATATTGAACGTGATGAGCGGGGCACTATAATTACCTTACATTTAAAATCTTCAGAAACAGAATTTGCCGATAAATTGAGATTAGAGAATTTGATCCGAAAGTATTCTGATCATATTGCTTTTCCGGTTGAATTGACTGATGAAGTTGATAAAGAGAGCGAAACAAAAGTTATTAACTCTGCAACTGCATTGTGGAATAGACCAAGAACAAAAGTGAGTGATGACGAATATAAGGAGTTTTATAAGCATATTGCGCATGATTATTCAGATCCAGTTAAATGGAGTCACAATAAAGTGGAAGGGAAGCGTGAATACACAAGTCTTTTGTATATTCCATCGCGCGCACCATTTGACTTATGGAATCGTGAAGCCCCTAAAGGATTAAAATTATATGTGAAGCGGGTATTTATAATGGATGATGCAGAACAGTTTCTGCCTTTATATCTGCGTTTTATAAAAGGAGTGATTGATTCTTCGGATTTGCCGTTAAATATATCGCGTGAGTTGTTACAAAAAAACCCAGAGACAGACGCAATTAAAGCGGCATTAACAAAACGTGTTCTTGATATGTTGGGTAAATTGGCAGCAAAGGACACAAAAGAAGATAAAGAAAAATATCAGAATCTATGGAAGGAATTTGGCCAAGTTCTTAAAGAAGGTTTTGTTGAGGAAGCAAAGAATAGTGATAAACTGATAAAGCTTCTTAGATTTTCTTCTACCAAAACAGAATCAGCTGCTCAGACTAGATCTATTGATGAATACCTAAAGAGCGCCAAGAAAAGTCAAGACAAGATATATTATCTTATGGCAGATAGTTATTCCGCCGCAAAATCAAATCCACATCTAGAGCAACTTGAGAAACATGGAATTGAAGTATTGTTCTTTACAGATAGGATAGATCCTTGGATGGCAGAGCATCTATCTGAATATGAGGGAAAAAGTTTTCAGGATGCTGGTAGAGGTAAGATATCTTTACCTAAAGAAGATGAATTGGATCAAGAGAGCGTCAACAAGAAGCATAAGAACCTTATCGAAAGAATGAAGAATGCGTTAAATGACAGGGTAGATTCTATTAATATAAGCCAAAGATTGGTTGAATCGGCTGCTTGTGTTGTATCAAGTGAGCAAGATTTACCTCTTCAGATGCGACGTATGTTGGAGGCATCAGGACAGCAATTACCTGAAACAAAGCCCCTGTTAGAGATTAACGCAGAACATGATTTGGTCAAGAAGCTAAAGAATACTGATAGTGAAGACATATTCGATTCATTATCAAATACGATATTAGATCATGCGTTGATCGCCGATGGCGAACAACTTCAAGATCCTTCTGAATACGTAAAAAGAATGAATAATCTACTGCTTAATTCTATAGATAAAAAAAAGACAACAAAGAAAAAGACAACAAAGAAAAAGGCAGCGAAGAAGAAAGTAAAAAAAAGCTAAGTTATTTTTGATGAAGGTAAATTCTCATGACGGTCAATAAAAGTAAATTAGAGAAGAAGCTCTCTGAAGAGCAGTTTCTTGTTACCCAAAGAAAAGGAACGGAAATACCTTTCACAGGGAAACATCTAAACGAACATCGAAAAGGAACATACAGCTGTGTTTGTTGTGATGCAGGACTTTTTTCTTCTGACCATAAATTTGATTCTGGTACCGGTTGGCCAAGTTTCTTTCTAACCTTGGCTGATGACAGTGTTAAAACAGCTGAGGATGAAAAACATAAAAGACCTGATGGCACTTACGCGGGCCTTGAAGTGTTATGCAGTCAATGCGATTCTCATTTGGGTCACGTCTTTCAGGATGGCCCCAAACCAACTGGTTTAAGATATTGCATTAATTCAGCTTCATTGAAGTTTGATTCTACCGAGTTGAAATAAAACTAAAAAACAGGGAATGCATTTATTTTTCACTTATTTTGATTTTTCTGGCTCTGAGGCAGTCTGATTGATCAGTAGCTCTGCTTGACCTATCCAATTTTCTCGATGAATCTGGCTTTTAAGACCTTTAATTTCTTTGGCAATTTCTTCGATCTCATATTCATTCATGGTTGCTATTTGGTTATAGCGAAATATATCGTATTTATTCAATGTTTTTTCAGTAGAAGGTCCTATCCCTCGAATTTTCTGAAGATTATCTCGGGATCGGTAATTATTTAGGTTGATAACCGTTTTGGTTTTATCTGGCGTATTCATGACTTCGCTGAGCGCAATAATTTGCTGTGCATCTTTGAGTTCATTTTTTAATTTTTTGTTTTCTAAAGACAACGTCTTATATCGATTGATTAATGGAGGAACTCTTCTTTTCCATTGGTTTAATTCTTTTTTTAATGATTTTATGTCTTCAAAATCTTCTTTATCTATAGGTTCTTTTGCCTTATTAATTTTCGATTGTTTTTTACTCTTATACGTTTTACTTATTTTGATATTTGCTGAGAGTCTATTAACCCTATTCTTCAACTTAAGATGGCTATGACTTATTTTCCTTAATTGAATATTTTTGTTTCTTGTCGATTTGCGTGACTTTAGAAGCAATATCAGAATGCAGATGAAAGAAAAGATTAGCGCATAATCAAAAGTCACGAGATTTATTTGGAAGAAATTAGCTAGATCTATCTTGTCAGTCAAAGGCATAATTTAGAGCATATCTTTTAGGCGCTTCAAGGCAGCGACTTTAATAACTTTCTTTGCAGGCTTTCCTTTAATCGTCATTTTTTTACCTGAAAAGGGATTGATTCCTTGTCTTGTCTTTGTGGCAGCTCTTTTTGTAACTTTAATTTTAATGAGGTTCGGAATTGTAAACATTCCAGGTGCGTTTCGTCCTTTAAGATTCTTTTTGATCAGATTTGAGAGAGAGTTAAAAACTGCTGATATGTCTTTCTTAGTTAAACCAGTCTCATTAGCGATATGGCTGAATATTGCCGATTTTGTGGCTTGTTTCTTTGTTTCTTTTTTAACCGACATTTCTTAGTCTATTAACCTCTTTAGCTAATGATAATTTAGATATATATTTGAAAATTTAGAATAACTCTATAATAAAATATTAAAAATAATAATCAATCGAAATCACCAACTCAATCAATAAAGAATTTGTTTGTGTATTGAATTTCTTTACTGTATTTCTGTTCAGGAGAAATGCTTAAATTATAAATTAAAGTTTCCTGATTTGAGATATTGGAAAAGAAGGCATAAGAAATTGAATCATTCTCAAAAACTTTCATTTCTTTTACTGCTTTTTTTTGCCCCAAAAGATTTGTTACATCAATAGTGATAGCACCTTCTACTGACTGTTTACTTTGACTATTCAGGATGGAAACATTAAGCATAATTCTATTCTCACTCTTTTCTATCCCATATTTTATTGCGATATTGTTTGAGATATCTCTTGTGTAACTTGTGTTGAGATATACGGTATATTCACCGACATGGAAAACATTATTTTGTGCATTTGGTGCCTGGGGTATCTCTTTCTTCTCGCTGTTACATGCATATAACAGAGTTATTAGTAATATTGATACCAGTTCAATCCTTTTCATATTGTATCTTTCTTTTTATTTTATATATGCATGGGGGTGCTGTTTTTTAAGAAAATTGTAACGGCTTGAATTGCAATGATTGCAAGCAGGGGAGAGAAATCTAGGCCTCCTATCGGATTAAACATTTTCCTATAAGGTCTCAATAGAGGTTCAGTTATATTTTCAACCAAGCTTTTTAATGGACTGTGTGAAAATGGTGCGAGCCAACTAAGAAGCACGTTAATAATAATCGCAAAAAAGAAAAGATCTGCACTTGCTAATGCAATTTCAAAGAATGCAGTAATTAGAATTAATGTATTACTGACATCTTTTTGTGAAATTAAAGTTAAGACTAAGATGAGTAAATATTGCAACGTATACGTAACCAATATTGTTGCTGTATCTAATTTTCCAATTGAAGGAGTGAATCTTCTGGCTTGATTGATCAACGGTGAAGTAAATCTTAGTATAGTTTGTGAAATTGGATTTCGGAAATCAGCGCGGAATAATGGTAACCAGAATCTAAGGATAAAAAACAGCAGCACCAAATTACCCAGAGCTTCACATAAGAAATAGAGAGCTGCTGCCATAATTTATTAGCTGGCTTCTTTGGCCAATTCACGTGCTCTTTTCTTAGCCATATCAATGGCTTTAGAAAATATTTTTTTCGCATCTTTTGATTCTAAATATTCTAAGGCTGCCATTGTAGTGCCACCAGGCGAGCTAACTTTTTCGATCATGGCTTTCATGTCTTCTTCAGTTGCGGCGGATAATGCTGAAGCGCCTCTTGCAGTTTCGACAGCCAAGGTTCTTGCAACTTCAGGGTCTATGCCATTATTTATTGCTGCTTCGATCATGATTTCAATTAGCAAATAGAAATATGCTGGTCCAGTACCTGAGATAGCTGTAACTGCATCCATGTGATTTTCATCATTAAGCCATATAGCTTTACCTACGGCAGACATTATTTGTTCTGCCAAAACTCGATGTTGAGGTTTGGTAAGATTGTTTGCAAACATTGCCGAAATTCCTTGATCAATCATTGCGGGTTGATTGGGCATAACTCTTACAATACTCATGTTTTTCCCCAGCCATTGATCTATATCATTTATATTGGGTCCTGCAGCAATAGAAATAATAAGTGGTCTTGTTTTTTGAATACTCTCTTTAAGTTCTTCGCATACTGATTTTAGTATTTGAGGCTTAACTGCAAATAAGACAATTTCTGCTTCTTTGGTTACTTTCTGGTTTTCAGTTGTTACGTAGACTCCATAAAGTTCCTTCCTAAGCAAATCACATTGTTCACTTTTTGGTTCAGATATAGATATATTAGTAGCGTGCATGCCGCCTCTTAATAGACCTCCAGCTATGGCTTTTGCCATATTTCCGCCACCTATGAATGCGATCTTATGATCAATCATAATATTCTCCGTAGACTCTAATATATATCATCGAGGGCCAAAAAGTGCAGTTCCTATGCGAATAATTGTCGATCCTTCTTGTATGGCAGCCCTGAAATCATTAGTCATTCCCATTGATAATGTATCCAGGTTAAGGCTACTTTTATTAAGTGATTTAAGCTGATTTTTAAGTTTCACGAAAGGCAGTCTTTGTATTTCATGTTCATAATGCATTTTTGGGATACACATCAAACCTCTGAGTCTTAATTTAGGAAGATCGTTTATTGCATGGCAAAGCTCCAAAAGCTTTTCTAATTTTGTACCCGATTTACTGTCTTCTTCATCTATATTTATTTGCACGCATACATTCAGATCTTTGGCATAATTTGGTCTTTGGGCGCTTAATCTTTCAGCAATCTTTAATCTGTCAACCGTATGTACCCAGCTAAAATTCTCACTAATCTTTCGAGTTTTATTGCTTTGCAAATGTCCAATGAAATGCCAGCAAATCTTCTTACTTTTCAATGCATTAATTTTCTCTATACCATCTTGAACAAAGTTTTCACCAAAATCATTTTGTCCTAAAGCATGCGCCTCCATTATCGATTTCATTGGTTGTTTTTTACTTACAGCTAGTAACAAAATATCTTTAATATCTCTATGGTATTCATCTGCAGCATCTTTGATGGAATGTTTGATGTGAGAATAGTTTTTTTCAATCATACTCATAGTGATTTTTTAGAGATAATAGGATTAAAGTTTATTAAAATTTTTGTATTTTTAGAAGACATGTGCCGCTTTAAAAACTGGCCCATCTACACAAACTCTTTGCATAGAGATACCGTCTTCTTTTTTGATGGGTATAGCACAACCGGCGCAACCTCCAACAGCGCACGCCATAAATTCTTCCAATGAGACTTGGCAAGGAAGCTTATATTTTCTCGCAAGTTGAGCGACTGCTTCAAGCATTTTTGTTGGACCGCATGAGAAGATCTCAATTCTATCAAGTTGATTTTGACTGATTGAATGAAGGTATTGATCGGCGGCATCTGTTACGTAACCTTTGTAAGAACCACTTATATTACTCAGACTGCAAAGGATTCCAGGTATTTTCCACTCTTCCAAAAGCGGCATAACCCCATTTATTTCTTCTTCTAACCAAGATATTTTTTTCTTTCTCTTTGTGATTTTGAAAGGGAAAGGGATCTCCGATCCCATAATGACAAAAGGGTTCCATCCTTCTTTTTCTTTCAATGTTTCAGCAAGAAATATAATTGGAGGAATGCCAACTCCTCCACC
>Ga0163108_10000663_pt1 | contig 25553 bp, 23 predicted proteins | sample Fk1155metaG_FD_109644 | JGI IMG/M metagenome (GOLD analysis project Ga0163108, IMG submission 109644) | Marine microbial communities from the Central Pacific Ocean - Fk160115 155m metaG | ecosystem: Environmental > Aquatic > Marine > Oceanic > Photic zone | place: The Central Pacific Ocean...
CGAGGAGATTTTTGACATCGTCGGCAAGTTTCCGGGATTAACTGTCACTTACGTCAACAAGGATGCCTACTCCGCCGGTGCGTTCATCGCCGTGGCCACGCAGAAAATCTACATGGCGGAGGAAAGCGTCATCGGGGCCGCCGCGCCGATCATGATGAGTCCCACCGGCGGCGTATCCGAAATGCCCTCAACGATGGAGGTGAAAATGAACTCGGCCATCCGCGCCAAGATCCGCACTCAAGCCGAGAAAAACGGCTACGCCATCGACGTTGTCGAGGCGATGGTCGACAAAAACAAAAAACTCGAGCGCGCTGGCAAAATCATCTGCGAAGAAGGCGACATTCTTACACTGACCAACCTCGAGGCCGAGGCGAAGTACGGCGAGGCCAAGACGCAGCTACTTTCCTCCGGCACGGTCAAGAGCATCGACGAGCTCATCATTGAGCTCGGTTACAAAGGGGCGCATCGGGTCGATGTCGAGCCACTCGGTGTGGAGGAACTGGGCACATGGATCAACGCCATCAGCCCGATCCTGCTGCTCATCGGTATCATCGGCCTGTACATCGAGTTTAAGACCGCCGGCTTCGGCGTATTCGGTGCGATTGGTATCGCGGCACTGGTGTTGTACTTTTTCGGCGGCTACATCTCCGGCTTGGCCGGCATCGAGTGGGTTGGCATTTTTGCGCTGGGCATTGCGCTGGTGGCAGTGGAGCTGTTCCTCCTGCCGGGTACCCTGATCATCGGCATGGTTGGCGTGGCATGTATTCTTGTCGCAGTTGTGATGGGCATGACTGACATCTACCCCAACCTCCCTTGGTTCCCCACCGGCGAGGGAGGGGGGGAGATAGCGCCGCAGATCGAGGGCATAGACTTCGAGCCGCTGGACTTCTCCAAACCAGTCCGGGACCTGACGATCGCCTTTCTACTCTCAATCCCAGTCATTTGGGCATTGACCAGGTACCTGCCTTACACAGCCCTTTTCGCCAACTTCGCCTCCGAGGCGGCCAGCGGGGTCAAGTCAGTCGCCGCTGTTACTGCTGAAGTTGATTCGCGCCTTGGCCAAGTTGGCGAAGCGACCACACCGCTGCATCCCGGCGGCAAGGCGATGTTCGGCGACGACCTGTGCTCTGTCATCACCCAGGGCGAGTTGATCGCCGCCGCCGCGCCGGTGAAAGTCATCGGCCATCGAGGTAGCGATCTGCTCGTCATTGAGGTCTGAGCGCCCGACCAGGCGGAGCACCGGATGAGCAAGGCCAACACCATTTATTTTGCCTACGGGTCGAATATGTGTTCGGCGCAGATGGCCGAGCGTTGCCCCGGTGGCCAGGCGCTTGGCCAAGCGGAGTTACACGGCTGGCAGTTCCTCATCAACATCCGCACTTACGCCACGATTGAGGCCAAGCTCGGCACGGTGACTTACGGCGTGCTGTGGTCGCTCACGTCGGAGGACATCACCACGCTCGACCATTACGAATCCGTCGCCGAAGGCATGTACGTCAAAACCAACCTCATCATCCAGCAGGCCGGCGAGCCGATGGAGGCGCTGGTGTACATCGATCCTGTTTGCGAGCCTGGCCAGCCGAAGCCGGCCTACCTCCAGACCATCCTTGCTGGCGCGGCCCAGTTCGGCCTGCCGTCGGCTTACATCACTGACTTGGCCCGGGACTGGGGCGAGGTGAACACTACTTCCGGGCTGCGGGCGTGATGGAGAGTTTCATCCGCTTCCCCTTTCGCAGCACTTCGATGCCCACCGACTTGCCGACCTTCACTGCGTCGAGCGCGTAGGTATAGTCGTAGATGTTGGTGATGTCCTTTCCTGCGAAATGGACGATCACGTCGCCCCCCTTGAGACCCGCTTTGTCGGCCGGGCCGCCGCCGCGTACGCCGGTCAGCAGCACGCCCTTGACGTCCTCCGAGGCGTAGTCGGGGATGGTCCCGAGGTACACGCGGATGGCATCGCGGCTGCCGCCCTGGTCGTTTTTTTCGACCTTCAAATAGTCCGGCCGCTCGCCGCCTTTGGCCAGGTCGCGGACCACGTTCCCGGCGAACTTGGTGATGCGCTCGATCCCCTCGTAGTTCAGCGTGTCGGCGTCGTCGGCCGGCCGATGGTATTCCTCGTGGCTGCCGGTGAACCAGGCGAGCACCGGGATGCCCTTCGGATAAAATGAGGTCGTGTCGGTCGGTAGATAGGGATCCTGTTGCAGCGTGAGGTCGAATCCGGCAAGGACGTTCCGGCGCTCGATCAGTTTCTTCCACGCACCCGATGAACCGACGCCCTGCAGCGTGAGCTTGTTGTCCCGCAGTCGGCCAACCATGTCGAAGTTTAGGTAGGCCACAACGTTACTGAGGTTCACTGTCGGCTGGGCGGCGTAACGCGCCGAGCCGATCAGACCAAGCTCTTCGCCGGACCAGAAGCTGAAGATCACGCCGCGCTGAAACTCCACAGGATGCGTCTTCTGCCGTCTGGCCAGATGCGCCGCCATCTCGAGCAGTGCCGCCACCCCGGAGGCGTTGTCGTCCGCACCGTTGTGCACCATGCCCTCCTCGCCCTTGACGCCGAATCCTCCGGTCTCGCCGCGACCAAGGTGGTCGTAGTGCGCGCCGAGCATCACGTATTCAGTTGGCTTGGCAGTATCGCCTTGGCTGGTCGGAGGCAACAGCGCGACGAGGTTGCTGTCTTGTTGGCGGATGCGTTTGAGCGAGGTCTTGATGCTCAGAATGATGCCCGGCAACGCCAGCCCGTGCACCGCGTGCGGGTTCTCCTTGTCGAGCGACGACTGCAGTTCCTTCAGCGATTTACCGTAAAGTTCAACCAGCGAGTTGCCGACCTCGCCGCTGACCGAAAGAACCGGGATACCTGCGCCGGCCATGCTGGTGTCGAAGCTCAGTTTAGCCAACGCGCCGGGGTTGGGGGAGTTCGGGCCGGTGACAACGAGCAGCGCCTTGGCGCCATTGTTCCGCGCGATAAGCGCCTTGTAGCGGAGGCCGGCGTAGCGGTTGAGTTCCTGCCGTCGGTCAACCGAAATGTCCTCCGGTACGTAGCGCAGCACCATCACGATCTTGTCCTTCACGTTGAGGTCACCGTACGAGTTGTAGCCGACACCGAGTTCGCCCGGCTTGGTCAGCCCGTAGCCGGCAAAGACCACCTCGCTCTCGACCCTGCCGTTGGCGGAGAAGGCCAGCGGCCGGAAATCCCTGCCTAGTTCGAAGGCCTGATCCTCCCCGGTGTGACCCCGCAGGATCATTTTGTTTTCTGGTTTCACCAGTTCCACGCCGCCGGTGAATTCGAACGCGTGGTCGAATCTATCCCGTTCGGAGCCTAGCGCTTGCAGCCCGGCTTTGGCCAAGCGCTGGCGAATGTATTGAGCGGCTTTGCGGATGCCTTCGCTACCGGTTCGACGGCCCTCCAGTTCGTCCGACGCGAGATAGGTGACGTGCGCCTTCAGGTCATCGATTGAGACTTCAGGAGACAGGATGGCTTGGCTGTCGGCGCGTTCCGGCGCCTGGCCAAGCGCGGCCAACGCCCCGGTATGGTTCCATTTCGCAAGGAAAAGTTGCGACTGCTTTTGCGGCGTGGCGTTTGACGTCCAGCAGAGTCGGGTGCCGTCTGGCGAGAAGACAGGCAGCCCGTCGAAGCCGGCGCGCTCGGTGACGCGAACCGGTTCGCATTGGCCAAGGGCATCGACGAGGTACAGTTCGAAGTTGGTGAATCCAAGTTTGTTGCTGGCGAAAATGATGTAGTCGCCGGACGGATGAAAATAGGGCGCCCACGACATCGACTTGAAGCGGGTGAGTTTGCGGACGTCGGAGCCGTCGAGCTTCATCGTGTGAATTTCCGCGACGGCTCCGGATTTGTTGAACCTACGCCAGACGATCCTCGAGCCGTCGGGCGAGAAAAACGGGCCGCCGTCGTAGCCGGGCGTGCGGGTCAGGCGGGTCTGTCCCGAGCCGTCGGTGTTCATGATGTAGATTTCACCAAAGTAGGAGAGGTCGACTTCACGCAGCTTTTTCTCCTCCTTTGTCAAGTCATCGGCGTAGGCGCTGCGCGTCGAGCCGAACACGATCTGTTTGCCGTCCGTGGAAAAGGCCGCCTCGGCATCATAGCCCCGTGCGGTGGTGAGTCGGCTCAGGCCGGAGCCGTCGGGGTTGGCGGTGAAGATGTCCATCGTCTCGTCGTAGTCCCACGAGTAGCGTCGCTCCTTGCCGGAGGCGCGAAAGTCGAGCTCCGCCTTCTGCTTGGCTCTGGACTGCGGATCGTGGTGCGTTGAGCCGAAGAGCACCCGCCCACCGTCGGGGTGAAAAAACGCGCAGGTTGTTTTGCCGTGACCAGGCGAGACGCGAGCCGTGTCGCCAGTCTCAAAATCGAGCGTGTAAATCTGGTAGAACGGATTACCGGTCTCGCGTTCGCTCTGGAAAATCAACCTCGAGCCGTCGGTACTGAAATAGCCCTCGCCACTGCGCCGCCCTTCAAAGGTCAATTGTCGCACGCGGGAGAGAAACGCCCCCTGACCCTCGGCGGCGTACGCGCCCAGCCACGCGGCGGCGAACAGTGCGGCGGCGAGCAGCGCGGAGGATTTGATGGAAAAACGGCCTGTCATTTCGCCACTGGTTTTAGTTCCAAACGGCCAATTTTTCAACTAAGAGCTTAGCCGTGCTCTGTATTGAAACAATTGAGAATCGGGCGCAACTCCGCGAGTTTGTCCGGTTTCCGCTGCGCATCTACACAGGCGACTCACCGTGGATACCGCCGGTTTGGCGTGAGGAAATGAAGCGCCTAGACCGCGCGCGCGGCCCGTTTTTCGAGCACTCGGACGCGGTGCTGTTTCTCGCTCGGAACGCCGCCGGCGAGCCGGTCGGGCGCATCGCTGCGATCCGGTTCAACCGCCACCTTGAGGTGTACAACGACGGCGTCGGCTTCTTCGGCTTCTTCGAGTGTGTCGATGACGAGTCGGTGGCCGGGCGCTTGTTTGCGGCGGCAGCGGACTGGCTGCGAGGGCAGGGGCTTGCGCGCATGCGCGGCCCGGCGAGCTTCACGATCAACGAGGAGATCGGGCTGCTGATCGAGAATTTTGACGATCCACCGACGCTGCTCACGACGTGGAACCCACCGTATTACCAGCGACTCGTCGAATCGACCGGCTTGACCAAGGCGGAGGATCTGTTGGCACGCGAGGTGGCGTTCTCCGACGTGGATGTGCGATACCTCGAGCGCCTAGCCAAGGCCGGGGCGCGCAATGGCCGGGTGAACATCCGCCGGGCAAATTTGGCCAAGCTCGGGGATGAGATCGACATTTTGGTGAAGATTTACGACGAGGCGTGGCGCGAGAACTGGGGCGCGGTGCCGTTCAGCCGTGACGAGTTCCTGAAGATGGCTGGCGAACTCAAGCCGTTTCTGCTGCCGGAGTGCACGCTGATCGCTGAGTATGGCGGCGAGCCGGTGGGCATCTGCGTGGCATTGCCGGACATCAACGTTGCGGTCAAGGCGTGCGGCGGTCGGCTCGGGCTGTTTGGCTGGCTGCGCTTTTTGCTGGCACGCCGTCGGATAGAAGTGGTGCGCGGCGTGGTAGCGGGGGTGCTGAAGGCGCATCGGAACAAGGGCATCGAGTCGGCGCTCGGCGCCCGCTGCGCAACCGCGTTGCTGGGCAGCCGCTACAAGCGGATCGAGTTTTCGTGGATGCTCGAGTCGAACCTCCGCGTGCATCGCGTGCTCGAAAATACCGGCGCGAAAGTGACCAAGCGCTGGCGCGTCTACGAGCGCGAGCTTTAGGACATCACCCGTTGTGGGCGATGTCTCTGTCGCAGTGGGGGCAGTGGTACCGACCGGTGGCCTGCTCGGTGGCATCGAGTTTCAGGCTTTTGCCGCACTTGGCGCAGTCGACAACTTCCGGGATCGACTCGGTGCGTTCGCCCTCGGGCACGAGTTCGGGATTGATCGAGTGAAGTATCCCGATGGTGGCGGCCTTGGGATTGTCGGCTCCGGTAATGGGGCGTCCAATGACGAGCCAGTTTGCGCCGGCCTGGATGGCTTCGGCGGGGATCATGGTGCGCTTTTGGTCGTCGTCCTTGCTCGACGCGGGTCGAATGCCGGGGATGACCAGTTGAACATCGTCGCCCAGTTCGGCGCGGAGCATCTCTATGTCTTGTGGCGAGCAAACCAAGCCGCGCAACCCCGCGCCGGTGGCGAGCTTGGCCAATCGCAACACCTGTTCCTGCGCGCTGCCCTCGATGCCCAGCTCGGCGAGGTCGCCATCGTCCATGCTGGTGAGCACGGTGACACCGAGGACGAGCGGCGGTTCGGCGCGAAGCATGGCGGCCTGTTCGTGGGCGGCGTTTTCGGCGGCGGCGAGCATCGTGGTGCCGCCCGAGGCGTGGACGGTGGCCATCTGCACGCCCAGATCGGTGACGGCGATGACGGCCTTGGCCACGGTGTTGGGGATGTCGTGCAGCTTGAGGTCGAGAAAGACGTTGGCGCCGGTGGCGCGGAGTTTGCGGACGATGTCCGGTCCGCCGCTGATGAACAGTTGCTTACCGACCTTGAATGCGCCGACGACGGGAGCGAGTTCCCCGGCGAGTTTTAGGGCTTTCTGCGGGCTGGGCAGGTCAAGCGCAACGATGACTGGGTTCTGCACGGGTGCAGTTTAGATCGACGAATCCGTGTTGTCAGCCAGTTTTGTCGGCCGTACGGCTTTTCAATGGTTGCCAACTCGAATGACCTTTGGCTAAATCGCCCGCGTGAAACGGTTTTCATACATCGCAACGTTCGTCCTGTCGCTTGGTCTCCTGTTCGCAGCCCAAGCTGCGGGGCCGGACGAATCCTTTATCCAAGCCTACTCGCTCATCGCGGAGGCCGACAATCTGACCCGGCTCGGACAGGAAAAATCCGCCATCCAAAAATATCGGCAAGCCCGCAACGATCTTGCCGCCCTGCGGTCCGGTTACCCAGAGTGGAGGTCTGGAATCGTTGATTTCCGGATCAAGTACGTGGATCGAAAACTAAAAACTCATGGCGACACTGCCTCGGAAACGGCGCCAACCCAGGCCAAGCCGACCGACCTCGATCCCGCGGTCGCCCGCCGCGAGATCGCCGTCCTCAAGCGTAAAGTTGAGTCGCTTGAAAACGAGATTATTCTCAAGGACGCCAAGCTCAAGGAGGCTCTCTCCGCTGTGCCAACCCCAGAGGAAACGAAGCAACTGGCCAAGCTGGAAGGTGATCTCTCCGCACTACGGCAGGAAAACGCCAACCTCAAGGGTGCCATCGACAAGACCGCCGCCCAGTTGAAGGACGCTGACAGCAGCTTGGCCAAGGCTCAGGCCGAAGCCAAGACCAAGGCGAACGATCGAGAGGCCAAGCGCCTCGAGAAACAACTGGCGGACAAGCAGGAGTCCCTCGACAAAACTGAAAAGGAACTCGCCTCACTCCAGACGGCAAACAAACAACTCGAGTCGGATCTCAAGTCGTTCAAAAAAGGCAGCCTTGAAAAAGACCTGCAAGTGGAAGTCGAGTCGCTGCGAAAAAAACTGTCCGACAACCAGAAAGATCTTGAGAAGGTTTCGGGCAACATTGCAGTGCTTCAGAATGACAAGGCCTCCCTTGAGAAGGAGCTCAAATCATTCAAAAAAGGCAACCGCGAAAAAGACCTCGAGGCCAAGGCTGGTTCCCTAGAGAAACAATTGGCGAAGAGCAACAGTGAACTGAAGAAAGCCTCGAGTGATTTGGCTTCCGCTGAGAGCCGCGGCGACTCGCTTGAGGATCAGGTCAAGTCACTCCAAAAAGGCTCTCGCGAGAAGGAGATGCGCAATTACATCAGTTCGCTCGAGAAACGCCTAGCCAAGGCTGAACGCAATAACACCAATCCCGCCAGCAAAAAGAAGGGCGTTTCCGGCATCTTCAGTTGGCGGAAATCAGGAAGAGCTGAGAAGGCCCAAGTGGCTGAGTTGCAGAACCGGCTCGACACCCTCCGGTCGCGGCTTGAGATTCTCGAGGCTGAGAAAGTCCCCTACTCCGACGAGGAAAAGAAACTGTTCGCTGAGCCAAACACGGCGGAGCAACCCGCCAACACGCTGCAAGCCAAGGTGGCCACCCTGCCTGAGGGTGGCGCGGACGAGTTCAAGGCGGGCCAAGCGGCCCTCGTCGAGGCCAAGTACGGCGAGGCCGAGCAAAAATTCCTGCACGTACTGAAACTCGACGAGCAAAATCCACTTACACTGGCCAATCTCGCTATCGCCCAGATGGAACAGGGCAACTACGACGGTGCCGAAGCCAGCCTGACAAGGGCACTGCAAAATGACGACAAAGATGCATCTTCCCTGTCTCTGCTCGGCACGCTTCGGCATCGCCAGAAAAAGTACGAGGAGGCACGCGACTACTTGGCCAAGGCCGTTAAGTTGAACCCGGAAGATGCCAACGCGCAGCACTTCCTCGGCTCGGCGCTCAATAACCTTGGCCAGCGCAAGGCCGCCGAGACTGCGCTGCGCAAGGCGGTTCAAATCAAGCCTGGCCACGCTGAGGCTCATTACAACCTCGCTGTGGTTTACGCCACGCAGAAGCCACCCTTCATTGCCTTGGCCAAGTTCCACTACGCAAAGGCGCTCGCCGCCGGTTACCAAAAGAACGCCGAGTTGGAAAAAATCCTGGGCGTGGAAAAGTAACCCCCATGCTCGGGCAGTACGCCGAGGAGTTGAACTTCTCCACCCGCGGCCGCGGATTTTACGAGATCACCCGTGACGTGAGTGGCCTGGTTTCCACCAGCGGGTTTGCGACCGGCTTGGTCACGCTGCACGTCCGGCACACCTCCGCCTCGTTGCTCATACAGGAAAACGCCGATCCCAGCGTCCGTACCGACCTCGAGTCGGTCTTCGCTCGTCTGGCGCCGGATGCAGATCCGGTTTACGAACACAACTACGAGGGCGACGACGACATGGCCGCCCATGTCCGCACCGCGCTGACCAACGTCAACTTGAGCATCCCCATCGTCAACGGCTCGATGGTGCTCGGCACCTGGCAGGGCATTTACCTATGGGAACACCGCACCCGCCCTCACACCCGCTGCATCCACGTCCACATCGTGGGCGATTAATCATTGACGTCCGTGTTCCCATGGCTCTCAATCGGGTGCATGGCTTACTCCGTTTCTTTTCTACGTCGTTTTGTCTTCGCTGCCGGTGCGTTTGTGCTTGGTCAAGCCGCAGTTCAGGCCGAGGTCAAGCTGCCCTCCGTCTTCAGTGACCACATGGTTCTGCAGCAGGGTCAGCGCCTCCCCGTCTGGGGTTGGGCCGATCCCGGCGAAGCGGTGACCGTTTCCGTCGCTGGCCAAACCAAAAAAACCAAGGCCGGCAAGGATGGCGCCTGGGACGTGCACCTCAAGGGTCTCAAGGTTTCTAAGTCGCCTGTTGCCTTCACCGTCAAGGGTAGCAGCAACTCAATCGACTTTCAGGATGTGCTCGTCGGTGAAGTCTGGCTTTGCTCCGGCCAGTCGAACATGGAGTGGACAGTAGCCAACTCCAACAATCCCAAGGAGGAGATTGCCAACGCCAAGCATCCGTTGATCCGTCACATCAAGATTCCGCATCGCCCGAGCGCCAAGGTGGAGAGCGACGTCACCACTGATGGTTGGCTGGTTTGCAGCCCGGAGACGGTGGCGAACTTCACTGCTGTCGGTTACTTTTTCGCTCGCAATTTGCTGGCCGAACTCGATGTCCCGATCGGTCTACTCGGCTGCAACTGGGGCGGTACCCGCATCGAGCCGTGGACTACGCCCAGTGGTTTTCGATCCGTGCCAGCCCTGAAGGATATCTCTGATAAACTCGACCAATATCCGCAGAAGCGCGACAATGGCTCGATCAACCACCAGTCCGCACTTGCACTGCATAATGGCATGATTTCGCCGATCAACCCGTACGGCGTCCGGGGCGCGCTTTGGTATCAAGGGGAGAGCAACAACGGCGAGGGCATGCTTTACTACGAAAAGAAAAAAGCCCTCATCAACGGTTGGCGCGATATTTGGAACAACAAAAAAATGCCGTTCTATTTCGTGCAGCTTGCGCCGTACAAGTACGGCAATCGCAATCCGCACGACTTGGCCGGCATCTGGCAGGCTCAGTTGGCCACGCTTGAGATTCCCTATACCGGCATGGCCGTCACCACCGACATCGGCAACACGCGTGACATTCATCCGCGCAACAAACAGGAAGTCGGCCGCCGCCTCGCCCTCTGGGCTTTGACCAAGGATTATGGCAAAAAAGGCCTCGAGTACTCCGGGCCTTTGTTCAAGTCTTCCAGATTCCGAAAGGGTACTGCATCCGTTCGTTTTACTCACGCCGATGGTTTGAAATCAACCAACGGTCAAGCCCTTAGCCATTGGGAAGTTGCCGGTGAGGATGAAAAATTTGTCGCCGCCCAGGCGGAAATAAAAGGCAACACCGTAGTCGCCAGAAGTGACACAGTGAAGAAACCCAAGTTCGTACGCTTCGGCTACCATCAGGAAGCTGAACCAAACTTGGCTAATGGTGTTGGGCTGCCCGCTTCGCCGTTCACCACAGGTGGAGTGAAGTAACTGTAGACTTGGCCAAGCGCTTGGCCACAACCAATGGGCGCAACAATAAGACATTTCAACAGGGTCGCCACATCCACCTGTGTGGCCCTGGTTCTTTTTGTCATCAAGCCACTTGGCCAGGCAGATCAATACTTCGAGCCGGATTTCAAAATTCACAGCGGCAAAAACCAGCGATTGCCCAAGCTCAAGGCGGCATTGCCGAAGCATATCCAAGTATTCGGACTATATATCCAAGCGACTGACCGCGTGCCGGGCACAAAGCTGCTGCACGCTGCTGACATCACTGCTGATTTCCTCGACAATGATCGCGATGGCAAGCCGGACAATCCAAAAGTAAACGACGAGCTCTGGAACGAGCGATCGGCGATTGTCATGGGTTACGATGAACGCGAACTCGAACGGCTCCACGACCGTTACGGCGAGATGTTCGACAACTACGCTCTGCAGGGTCTGTTCGCCACTGAGACGCTGCCAGCGGCCGGGCCGCACAACCCCAAGTCATCTGCGTTTGACGCCTCGATTGAGGAGATCCTGCATATCATCACCTCGGTCGGCTACGCGGGTGCTTACCCAAAAGTATTCGGCGAACGACGCGGTTCTGAGCTTGCCAACGCGATGGATATCGCGCGCAGCGGCTACTTTCGAACCGTGCCGAGCCGCTATCCAGCCGGGGCCTGGTACTCCTACGATGACCAAACCTGCGACTACGGTTGTCAGGTCACAGAGTACGTTTACTGGGCGCTTACCAGCCTTCTTGACGGACAGGACTTCAAAAATCGCGGGCGAGACATCGGGCACGAATGGAAACTCAACACACCTGAAAAACTGCGCGCCAAAGACAAGGCGGTCGTCAAAATTCTCACCGATCCAAAGTACAACATCCCCACCCGGCTCCCCGATGCTAAGTACCGGCAAAAGCGCAAACAGGCCGGCATCCAACTCAACATTATTCCGGACGAAAACGGGTTCGCGTTGACCACCGAGTTGCCGATCGGCTCGACGGCCGTCGTCGAGAAAACCAATGATCTCCTTTCGTGGAGCCTGGCCATGCGTGTTCCGGACAACACTGCGTTGCTGGATTTTCCCCTCGAAGCTAGGCTGGGCCAAGCGCAATTCTTCCGGCTTCGCTTCGATGATTAGCCGCTAATCTCGATGCGGCTGTTCGACGCGCACAACCATTTGCAGGATGCCCGGTTCGGTAACCGGCAGGAGAAGTTGATTTCCGACTGCGCAGCCGTTGGCTTGTCCAAAATGGTTGTCAACGGCACCTGCGAAAGCGACTGGTCGACCGTTGCCACCCTAGCCAAGTGGCACGACTGCGTCCTGCCGAGTTTCGGACTGCATCCGTGGTGCGTCGACGAGCGGTCGCCGGATTGGCTGGCCAAGCTCAAACAGCAACTTGACGCTTGGCCAGGCGCGGTCGGCGAAATCGGCCTCGACCGCTGGAAGCCCGGCTTGGTTTACGAGGAGCAGGAGGAGGTTTTCACCGCCCAACTCCATCTGTCGGCGGAGCGGAACCTCCCCGCCAGCATCCACTGCCTCAAGACATGGGGGCGGCTGCACGAGTTGCTCTGCGACGGCCCGTTGCCCAAGCGTGGGTTCCTGCTGCACAGCTACGGTGGACCGGCGGAAATGGTCGAACCGCTGGCCAAGCTCGGGGCGTACTTCAGCTTCCCCGGTGCCTTTGTGCAGGAACGCAAAACGCGGCGACGCAATGCCTTCCGACAAGTGCCGACCGACCGGTTGCTCATCGAGACCGACGCCCCTGACCAGGCATTGCCGGATGAGCGCGTCTCCCATGTGCTTGGTCAGGAGATGAACCACCCGGCCAATATCGCCGCTGTGTACGAGGCGGCCGCCGAGTCGCTTGGCCACCCACCCGAAGACTTGGTCAAGCGCGTGGAGGAAAATTTCGTCCGATTGTTCGGCGGTTAGTCGGCGGGCTCGTGAGCGACGAGGTCGCGGGCTTTTTGGATCAGGCGCCAGTCGTCGATCAGGTTGCCGAACTTGAAATCCGGTAGGCCGCTCTGCGCTTGGCCCAGCAGTTCGCCCGGGCCGCGTTGGCGTAAATCCTCCTCGGCCAGCACAAAGCCGTCGCCGCCTTTCTCCATCACCTCGAGCCGTCGCCGACCCTCGTCCGTGGCCTTGTCGGCAACGAGGATGCAGTGCGACTCGTGTGTACCTCGGCCGATTCGCCCGCGCAGTTGGTGCAGTTGCGCAAGGCCAAACCGATCGGCATTTTCGATGAGCATGATTGTCGCGTTGGGGATGTCAACGCCGACCTCGATCACGCTCGTCGCCAGCAATACCTTGATTTTTCCAGCGAGAAAAGCGGCGACGACCTGCTCTTTGTCGGTGGACTTCAGTCGTCCGTGCAGCAGGCCGACGGCGTGAGGAGTGAGTTGCTTGCGCACGTTCTCGAGTTCTTGGTTGACTGCCTTGAGGCTGCCACCACCTTCGTCATCGACGCGCGGATAAACAACGTACGCCTGTCGGCCTTCGGCCAGTTTGTCGCGGATGAAATTCCACACCTTGGGCAGGCCCTCCGGTGTGCGGATATGCGTGCGGACTTGGCCACGACCTGGTGGCAACTCGTCGATCAGCGAGATGTCGAGATCGCCGTAAACTGTCAGCCCAAGCGTGCGCGGGATCGGCGTGGCCGTCATCACGAGCACGTGTGGGTACTGCCCCTTGCGGACGAGCTTCTTTCGTTGCTCGACGCCGAACTTGTGTTGTTCGTCGATGATCGCGAGCCCGATGTTATCAAGCGCAAACTTGTCCTCGACGAGTGCGTGGGTGCCGATGACGAGCGGCTGCAGCTCACTGTTTTCCATGTTCAACTCGGCTTGGCCGGGGTCGCCCATCGTTTTTTTTGCGCCGGTGTGCAGATGCACGGGGATGCTGAGTGGCTCAAGCCATTTGCCGAAAACACGGTAATGTTGCTCGGCCAAAATCTCCGTCGGTGCGAGTACGACCACGCTGAAGCCACTCTCGATCGCCCGCAGCGCAGCGCAGGCGGCGACCGCAGTTTTGCCGGAGCCGACGTCGCCCTGCAGCAATCGGCGCATCGGGTGCGAGCCGGCCATGTCACGGGCGATCTCTCCCCAAGTCCGTTGCTGCGCGCCGGTAAATTCAAAGCCAAGTGCACTCAAAAACGGCGTTACCAGTCGATTGTCCCCGTCGCACGGCAGCGCCTTGACCTTGGCCTGAAATGTTCTTCGCCTTTCGCGGATTTGCCGTTGAAACCGGATGAACTCTTCCAGTGCCAAGCGTTCGCGCGCTAGTTCGATTTGGCTGAAGTCATCGGGGAAGTGCGCCGTCTTGAACGCCTCAGGCAGCGGCAGCCAGTGGCTGTCATCCCTGGCAAGCAGCTCGGCATTGGTGTCCGGTGCCTGCTCGGCAAACTGCTCGACGGCATGCCACAGCACGCCGCGCAGCCAGCGCTGCTTGATGCCGTCAGTCAGCCGGTACACCGGCACGATGCGCTTCAGGTGGATGAACTCCTCGCCCTCCTCGGATACCTCGGCCTCAGGGTGATTCATCGTGCGCGGTTTCTGGCCCTTGATCTTGCCGTGCACGTGGACGAAGTCGCCGTTTTTGTAGTAGCGCTCCATGTACGGCATGTTCCACCAGCGGCAATGCAGCCGCGCCGTGCCGTCGTCGAGGATGAACTCAAACAGGTTTTTGCCGTAACGCATTCGCTTGACGCCGGCCGCGACGATGGTGCCGGCGACGGTGGCATCATCGCCTTGGGCTAGGCTCTTGGCTTCGTGCGGCTGGTTGCGATCCTCGTAGCGCCTTGGCCCGTGCCAAAGCAGGTCGCCTACTGTGCGGATATCGAGCTTGACCAGGCGCGACGCGCGCTCGCCGCCAACGCCGGGCAGCGCCGCCACCGGTTGGTCAAGGGGATTTGCCGTAGGTTCGGACACAGCGGCAGTTGTAGCGGCAAGCCGGCGCTTGGCCAAGCCGGTCGTCAGTTTGCCTTTCACTTGGCCAACCCAAGACGTACTGTTGCGCCCCGATGGCCGACGAGCAACTCCCCAAACACGACCTGTTGTGGAACGAGTATCGCAACGTGTTCATGGAGATGGATGACTTGTCGCTCGCACGCTGGATGGCGCAAACTCTTGGGCAGTTCTCCGGCCAGATCTGGCGGCTCTCCCATCCGCTGATGCTGGCTTATGATCTGGCGGCAGGCGTGGCACACGAACGGCAAATCTGGCTCAAAGGCATGGCGATCATCCCCGCCGACTACACCGCCGTCGAATGTTGCCGTGCTCCACTGCTGCCGCTGCTATCCCGGGACGTGTTCGATGTCGGTCTGCTTTGCAAGCATTGCAACGAAACGTGCGTGAAATTCAAGGATTTGCCGGATGAAATAAGGCAGAAGCTCGACTCATGGTCGTCTATCTACGACAAGACGCACTCCATCGCGCACTGGGAGGACGACGGCAAAGTACTGCCGCCCGACTACGACAGGGTTTTCGAGGTGGCAGCTCAAGCTGCAGAAAAAATGCTGGCACAAGCCGGCTCCCAACTGGCCCCGGCGTTGCTTGAGTTCTACCCGACAGTGGTTTGGGAGGATCAGGACGAATGCCTAGAGGTACGGCCCGAGGACATCGATGCCTGACGGCGATCAGACCTGATCTTTTTGGTCGGGAAACTTCTCCTTGATCGTGCGGACGAGCCGGTGTTCGTCGGCCGGTTCCATCTTGCGCCTCGGGATGCGCCGCCGTACGCTGTCGAGCAGCTCCATCCAATCCTCAAACGCCGGCTCGGGATACGTCTCCCAGTTTTCGAAACGCCGTTCGCGGCGGAAAAATTTCCATGTGCCGCGTTCGTTGCGGGCGTAGCACTCCATCCGGTCGCCGTACTCATCGCGCCGTTTCCAGCTGATCTCGCCTTTGGCTCCCATGTCAATCCGGCAGGTTGATACCTGCGACCGCCATCGCCGCCATCCCCTCGTCACGCCCGATGAAACCGAGCAACTCATTTGTCGTGGCCTTGATGCCCACCTTCTCCGGCGAAATGAGGAGCGCGTGGGCGACCGCGTTTTTCATCGCCGGAACGTGCGGCAGGATTTTTGGCGCCTCGGCGATCAGCGTGGCGTCGATATTTACAATCGAGCCGCCGGCTTCGGCCACCAGTTCAGCGGCTTTCTGGAGAAACAGCCGGCTCGGGGCATTCTTCCACTGCGGCTCGCTGGGCGGAAAATAACTGCCGATGTCGCCGTGGCCGATCGCTCCCAATACCGCGTCGCAGATCGCGTGCAACAGCACATCGGCGTCGGAATGCCCGTCGAGCCCCTTGTCATGCTCGATCTCCACACCCCCGAGCCAGAGCGGCCGCCCCTCCACAAGGCGATGCACATCGTAACCAATTCCAGTATGAACCACGGCCGAATTATAGAGAGCTACTCCGCCTGGCCAAGGGCGAACATGGCGATGCCGGCGGCGACGGAGGCGTTGAGCGAGTTGACACGGCCTCGTTGGGCGATGCCCACCACGTCGTCGGCCATGTTGAGGATGTATTGGCCGACGGAACGATCCTCGCCGCCGATGACGAGCAGCAGTTTCTCCGGCTTGGCTGTGGCGACTGTCTCCAGCGACGATTTGCCTGCCATGTCCAGTGCGGCGATGCGGTAGCCGGCCTCGGCGGCTTTTCGGGCGTAGCCGTTGGCCGAGTCGCTCCGGCAGATTTTCATGAACTCCGTCGCCCCGGCGCTGACTTTGACCACTGACGGGTAAACTTCCGGTACACCCTTCTTCGGCAGGCAAACGGAGGTGAAGCCGAAGACCTCGGCACTGCGCAGGATGGCGCCGACGTTGTGCGGATCCTCGACGTTGTCGAGCATCAGCATGCGCGGCACGCCGAGCAGTTCGTCGAACTTCGCGTACGGGTAGAGCGATGTCTTGAGGACGACGCCCTGGTGGTCGCGGCTGCCGGAGAGTTGCATCAGGCGGCCTTTGTCCGTCCACTCGAGTTCGATGCTGTGGCGATCCAGAACGCCGAGCAATTTTTTTACGCGGGCGTTGTCGCGCATGCCCTCGTTGAGGTGGGCTGAGTACACGCGACGCTTCCCCGACCGCAACACCTCGAAGGCGGGGTTCAATCCGTACACATGTTCTCGACTCGACTTGGCCATCGGCGCGGCGGCAATTTACGGCAGGCTCCAGACGAAACCAAGTTCGGTTGCGGTGCACTTTTGGCTTTCGACCGGCCGGGTTTCGCCGTTGACTCGGCCAAGCGGATGAATGGCTATGAGCTTCAAACCGTAATCGAGCAAATCTGGGACGACTTGGCCAAGGCGCCCGGCCAGGCTGAGCATCCGTGGCGATTGCCGACGTTGGGCACGCAGGGGCTCGCCGGGCCGAGTGTCCGCACGATGGTGCTGCGCACAGTCGATTTGGCGGCACGGCAGTTCACCGCGCAGACCGATGTTCGCTCGGCGAAGGTGCCCGGCTTCCGTAAGGATCCGAGGGTCGCATGGCTTTTTATTGATCCGCAAGCCAAGGTGCAGGTGCGTGCCGAGGGGAGGGTGACCGTGCATCACGACAACGAATTGACCCGTGCCGCCTGGACTGCTGTGCCCGGGATCAACAAGCGCAATTACGCCACGTCGCTTGCCCCGGGTTCGCCCTCGCTTGGCCAAGTGCAAGCCGGTGATGCTGCTGCCGCTTACGCGAATTTCGCCGTGCTTTGCGCCGAAATCACGTTCATCGACTGGCTGCAGCTTGGCGTCGACCATCATCGGCGCGCGCAGTTCACCTGGACTGGGAGCGACTGGCGCGGCGTTTGGGTTGTCCCCTAACGGCCGACCGCTCCTTGCCATTTTGTGCGATTCACCGATACTCCGGGCGTGAGCGAAAGCATCACCCAGTTGACCAATGACCTGATCGCTTCCTACGCGAAGGTGGGTGGCATCAATCATTTGGATGGCGGCAACCTGCCGTCGAAGTTCGCCATTGCGTCGATCACCACCGATCTGCTGCGACTGCTGCTACCCGGTTTTTTTGACGAGAAACCGATTCAAACTTCCGAGTTGAGAATTGAGATTTCCACGTTGATGGATAGCGTCAGCGGCCGACTGGAGGACGAGATCACCAAGAGTATCGAGTACAAGCCGCCTGGCGACAATGCGGCCAAGCCGAGGCAGTTGGCCCGCGAAATCAGTGCTGGCTTTCTCGGCAGCTTACCCTCCGTTCGCGAGTTGCTGCAGACGGATGTTGAGGCCGCGTACGCCGGTGATCCCGCCGCACTGAGCCACGAGGAAGTCGTGGTGGCTTACCCGTTCATCGAGACGATCGCTGTGCAACGGATGGCGCATCAGCTTTACCAACGAGATGTGGCGCTCATCCCGCGGATTATGACCGAGTGGGCGCACAGTCGCACTGGCATCGACCTCAGTCCCGGTGCAAACATCGGCTCCCACTTTTTTATCGATCACGGAACGGGCACGGTGGTGGGGGAGACGACCCAAATCGGGAATCGCGTGAAGATTTATCACGGCGTCACGCTGGGAGCCAAGTCGACCTCACGCGTCGATGAGTTGCGCGGGGCCAAACGGCATCCAACCATAGAAGACGGCGTCACAATCTACCCTGGCGCAACCATCCTCGGCGGCGAAACGGTCATTGGCGCGAATAGCACGATTGGCGGCAACGTGTTCCTCATCCACAGCGTGCCGGTCAACTCACTCGTCATTGCCGAGGACGTCAGCGTCAAGGTGATGAAAAAATCAGACCACTACGAGATCTGATCCCGGGCAGCCCGGGCTATTTTTTCTTTTTGCGCTCCGCAGCCCTGGCCCTGTAGGCGGCGACTGTCTCGACCCACTTGGTATACGAGCCGGCGATATCCGCGACTTGGGCATCGCCCTCGTGAAACAGGATACCGTAGCGGAAACTCTGCTTTTCGCCTTTCTTGAGTTTGAAGTCGCCGACGCCTTTTTTCTTGCCCTCGAAGTTGTGGATGCCGAACGGGTTGGCGGCGACGAGACCGTAGTCCCGGGCGTGCCACCAGGTCGGGTGGCGCAGGTTGTCGGGATGGTCGAGGATGGCGACGCCGACCGTGTGGCCGTCGATGTTGCCCCAGTAGTCCACCCACTTGGCGCGTTTGCCCCACAGTTCCTTGTCCTTGTTGCCGGCGCTATTGAGCGCGTGGCCGTTGGCGGTGGTGACTCCCTTGCCGTTGGTCAGGCGCAGGTTCGGGTGTGTGCGGATGCCCATGCTTCCCTCCTTTGTGTCGCCGAAGGTCACGTCACCTTCTGATGCGAAAATGGTCACATTGAACGAGACGAACATGCCGTTCTTCATCTTGCGAAACCCGATCGCGGTGCGGTCTGTGCAGACCACCTTGCCATCCGGGCCGACCCAGTTGTTTTTTGAGACGATCGAGCCTTGCCGCCCGCCCTTGGATCGCACCAATTCGGTCGGGATGATTTTTCCGGTATCCTTCCCGTTGTGCCAGAAACTGATGCCGTTGACTTCGCCGTGAGTGAACCAAAGTGACGCATGATGCACGTGATCCTTGGCTTCGCCCTCGACCTCCTTGAAGGGATAGTTGCGAGTCATGCCGATGCCGTGCGGGCCGATCACCGGGTAGAGCACCGGCTTGTTGTAGCCTGTGGGGATGTATTCAGTGAAGAGCTTGCCATCGATCTCGACGCGCAGGTTGTCTCCATTTTTCTTAATGGCGATTGGGCCTTCCTCTGCGGCATTTAGTGCTTGGCCAAGCGCAAACAGCACCGTTAAAACAGGTAAAATAAAACGCGAGTTCATCACGAAGAAGCGTAGTACCACGGTGGTGCCGGGTCAATGCCGAATGCGGGAGCTTGAGCGGGGCAGTTCGCCTCCGTAACAGCGTCAGTTCTTCTGCTCTGGCGAATGGGTTCGTGGCGGAGCAGGCTCGATTTTGCTGGATTGGCTTTTCATCCGGAACTTGTAGTTTTTCCAGAATACCCGGACATCGAAGTTGGCGGAGACGCTTTCATCTATCCACGTGTCGGGGGCCAGTCTTTTTTGGGAAACGGTGATGTTGATCGCCTTCACCGCTCCGGCCAAGCCGCCAAGAAACGAGACGGGTTCCTTCAGCTTGGCCTCGATTTTGGCGACTTGGAACTCCTCCCGATCCACCCATATCTCGGCGTCGAGTTGGTTCATCAGGCGGTTCAAGGTTCGGTTCTTGAGTTTGTGGGAGGTGTTTGGCTGGAGTTCGATGACATATGCCGAGCGGCTGTTGGCCAATTTCCTGCCGGACAGGACGGGCGTGAACTTTTCCCGGAACAAGTCCGTGTTTTTATTGATTAGGTTTTCGTTTCTGCCCGAGTCACTCTCCTCGCTGCGGGCCAAGTATCGGCGCTGCTGCTTGCGGTTCTTTTCCCTTTCCCGTCCGATTTGTTTAGGGCTGGCGGGCTGGCCATCCACGCTGATCAATTCTTGGTCGCGCCCGTTGGTGTAGGCGCGGTAGGTCTTTGTGTACGCCTTCCGGGTGTTGCCGTCCGAGTCGATGTCCTCGACTCGGGCCTTGCGCAAATATGTGAATATTGCAGCACCCTTTCCGTTGCGCTTGGCTGCCTCGCCGGCTTTGTCGATGATTTGGAGGGCCGTCAATCCATCGCTGGCATCGTCGGTTCCCGCGGCTTGGCCAAGGTACAGCGCGGCGCTCAACAATTGGCCAAGCACCAAACCCGGCAAGAGGCGGCTTAGCCGGACGCATCGTGTAGGTTGCAAGTTCATCGTGAAATACCTCCCGGGGATACCCGGTACGGCGGCGGAAGGTTACACCTGTTCGTGCCCGTTGCTGAAGCCGATGTCGCGGTTGAACGGGCTGGGGTGATCGTAGCCTTCCGTCCCCGGAAAATGCATCACGGTGGCAATGGCGCCCCACGGGAGCATCGCCGAAGCATTCACCTCCTGCATCGATTCGGGAATCCAAAGGCCGGACTCCTCACCCACACGCACCGGCAGCTCGAAATCGGGGAATTGCACCCAGAGGCCGTTCTCATCGTAGCCCAGAACCTTGGCAAAAAATTTTTCCTGCGCAATCCCGATCGGCTCGAGGATTTCCGGTGTTTTTAAAACAATCAGCACCACGTCGTTGATGGCGTGGGCGATGGTCATCATCATTTTGTCACTCATGGCTGTTTGATCGCGAGAACGGCGGCAACCCTAATCCCGCCGCCTTACCGCCGCAACGCAAACCTTGGCCAAGTACCGCTGTCGGGGCTATAACGCCGCCGTGCCAAAACCTGCCGACGCCACCCCACTCATCACCGCCGCTGCCGGGCTGCGCGATGCTGTCAACCGACTGAGCTTCGCGCCGCCGGTCGAGTGCGTTTACAACCCGCTCGACTACGCCTGGGCGGCGCACGAGCAATTCCTCAGTCGCTACGGCGGCGGGGCCAAGCGCGTCATGTTCCTCGGCATGAATCCCGGGCCGTTTGGCATGGCACAGGTCGGTGTGCCTTTTGGCGAGGTGGCTGCCGTGCGCGACTGGCTGCGGATCGACGCACCGATTGGCAAGCCGGCGCACGAGCACCCGAAGCGCCTCGTGCTGGGGCTTGACTGCCCGCGCAGCGAAGTGAGCGGCCGCCGGTTTTGGGGCTTTTTCGCCGAGAAATTTGGCCAACCGGAGGCCTTCTTTGCCGACCACTTCGTCGTGAACTATTGTCCGTTGGCTTTCCTCGAGGACACTGGCCGCAACCGCACGCCGGATAAGCTGCCTGCCGCCGAAACCCATCCGCTGGAGGAAATTTGCAACGCGCATCTGGCCAATGTAGTGGAGATTTTGCAGCCGGAGTGGCTCGTGGCCGTCGGCGGATTCGCTGAGAAAAAAGCGTGCGAAGTGCTTGCTCAAGCGGATATCAAAATCGGCCGCATCCTGCACCCCAGCCCCGCCAGTCCCGCCGCCAATCGGGGCTGGTCCGGGCAGGCCGAGAAACAACTCAAGGAGCAGGGCATCTGGAGGTGAAGTTTTCAGTTTCAACTGTTCTGCTTTCAGTTGAACCGCGAATCGCGAACTGATCTGAAAACTTGAAACTTGAAACTTGAAACTCCAAAACCATACATTGCCTGCGCTTATGTTTGAGGACATCGAAGATCAGTTGAAAGCCGCCGCAGAACAAATTGTTCATCTCAGGAGGTATCTTTGACGTTCCCAAGACACAAAACCGCCTGACGGAAATCGAGGGGGAGATGTCCCAGGATAATTTCTGGGACAATCGCAGCTACGCGCAAAAACTGGTCGACGAGTCGACGGCACTCAAACGCCGCATCGAGCCGTTGCTCAAGACCGAGACGCAGCATGCCGACATGCAGACGATGCTCGAGCTGGCCGATGGCGAGGACGAGGCCACGCAAAAAGAGATCCAGTCCGAGTTGGCAGCCGATTTGGCCAAGTTCACCGGGGGACTCAAGGCGCTCGAGCTGGAGCTGATGCTCGACGGGCCGCACGACCGCAACAACTGCATCCTTTCCATCAACGCCGGCGCCGGGGGCACTGAGTCGTGCGACTGGGCCAACATGCTGCTGCGGATGTACCAGCGATGGGGCGAGGAGCGCGGTTGGCAGGTCGAGATCAGCGAGTTGCTCCCGGGCGAAGTCGCCGGCATCAAGAGCGCCACGCTGCTGGTCACCGGCGAGAATGCCTACGGCTACTGCAAGGCCGAGCGCGGCGTGCACCGGCTCGTGCGAATCTCGCCGTTCGACTCGAACAAGCGCCGGCATACCAGTTTCGCCAGTGTCGATGTGATCGCCGAGATCGAGGAGAGCGAGCAGGAGGAACTGCCGCCGGCCGAGTTTGAGGTGGGCACCTACCGCTCTGGCGGCAAGGGCGGGCAGAATGTCAACAAGGTTGAGACAGCGGTGCGCATCCGGCACGTCCCGACCGGCCTCGTGGTGGCCTGCCAAAACCAGCGTTCGCAGCACCAAAACCGCGCCACCGCCATGAACATCCTCATGGCCAAGATCACCGCGCTGCGCGAGGACGAGCAGAAGTCCGAGCTGGAGAAATTCTACGGCGACAAGGGCAGCATCTCGTGGGGGAACCAGATCCGCAGCTACGTCTTCCAGCCGTACCGCATGGTGAAGGACCTACGCACCAACGTGCAGTTGAGTGACGTGCAGGCTGTGATGGACGGTGACCTCGACCCGTTCGTCAACGGCTGGCTTCGCGCCGGTTGCCCGACCGAAAAAGCCGTGGCGGATGACGGTGATTCGTGATACCTGCCGCTAGGCTGGTTACATTTCGGAGGCCATCCCTATGATAAACATGATCAGTTGGAATCCGCAGCCAACGATGGCGATGGTTGTCCCCACGATGCCGCAAATTTTCCCAGCGTTGGTAATACCTTTGCCGCTAGGATCCATCATTCCTGCTTCGATCTGCTGCATGTCGTTGTTACCCATGATCCACGCTGCGATTCCAAACGGGAAACAACAGACAATGCTCAAAATCCCGAACGTCATGATAAGTGCCCCTCGATGAGGTTCAAGATGAGTTGCGGTAGCTTGAGGTGAGGAAGGTGGCGCTGGTGGCGCTGAACTTGAAGGGGCAAGCAACACCATTAATTCTGGGTAATCGTTTAGTGGTCGCCACTCTCCCGAATCAACCGCGCGCATCAGGGAGTCCTGATTCATTCGCTTCTGCTGAAGCCAGGCACGAATCTCCCCTTCGCCAATTGGCCCGTACTCGTTTTCGTCCTCCGCCTTGAAGTAGTATTGCATGACTGCCGTTAATTGTTAACACAACTGTGCATTATTCCAAATGTTTAGCACGATATTGATGGATTTTGCGTATAGACGCTATACGCAATTTGATTATTATCTTATGTTTAGACGCGCACTAAAAAGTGATGCTTTTGGCGCTGTTGAGATAAGTAGCATTTTAGCGCCGTTTATTTGTCAGCAGTTTTCAATTCTCGGCCTCCCTTAGCTTATCAACTCCTTGTGAAGTTACGATCCGTTGAAGAGAATGTGCGTTCCGCTTTTGCCGGGGACGATGATGTCTTTCCAGCCGTTGCCGTCGAGGTCGTGGACGCGGATTTGCAGGCCGATGCCGGGGCCTTTGCCTGCCGGCGCCGTGGAGATGATGTGCTTGGTCCAGGCGCCGGTTTTGGGAATCCAGTTGTAGTATTGAATGGTGATGTCGTCATGGGCGCCGGCGTCTTTGCCGGAGTGGGCGTAATAGCGTTTGCCGGTGATGAGTTCCGGTTGACCGTCGTTGTCGACGTCGTCCCAGGCGAGCGAATGGCCTTGGGAAAACGTCTTGTCGATCAGGTGCTGACGCCAGATGGTTGTCCCGTCAGGTTGAGGCGCGAGTTGTTCGTGCCAATAGAGTCCGTAGCTGTGGCCGTCGGACCAGATCAAGTCATTCCGGCCGTCACGATTGAGGTCGAGGATGATGATGGGGCAACTGGCGTGGGGCAGGTCGAAATCGTGGTGATACTTCCACGATCCGGAGAACGATCCAGCTGCAGGTTGTTCGTACCAACCGGATTGGAAAACGATGTCCTGCCGGCCGTCGCTGTTGAGGTCGCCGAAGCCGAGACCGTGGCCGTTGCCGCTCTGGGACACGATATGTTTTTTGGCGGAGACTTTTCCGTCGTCGCCACGGACGAGGCGGAAGATCTGCATGGGATTCTTCGGGTTCCATGAATTTTCGATAAACTCGGGCGTTCCGTCTCCGTCGATGTCATGGAGAAAGGTCGCTTCGTTGTGCCCGGTGCCGGTATCGACGAGTTGGTGAACGGGCCAGAGTCCCTTGTCGTATTTGCCGGCTCCCGGGTTTTCGAACCAGTCCACGTTCTTCAGAGTGAATGCGCCGGAGAGGACGTCGAGATCGCCGTCACCGTCCATGTCGTAAAGGTGCTCGGAGTTGTTCTGCATGTAGTCGGCTCCGAAGGGCAGGATCTTGCGGAGAGGACGTTGCTTGAAGTCGGGGGCCTGATACCAGAACTCGCCGGAGGTGATGTCGGGTTTGCCGTCCCCGTTGATGTCGCCGACGGCGATGCCTTCGTTGTTGTCCTTGTGGAGTTGATGCACTCGCCACTTGTGCTGCGGTCGGGCGTTGCCCTTTCCTTTCGGTGCCGCAGATGCAGTGAAAGCGCAGAGGAGGAAAAGCGCGGACCAAAGGGTGATGATTGTTTTTTGTTTCATAGATTCTTTCCGATGTTTCATTCAGTAATTCATTATTGCGTTTAGTGATCTGCAGGCAAGAATTTCCAATGTTGCTTTTCTGTCGGCGGAAATCGCTTGTGTCCACCACTGTCAGCGGGCTAACCGGTTCGCATTCTCCCGGCGCTCTTGTGGCGGCAAATAACCCGAAGAACATTTGCAACCATGACAACATCCCGACCAAGCGATCCGCCCGGACAAGCTGCCATTATTCCTAAAAACTGGTTCAGTAAAAACCTGAAAATCGGATCAACCGCTAAGTGCTGCAATGCCTCCTCCAAGAATCATCAATAAAATGATTAAAACGACTGAAACTGCGCTAATGATACAGCAAATCATACCACATATCATTCCGGCTTTGGTCGAGCCTAACCCTTCTGGATCCATTTGCCCGGCTTGTATTTTTGCGAGATCACCTTTACCCATAATCCAAGCTGGGATGCCTGTGAAAAACCCACATAAAACCAAGCTCAAAATACCCAATACAAGGATCAGTGTGCCGCGATGGGGTTCCATTCCGCCGGGGGCGGATTCCGTTGAGGGAGGAATTGTTTCATTCATAAGTGAAATGGTTTGCGTTGAACAGCGAGATTATTTGATTTAGCCATCCGACTGTCAACACAGTTTTCATCCATCTTTTGGCTGGAGTTCAAGGCTGTTTTCACCGACGTTATCGCGCCGAAGATCAATGGAAAAAACACTATTCGAGAAAATCTGTGACAAGGAGATCCCGGCCGACATTGTTTACGAGGACGATCAGGTGGTGGCGTTTCGGGACATCGCCCCGAAGGCACCGACGCATGTGTTGGTGATCCCGCGCAAAGCC
>Ga0163108_10000665_pt1 | contig 25548 bp, 25 predicted proteins | sample Fk1155metaG_FD_109644 | JGI IMG/M metagenome (GOLD analysis project Ga0163108, IMG submission 109644) | Marine microbial communities from the Central Pacific Ocean - Fk160115 155m metaG | ecosystem: Environmental > Aquatic > Marine > Oceanic > Photic zone | place: The Central Pacific Ocean...
AAACTTACAAAAAGATGATATTGATATGTTTGTGTTTCACCAAGCAAGTGCCGTTATTTTAAGGCAATTAAAAATTAAACTAGGGATCCCAGATGAAAAATGGTTTCAAAATATTAAACATATTGGAAATACTGTTTCTGCTACTATTCCAATAGCGATAAAACAAGCAAAAGAGGCTGGTTTGTTTAAGCCTAATATGAAAATTATGTTAATGGGTTTTGGTGTGGGGCTATCTATAGCAGGTTGTATTTTAAAGTCATAATGTGGTTTTTGAAAAGCACCATTCTATTTTTGTTCTTGAGTTTAATGTTTCTCCTGAAATAATGAATTGGCTAGTATTTTTTTTCTCCCCACTATCTTCTATATAAATTGAAGGCTGCGTTTTTATCTCTAATTTTGTATTTGAGTTTAATATATAAAATTCCCATCCTTCACTTGGTAAAAGAAGCAATATTCGTTCTTTATTTCTAGTAAGCCTCAGGTTTACTTTGTGATGCACATGAAAGTGAATTTTAAATTGTATTTTAGGGCCAGATATTAATACATCTGTTCCTATAACTTTTATTCCTCTGGAATCTAGTTTTAAAGATCTTTTATGTGTTGTAGAGTAAATATTTTTATATCCATCATGGGAAGCCTGAATTAATTCATGTCCGGCTGTTGCTTCGCGTTTAACAGAAATTTTAGGAATGCGATTTTTTTTAATAGACGCTGAATTTGTATCGTTTATTACTAGAGTGGAGTGTGCAGCAGTACTTGATAAAGCTTTTTCCCAAGACAAATCATTTTTTGGACTAGGCCCACAGTTAACAATTAGCTTGTCTCTACCAATACTCATTTCAAAACTTAATGTGCCTTTGTATATTGATTTTTCATTATTAGTACAATTTAAAATAATTATTGATCTTCCTGCAGCCAATCTTTCATATCCAGAGATAGATAAACTAGTAGAAATTCTAGATCTTAATTTTATTCCAGTTTTGTCTAATATTTTATCTATTGCATCTCGAGAAGAAGCTCTTCCACCATTTGTTCTAGTTAAAGTACCATCCCCCATTCGTAAAGAACGGATTGCATGGCTTATTTTAGTAATATGAGTATCTATTAAATCAGGCAGTTCATCATTTTCATATAAAGAGTTTTTTATCCATATTAAATCAGTTAATATATCTAGAGTTACGGAAGGCTGTTTACTAATGTGACAACCATCAGGCAAAATTTGTTTGTTTAGAGCGGAAATAAGAATTTTTTTAGCTGTCATATATCTTTTTCTTCCTCCACTTAAAGAAATTCCTGATATAATTAATCCTCTTAATCCTGTAAAAACCTCAGGAGTATAGTCATGCTTTTTAATGATATAATTTAAATGTCTAGCTTGGGCAGTTAAGGATTTAAAAAAATTTTCTATAAACTGTCTATCTGCATTTTCTTGCAGCATATCAGCATGAGCTATCCAGGCACTAATTCTTCTGCCAAGAATATCTATTTTCCAACTAGTTTGATTCCATTTATAATGACCACTTTTATCCCAATGTACAATTAAAGATCTAGCGTGTTGCCTAGCGGCATTTCCATCTCTAGCTTTAAAATGTCTTAGCCATGAAAAGCCATGCATTTCTGCCAACCACCATGGCCCAATTCCTGAAGGCTCCCATAAAGGAGTATTTGGAGCATGAATTTCTTCTCCTGCAAAATTATATCTGCCTTGAAAAATAGCGTCAGCTAAGCCGGCTTCTCCTCTCCAAGGGTCCTTAATTTGATGAAGGATAGTTTCTGTTTGTCTTGATTTAAGCCAGATATTATATAGTTGTGATTTATGTATAATATTATCAAAACTCAATAAACTTGTTAGGGTGGAGGACATATTATTTCCTTTTAAAAGTTGTTCCTTAATTTAGAAATAATATTTGAGTATTGGTGGGCTTTCTTATTAAATATTGAGCTTCCTGCCACTAAAACATTTGCTCCTGCATCTATGCATAATTTTGATGTGTCTTCATTTATTCCTCCATCAACTTCAATATCAATGTCTAAGCCTAAATTAATAATTTTATTACGAAGGTTAGAGATTTTTTTAAGTTGTGATTTTATAAATTTTTGGCCACCAAAGCCTGGGTTTACCGTCATAATTAATATTAAATCACAAAACTCTAAAAGTTCTTCAATTTCTTTTTCATTGGTTTCAGGTTTAATAGATATTCCTGTTTTTATGCCTAATTTTTTAATTTTTATTAGTGTTTTTTTTATATTATCTTCGGATTCTGCATGAATAGTTATAATATCTGCCCCCGCATTAGCAAAAGGTTCTACCCAGCAATTAACAGGGCTAGTCATTAGGTGTACATCAAATATTTTTTTAGAGTAATTTCTAAGGCTCTTAACTACATCAGGCCCTATAGTTAAATTTGGAACAAAATGACCATCCATTATGTCAATATGGATCCAGTCTGCTCCTGCTCTATCTATAGCTTTAACTTCTTCGCCTAGTTTGGCGAAATTTGCTGCTAGTATTGATGGTGATATAAGAATTTTGTTTTTCAATTAACTCACAATCTTTAAATAAAAATATTATAATTATTCTTTTAATTCTTTTTGATTAATCTTGCTATAAAAAAACCGTCTATACCTCCTTTTAAATTATAAAAGTTAGGAAGAGTTCTTATAAATCCTTGTTTTGTGATAGCTTCTTTCATTATATCTATCTCTTCTAATTTTATTGGTTTTATATCAAAATCTCTATTATTTTTTATAAAATTTATTATTTGTTTTTCCCCTTCTTCTAATTCAAGAGAGCATACTGAATATATTAAAACTCCACCTGGTTTAAGCCAGAAAGCAGCAGAGTTTAATAAATTTTTTTGAGTTTTACATAAGTTATTTAGTTTATTATTGAAATCTCTATCATGTTCAATTCGCCAGGGAATATCTGGGTTTCTTCTAAAGGTGCCAGTGGAACTGCAAGGAGCATCTAAAAGGACTCCATCTACTTGAGTTTTGGGAGTATAATCTATGGCATCTTCAATAATTATTTTTGTTTTAAAATTTAATCTTTTTAAATTGCTTTTTAATAATTTTGCACGTTTTGGGTTTATTTCAATGGCGGTGACATCTGCTCCATAATTTAATAATTGAGCAGTTTTTCCTCCTGGAGCAGCACATATATCTATAATTTTCGCATTCTTTCTGATTGAAGAAATTAGCAAAGTCGCGGGTATTTTTGCAGAGTAGTCTTGTATCCACCATTTTCCTAAATTATAGCCATATAGATTTTCTATTTTTCCTGTAGGGCTCAAAATTCTAATATTATTTTTTCCAAATATCTCTCCATGTAATTTTTTTTTCCATTCATTAATATTTTCATTTTTATTTATGGTTATATCTAAAGCAGGAGGCATTTCCATGTTTTGATTAAATATTTGTGTTATTTCTTTTTTAGTTAAATATTTGCTCCATCTGGATTTTATTTTTTTAGGTATATTAGTTATTTGATCAGCTTTTATTAATTTATTAGCGTCAATGTCTCTAATAATTTGTCTTAATACCCCATTTACTAGTTTTATATAATTAGGAGATTTAATTTTAGATATTTCAACTGCTGAATTTACGGCTGCATAATTAGGAGTTTTCATATAAAGTATTTGAGTTATGGCGGCTATTAAGTTTGCCGTAACAATATTATTTTCTTTTTTTAGTGGTATTTTTATATAAATATTAAGATAAAATAATATTTCACCCATTCTTCGTAGAGATAGACCTATTAAAGCATTCAGTAATTTGTCTCTAAAAATTTTATTTTTGTTGTCTTTCCCGTCTAAAACACTACAAATTTCTTCTATTGCTATAATGCGGTTTTTAAGGGAGTTATCATTCATTATTTTTGTACTTTAATATATATATAATTTGTGTCTTAAACATACTAATATAATTAATGAGGCTTGTATGAAAAAATATAAAATAAAACCTGTTTCTAAAAAAAGCAAAGCTAAAGCAACAGAACATAAAAAGGAAATTGGAGGGCAAAAAGGTCCAGAGCCAACGCGCTATGGAGACTGGGAAAAAAATGGACGTGTTACGGATTTTTAATTATTCTTTATTCATTCTATTGTTTATTAAATCTTTTACTACATTTGGGTCTGCTAAAGTAGACACATCTCCAAGTTTATCGTGTTCATTGGCTGCAATTTTTCTGAGAATTCTTCTCATAATTTTACCTGATCTTGTTTTAGGAAGATTAGGGGCCCACTGAATTAAATCTGGTGTCGCAATTGGTCCTATTTCTTTTCTAACCCACATAATTAATTCTTTTTTTAATTCCTCTGTGGGCTCATTTCCATCTGTTAATGTTACATAAGCATATATGCCTTGTCCTTTAATTTCATGGGGGCATCCTACAACGGCAGATTCTGCAACCTTTTCATGTGCAACTAAAGCGCTTTCAACTTCAGCCGTGCCCATTCTATGTCCACTAACGTTTATTACATCATCAACTCTTCCAGTGATCCACCAATATCCATCAGAATCTCTTTTTGCGCCATCTCCAGTAAAATATACATTATTAAAAGTAGAAAAATACGTTTCAGCAAACCTTTTGTGGTCTCCATATACGGTTCTCATTTGCCCTGGCCACGAATTTTCTAATACTAAGTTTCCTTCCGCCTCTCCTTCTAATTTATTTCCGTCATTATCTAATAATGCGGGAGTTATTCCAAAAAACGGTTTTGTAGCTGATCCTGGTTTTAAATCTATAGCGCCAGGTAAAGGACTAATAAGAATTCCTCCTGTTTCAGTTTGCCACCAAGTATCTACTATAGGACATTTTTCATTGCCAACTATTTGGTAATACCAATTCCAGGCCTCAGGGTTAATTGGCTCTCCTACACTTCCTAGAATTCTTAAAGAGCCCCTATTAGTTTTTTTGACAGGTTCATCTCCTTCTTTCATTAAGGCTCTTATAGCTGTAGGAGCAGTATAAAATATATTTACGTTATGTTTGTCTACTACTTCCCAAAATCTAGATGAAGTTGGATAATTAGGAACTCCTTCAAACATTAAAGTTGTGGCACCATTTGCAAGTGGTCCATATACTATATATGAATGACCTGTAACCCACCCTACATCTGCTGTACACCAATATATTTCACCTTTTTTGTAATCAAAAACATATTCATGAGTCATTGATGCATAAACTAAATATCCTCCTGAAGTATGAAGCACGCCTTTTGGTTTGCCAGTAGACCCAGAAGTATATAAAATAAATAGAGGATCTTCAGCATTCATAATTTCGGGCTCACAGCTTTTATCAACATTTAATTTTTCTTCATGCCACCAAAAATCTCTATCTTTTGCCATATGAATTTTATTTCCAGTTCTCTGTACTACAAGAACTTTTATAGAGGACGAACATTTAGATAGCGCTTCATCAACATTATTTTTAAGTGGAATGATTTTATTTGCTCTAATTCCTTCATCTGCGGTAACTACAAAATTTGAATTACAATCAATTATTCGATCTGCTAAACTATCGGGAGAGAATCCTCCAAAAACAACGGAATGAACAGCACCAATTCTAGTGCAGGCGAGCATAGCATAGGCTGCTTCAGGAATCATAGGCATATAAATTGTAATTCTATCTCCTTTTTGTACCCCTTTACTTTTTAGTATATTAGCCATAATACACACCTCGTCATGGAGTTCTTTGTATGAAATATGTTTTTCATCCTCAGGGTTATCGCCTTCCCATATTATTGCAGTTTGATCCCCCTTTTTTTCTAAATGTCGGTCTATACAATTATAAGAGACATTCAACTCGCCGTCATAAAACCATTTGATCTCTATATTTTCTTTAGAAAAATTAATTTTTTTAATGCAGCTATCAGAGAAAGGAGTTATCCAATTAATTCTTTTAGCTTGATCTTTCCAAAAGTTATCAGAATTTTGAATAGAATTATTGTACATATCCAGATATTGATTTTTATTTAATAGCGTTGACGATTTCCATGTTTCTTTGACAGTTATTTTATCACTCATATGTTTTTCCCTTTATCTGCAATTTTAATTTAAGAAAGTTTTAATTTCCAGCTATTAAATAATTATTTTTAATAGTAAAAGGAAATTTGGTTAGATTTTTTTCTTTGCAAGGCCCTTTAAGACAAAGACCTGAATTTGGATCAAATTTTGCACCATGATTGGCACATAAGAGCTCACCCTTATTATTTTGAACTCTTCCTTTAATTAAATCTAATGTTAAATTAGCATGGGGGCAATTATTTACCCATATTTTAATATTATTGTTTTCTTTGTATATTATAATGCCAGGAGAAAATTTTTTTTTACTTTCAATAACTATGGCTTTCTTATCTTTTAATTTATCTATTAAACATAGTTTTTCTCCATTTGGGATAGAGGTTAGTTTTTCGATTGTATTCTTCATCTATATCTATCAATAGAGATATTTGCCATATTACATATAATTTCCCAATGTTCTTTTGAAACAGGAACAACAGATAAGCGAGATTGTTTTATTAAAGCTAAATCCGTTAGTTTGTCATTAGATTTCATGTGTTCTAACGTCACAAAATTGGAAACTTCTTCAATAGCTTTTATTACAACCATTCCAAATCTACCAGACTTGTCAGTAGGGTCTGGTCTATGTTCTCCAATTACGGTAACAGTCCCTACAACTTGTTTTTCTTTAACAGAATGGTAAAAGAAACCATAATCTCCTATTTGCATTTTTTTCATATTATTGTTGGCTTGATAATTTCTCACCCCATCCCAACCTTCTCCTTCTTCACCTTTTTTTACCTGGTCTTGCCATGACCAAGTGCTTGGCTCAGATTTAAATAACCAATATGCCATACTAAATCCTTAATTGTTTTCTATTTATTAATAGACTATATACTGATAATTAAACATGTTCCAATAGGAACATATTAATTTATTATAAAAAGAAATGAAAAATTTGGGCATGATTTTAAAGAAAGATGATTTTGAAGATTCTCTTTTATTAGCAAAAGAACTGATAAAATTTCCGTCTGTTTCACCTAAAGATGAAGGGGCTTTATTATATTTAGAAAAGGTTTTAAAAAAATTAGGTTTTCATTGTTATAGAATGCCTTCTGGATCAAAAAATAAAAAAGGTAAGGATGCTTTAGTAAATAATTTATACGCAAAAATAGGAGAAGGGAAAAATTTATGTTTTGCAGGCCATATAGATGTAGTGCCTGCCGGAAATATAAGTAATTGGAGTTTTTCTCCATTTATTCCTCAAGTTAAAAACGGCTTTTTATTTGGAAGAGGCGCATCTGATATGAAAGGAGCTATAGCGGCCTTTATAGCTGCTACTGCAAGATATTTGAAAAAAGAAGAATTAGGGTTTGGGTTAAGTTTATTGATAACTGGTGATGAAGAAGGTGTGGCTGAACATGGAACAAAAGCTATGTTGCCTCGTTTAAAAGATTTAGAAGAAACTATAGACCATTGTATAGTTGGAGAACCAACTAATCCCAATAAAATAGGAGAAATGATTAAAATTGGTAGAAGAGGAAGTTTGCATGGAATTATTATTTTGAAAGGGAAACAAGGACATGTGGCTTATCCTCATAAAGCTTTTAACTCTTTACCCATTATGTCTAAAATTGTTTATGAATTATCAAATATAATTTTGGATAAAGGAAACAAACATTTTCAACCTTCCAATTTAGAATTTTTATCAATAGATACTGACAATAAGGTTGAAAATATTATTCCGTCCACTATTACATCTAATTTTAATATCAGGTTTAATACTTTGCAAACGGAAAAAAAATTAAAGAATTTAATTGTAAAAATAATAGAGAAATATACTAGCAACGAGCCTAATATTTCTTGGGATTTAAACTTAAGATTAAGCGGAGATCCTTTTCTAACAAAACCAGATAATTTTGTTGATGTAGTTTCCAATTCAATTACTAAAGTTACGGGTATCAGGCCCGAACTTTCTACAAGTGGAGGAACTTCTGATGCAAGGTTTATTAAAGATTTGTGTCCTGTAATTGAATTTGGATCTGTTGGCAAGACTATGCACCAAGTTGATGAAAAAATTTCTGTTAAAGATTTAGAAAGCTTAACTAATATTTATTTTCAAATTCTTAAAAATTATAACAAAATGATTCCTAAATAAAAAAGCATAATATATTGGCAATACTTAAAGAAAAATATGGCATTCTGACTTATATATTGACGTTATTATTTTTTGCGGCAATGGAAGCTCAAGCTAAATATTTAGCAGAAAATTTTTCAGTAACTCAGATTGTTTGGGCAAGATATATTTTTCACTTTATTATAGTGATAACAATTATATTTATTTTAGAACTTTTAGGGTTTAAAACAGGAATAAAAAAGCCAAAATTACTTAAAGTTCAAATCTTACGTTCTTTATCCTTGCTTCTAATGACGTATTGTTTTTTTACTTGTCTTTCAAAATTGCCAATTGTTGAAGCCACTATCATATCCTTTACTTCTCCTTTGATTACGGTATTATTGTCGCCTCTTCTTCTAAAAGAAAAAGTTACATACCCTTTATTATTAGCCGTAGGAGTAGGTTTTATAGGCATGTTTATTGCTGTTAGTCCTAATGGCCAATTTTTTGATTTAATAAAATATAATGATTGGTTTATAGGAGTATTATTTGGAGTAGCAAGTGGACTATTTTATTCTTTGTATCAAATAGGAACAAGAGTTTTAGCCCCAGTTGAATCTACTATGACAAGCTTAATTTTTGCTGGTTTAGCTGGTGTTATATTTACAAGTATATTAATTATAATCAATTTTGATCCCGCTAGCAATGGTATAGCATGGAAAGCACCTTTAAATTCTGAATGGTTTTTATTAATTAGTGTTGGAGTTTTTGGAGCTATAGGGCAACTATTAATTTTATTGGCGTATTCAAAGGCTAGGGCTGTTACTTTAGCTCCTATTAGCTATATTCATATAATTTGGGCCAGTCTATTCGGATATATAATATTCAATTCTGTTCCTAATTTGCAAACGGTATTTGGCGCACTTATAATTATATTTGCAGGAGTTTATACCTATAAAAATCAAGTTTAAATTTTATTAATAGGTAATTTCTTCTAAAATTAAACCATGTGGAGGTGCTGTAGGACCGGTATGTTTTTTGTCAAATTCTTTTAGTGCTAATAGTATATCTTTATCAGATTTTCTTTTTAATCCTATTTCTACAAGTGTTCCTGTAATAATTCTAACCTGATTCATTAAAAAAGATTTTGCTTGAACAGTAATTTGTATAAGTTCTTCATTTTGCTTAATTTTAATTTCATCTATAGTTTTGATAGGAGATTTGGATTGACATTCTGAGGACCTAAATGCTGAAAAGTTATGTTTTCCAATTAATAATTTTGATGCTTTTCGCATAAGTTTTATATCTAAGGGCAAAGGGATTCTCCATGCGCTATTTCTATATAAAGGTGATGGAACTCTTTTGTTAAGTATAGTATATTGATATTTTCTATATTTTGCAGAAAACCTTGCATGAAAAGATTTTGGAACCTTAGTTGTGCTTAGAATGCTTATTTGATTTTTAAATTCTCTAGATAAATAATAATTTATGCCCATAGTTAATTTTCCTAATTTCTTATTTTTATCTTCAAGAGAACTGAGGTTTAGATCAAAATGAGCTACTTGTCCTATAGCATGGACGCCTGTATCTGTTCTTCCTGCCCCGTATATAGAAATTTTTTTGCTGCTAAATTTGAATAAGCTATTTTCAATAGCTTCTTGAATAGTTTTCAGTCCTTTTTGACTCTGCCATCCGCTAAATTTTTTTCCATCATACTCTATAATTATTTTATATCTTGGCATATTCCTTAAATTTCTTTAGCTATATTTCTTAACAAAAACTTCTGTATTTTTCCTGTAGATGTTTTGGGAATTATTTGAAAAATAACTTTTTTAGGGCATTTAAAATTAGCTAAATGTTTTTTACAAAAGTGTATTATTTCACTTTCTGTTGATGTTGAATTATTTTTTAATTCTACAAATGCACAAGGCGTTTCGCCCCATTTTGCATCAGGCTTTGCTACTACTGCAGCAGTTAGTATTTTTTTGTTTTTGTATAATGTTTCTTCAATTTCAATAGATGAAATATTTTCTCCTCCAGATATTATTATGTCTTTAGATCGGTCTTTTAGTTCTATATATCCGTCTGGATGCATTACTCCTAAGTCTCCAGTATGAAACCAGTTTCCTGAAAATGATTCTTGAGTTGCTTTATTATTTTTATAGTAACCTTTCATAACCATGTTTCCTCTCATCATTACTTCTCCAATAGTTTTTCCATTCTTAGGAGTAGCTTTCATAGTTTTGGGGTCTCTAATAGACAATTCTTCTAATGAAGGGTATTGCACCCCTTGTCTTGCTTTTTTTTGTGATTTTTTTTCTGTTTTTAAGTTGTTCCATTCTTCTTTCCATTCACATATCACAGCTGGTCCATATACTTCGGTAAGACCGTAAACATGAGTAACATCAAATCCCTTTTTTTCTATTCCTGCTAGTATTGCCGGAGGAGGAGCAGCCGCAGCTGTCATAATTTTTACTATATTATTTAATTTTTTTACTTCTACCTTTTTTGCATTAATTATCATTGATAAAATTATAGGGGCGCCACAGAAATGTGTTACGTTGTGTTTGTTTATTGCGGAATAAATATGCTTGGCTTCCACTTTTCTTAAACATATGTGTGTGCCAGCTAAAGCTGTAATAGTCCATGGAAAGCACCAACCATTACAATGAAACATCGGGAGTGTCCATAAATATATAGGATGTTTTTGCATAGACCATACCATTTGATTACTCATAGAGGTAAGCCATGCTCCCCTATGATGATATACTACACCTTTAGGGTTTCCAGTAGTGCCAGAAGTATAATTTAATGCGCATGATTCCCATTCATCTTTAGGCCAGAGTATAGGTGCTTTTTCATTACCTTCCTTTATCAATTTTTCAAGAGTTATTTCTTTTAAAATTTTTTTTGATTTAATGAATTCTGTATCATTACACTTTATTAATAATGGGTGCTTCTTAGTCGTTATTTTTTGTAAAGATTCTTTAATAACAGTATTAAATTCTGGATCTAAAAAAAGAAATTTAGTTTTGGCATGTTTAAGGATAAATGCAATTGATTCGGAATCTAATCTAGTGTTAATAGTATTAAGAACTCCTCCAGCCATCATTACAGCAAAATGACATTCAATCATTGCAGGAACATTTGGAAGAATTGCCGAAACAGTATCGCCTTTTTTTAATCCTTGTTTTCTTAAGCCATCGGCAATTTTGAGGCATCGAGAAAGTAATTGTTTATATGTATTTTGTTTTTTTCCATGTATCCATGCAATTTTATCCGGCCATATATTTGCAGTTCTTATTAAGAAAGAAATAGGAGTTAGAGCCCAAAAGTTCGCGTGGTTTTTTTCAAGCGCTTTAGATATTTGTTCCTTTTTGGTTTTCATTGTGTCTCTTTCTTTTATTCTTATTTTACAAATATAGAAATGTCACCGCCAATTGTAGCACAAGATAGCCCTTTTGTGTTGGTCTCCAGAATTGTCCATTTATTAGTATTGTTTGATACGTATAATTCTGTCACAGTTGATCCGTCATTAGAAATTCCATACCATAATAATTTTTCATTTTCTTTTTCCTCTAAATATTTTTTAAAAATTTGTTTTTCTTTACATATTACATTTTTAATAATTTTATTAGGGTTAGAATATGTAATATTTATAAATGAATAGTTCAAAAGGATTATTAAAAAAGTAATGATAATATTGTTTTTCATTTTAGAATTCTCCTCATTTATTAATTTATAATAAAACTATTTGATTTATTGTTGAATCATAAGTATCACATATAATTACTTTGTGTAGTAAGTTTCTTTGAGGGGGGAGTTATGCTGCGAGATTACAGTAGATTGAATACTTTTTCCAAGGTATTAAGAAATAATGCTGAAGTATATTCTAATATACCTTGTATAAGAGAAAAAGAGTATGGAATATGGCAAACCTCTACATGGAAAGAGTTTTATCATCAAGCTCAAATTTTAGCCTTAGGTTTGAGAGACAAAGGACTTAAGAGAGGTGATAAAATATCAATAATTGGGGATAACAGGCCTAATTTATATATAACTATAGCTGCGGCTCAATTAATAGGAGCTGTTCCAGTGCCATGTTACCAAGATTCAGTGGCAGAAGAGTTGCAATATATTTTAGAGCATGCTGAAGTTAAGATTGTCGTGGTAGAAAATCAGGAACAAGTAGATAAGGTTTTAGAAATTTTAGACAGGCTTCCAAAATTAAAAATTATTTTTTATGATGATCCAAGAGGGCTTGAGAAATACAAAAATAAAGAAATAGCATCATTAAAAAGTATTTTTGATGTGCAAGCTGTAGATTTATCTTGGGTGGATTCAGAAATTGAAAAAACTTCTGAGGATGAAATATCTGTAATGTTATATACTTCTGGTACCACAGGAAGACCTAAAGGGGTTTTGTTATCTTATAAGAATATTATATCTGTAACTAGTCAAGCATGTGAAATAGAAAAAACAAGTATTAATGATGAAGTTGTTGCTTATTTGCCTATGGCTTGGGTAGGAGATTTTATATTTTGTGTGGCTCAATCTTATCTTTCTGGGTTTTGTATAAATTGCCCTGAAAGCAGAGATACATTAACAACAGATTTAAGAGAAATAGGGCCTACTTATTATTTTGCCCCTCCTCGAGTTTGGGAAGGAATGTTAACTCAATTAATGGTCAGAATGCAGGATGCTACTAAATTAAAATTATGGATATTTAATTATTTTATGTTTGTGGCTAAAAAATGGGGTAATGATATTTTAGATAAAAAGTCAGTATCTATATGGGGTCGATGTCTTTATAGTTTAGGATATTTATTTGTATATGGGCCATTAAAAAATAATTTAGGTTTGACTAGAGTAAGAATGGCCTATACTGCAGGCGAGGCTATGGGTCCTGATACATTTTTGTTTTACCGGTCATTGGGAATAAATTTAAAAGTTTTATATGGACAAACTGAAGCCACAGTTTTTGTATCTTTGCATAGAGATAGCGATGTTGACCCTAATACTGTAGGCCCTGCTTTTCCAGGAGTGGAGATTAAAATTGTAGATGATGAGGTTTTATATCGTGGTACGGGCGTATTTAAAGGCTATTATAAAAATGATGAGGCTACTAAAGAAACTATAGATTCAAAAGGCTGGGTCAAGACAGGAGATGCTGGTGTAATTGATAAAAACGGACATTTAAAAATTATAGATAGAGCTAAAGATGTTGGTAAATTAAATTCAGGGAAAATGTTTGCTCCTAAATATATAGAAAATAAATTGAAATTTTGTGGTATTATTAAAGAAGTTGTGGCCTTTGGTGACAAAAAAGATTTTGTATGTTGTTTTATTAATATTGATTTAGAAGCTGTTGCAAGTTGGGCTGAAAGAAATAATGTTGCATATTCAGGTTATATAGATTTGGCTTCTCAGGATCAGGTCTATGATTTGATCGCTAAAGAAATTTTAAATGTAAATAAGGATTTATCTAAAGATTCAGAATTGTTTGAATCTCAAATTAAACGATTTTTAATATTACATAAGGAATTAGACGCAGATGACGGAGAGTTGACTAGAACAAATAAAGTAAGAAGAGGGCTAATATCAGAAAGATATGGCAAATTAGTAGAAGCAATGTATAAAAATGATAAAACGTGTTTTATAGAGACGGAGGTTACATTTGAAGACGGTAGAAAAGGTAAAATTAGTGCAGATTTAAAAATTAAAGATATGGAAACCTTTGATTTAGAAGGTGTGGCGGCATGAAGAAGCAAAATGAGAAAAACAAATATTCTCAATTAATGGATATAAAAAATGTAAATTTGTCTTTTGGAGGTTTAAAAGCTTTAATTGATGTTGATTTGCAAATCAATACAGGAGAAATATTGGCCATAATAGGCCCAAATGGGGCTGGAAAATCTTCTATGTTAAATGTTATTTCTGGAATTTATATACCGCAAAAAGGCATTGTGAAATGGAAAGGACAGATTAGGAAAAAAATTGCACCTCACAATATTGCAAGAATGGGAATAGCGAGAACTTTTCAAAATATAGCTCTTTTTAGGGGCATGTCTGCTTTAGATAATATTTTAACGGGCAGAAATATATTAATGAAAAGAAATATGTTTTTAGAAATGCTTTATTTAGGGCCTAGTAAAAACCAAGAAATAGAACACAGAAAAAAAGTTGAAGAGATAATAGATTTTTTAGAAATACAATCAATACGCAAAACCCCAGTATCAAGGCTACCGTATGGTTTACAAAAGAGAGTAGAATTAGGGAGAGCATTGGCCTTAGAACCAGAATTGCTTTTACTCGATGAACCTATGGCAGGAATGAATGTTGAGGAAAAAGAGGATATGTGTAGGTTTGTTTTGGATGTGAATGAACAATTTGGCACAACTATAGTTTTAATTGAACACGATATGGGGGTAGTAATGGATATTTCAGATAGGGTGGCTGTTTTAGATTATGGAATAAAAATTGCAGATGGCACTCCTGATGAAGTTAGGTCAGAACAAAAAGTTATTGATGCGTATTTAGGGGCTGGATAATGGATTTTTGGTTTTTCATAGAGGTTTTTGTAGGAGGTCTTTTATCTGGAGTTATGTATTCTCTTGTTGCTTTGGGGTTTGTCTTAATTTTTAAAGCGTCAGGAATTTTTAATTTTGCTCAAGGGGCTATGGTTTTGTTTGCTGCTTTAACTTTTGTTAGACTTTTAGAGATGGGTTTACCAGTTTTATTAGTACTAGCAATTACAATGGGAGTCATGGTGCTATTAGCTATAGCTATTGAAAAAGTAGTCTTGAGGCCTTTGGTTAATCAAGATTTAATAATCTTGTTTATGGCAACTATTGGCTTAAATTACTTTATTGAAGGGATGGCTCAATTAGTTTGGGATTCAAATGTTCATGTTTTAGACCTCGGAATAGATGAATATGTTGCATTTGAAATAGGAGATGCTTTTATCAATAAATTTGATGTCTGGGCAGCACTGATAGCAGGTGGATTGGTGTTAATTTTGTCATTGTTCTTTAGGTATACTGTTATAGGCAGAGCATTAAGAGCTGTTGCCGATGATCATCAAGCTGCTTTATCAGTAGGGATACCATTAAGAACTATTTGGATTTATGTATGGACGACAGCAGGGTTGGTCGCTTTAGTTGCTGGTATCGTATGGGGATCTAAATTAGGGGTGCAGTTTGCAATATCTGCTGTAGCTTTAAAGGCTATACCAGTTCTTATTATAGGGGGCTTTACTTCTGTTCCTGGCGCAATAATTGGAGGTTTAATTGTTGGTTGTGGGGAGAAATTAGCTGAAGTTTATTTAGGAGGGTTTGTAGGCGGAGCTATAGAAAATTGGTTTCCATATATGCTTGCTTTAATAGTATTAATGATTAGGCCTGAAGGTTTATTTGGCGAAAAAATTATAGAAAGAGTTTAAGAGTTAGGAGTTGAGATGATATATAGAGAAGCTGGACAATTTAAAACAACGTATAAGTCAGATCAGGCAATTTTACCTATTTTTCAAGATAGAATTGCTATGGTTTTAATGTTGTTATTTGCTTTTATTATTATTCCTATATTTGCAAATGATTATTGGTTAGGGTCAATCTTAATTCCTTTTTTAGCTTTATCACTTGCAGCCTTAGGCTTGAATGTTCTAACAGGGTATGCTGGACAAATTTCTTTGGGAAGTGCAGCATTTATGGCGGTAGGTGCATTTGCAGCATTTAATTTACAGGTTAGGGTTCCAGAAGTTCCTTTTTTAATTGCTTTTTTATGGGGAGGGTCTTGTTCTGCTGCAGTTGGTATAATATTTGGCCTTCCATCATTGCGAATTAAGGGCTTTTATTTGGCTGTTGCAACATTAGCAGCTCAATTTTTTATAGAATGGCTTTTTACTCATTTTGATTGGTTTACTAATTATTCTACTTCTGGCGTAATAACTGCTCCACCCATGCAATTATTTGGATTTGCAATAGATAACCCTTTAAATAAATATTTTTTGGTTTTGTCAATAGTGGCTTTGTGTGCATTTGGTGTTCGTAATTTAGCTAGATCTGAAATAGGAAGGGCATTTATGGCGGTAAGAGATATGGATATTGCTGCGGAGGCTATAGGAATAAATTTGATGAAAACAAAATTATTAGCTTTTGGTATTTCTTCATTTTTATGTGGTTTAGCCGGGGCTCTTTGGGCTTATGTAGTGCTGGGCACTGTAGAGCCACAAGCTTTTGATATAGCGAGATCTTTTGAAATTTTATTTATGATAGTTATTGGAGGGTTAGGATCTGTTTCTGGTGCATTTTTAGGGGCAGGCTTTATGATTTTATTGCCGATTCTTTTAAATAATATTGGGTCTGTAATAACGGGAGCAGCGATTTCAACAGAGACTATAGCGCACATAGAATATATGGTTTTTGGTGCATTTATTATCTTTTTCTTAATTGTAGAGCCAAACGGTTTAGCTCGTTTATGGCAGCTAGGAAAAGAAAAGCTTAGGTTATGGCCATTTCCATATTAGAATGTATTTAATAAAATAATTTATATTAGGGAGGACAATAATGACAATATTTAAAATTATATCAAGAACAATACCTTTTTTAACTTTATTTTTAATGGGAACTGCTTTTGCTGCGGAGCATTTTATTCCTGTGACTTCATATCGGACAGGTCCTTACGGGGTAAGTGGGGCTCCTGCAGCTAATGGTTATGTGGATTATTTAAAAATGATAAATGCTAGAGATGGTGGTGTTGCTGGAGTCAAATTAGCATGGGAAGAATGTGAAACAGCGTATAAGCCAGATCGTTTTGTGGAATGTTATGAGCGTTTAAAAAATAAAGGTGAAGCTGGAGCCACTCTTTTTCAACCTTTAGGAACGGGCCTAACATATTCTGTAATTGATAGGGTAGCGAAGGATAAAATCCCTCTTATTACTATGGGGTATGGAAGAACAGATGCTTCAGACGGCAGAGTATTTCCATGGGTTTTTCCTTTGATGGTTAATTATTGGTCATTATCAACAGCAAAAATAAAATATATAGCGAGTTTAGAAGGAGGTCTTGATAAATTAAAAGGTTTAAAGATAGCTAATGTGTACCATGATTCTGCTTATGGAAAAGAGACAGGCCCTGTTTTGAAAAAGCAAGCAGAAATGTATGGTTTTGAGTTAGAAGGGTTTCCTGTGGCTCATCCTGGCTTAGATCAAAAAGCTACATGGTTAAATGTAAGAAGATATAAGCCAGATTATGTGATTTTAAGAGGTTGGGGTGTGATGAATCAAACAGCACTAAAAGAGGCTGCTAGAGCTAGAATTCCAGCCAGCAAGATTGTTGGCGTGACGTGGTCTTGTTCAGAATTGGATACTATTCCTGCTGGAAAGGCTTCTATAGGGTACACTTGTGCTTCTATGATAAACCCAGGAACTCATTATCAGGTTTTTCAAGATATCATAAAACATGTTCATGATGCAGGTAATGGTACAGGCCCATTGGAAGAAATGCATAATCAACAGCTTTATAGAGTTGGTGTTTTAATGGGAATTATGACCGTTGAAGCAATTGCAAAGGCTACAGAAAAATATGGTAACAAGCCTATGTCAGGAGAGCAAGTAAGATGGGGAATAGAAAATATGAATTTGGATGATGCCAGACTTGAGAAAATGGGTATAAAAGATTTTATTCCTAATTTTAATGTTACTTGTGCAGACCATGAAGGTAGTGCTCCTGTTAAGTTTCAGAGATGGAATGGTAAAGCATTTGAACCTGCATCGGATTGGGTGGCAACCGATCAAAATATAGTTAGACCTATGATCGAAGCTTCTGCCGCTGGTTACGCTTCTGAAAAAAGCATAGCGTTAAGTTGTAATTAATAGGAAGGTTAGTGTCTTTGTCTAAAAAAGAAGTTAACAACCCTGAAAATATAAATTCTTCAATGATGTTGGAGCTCAATAATATTGAAGTAATATATGATCATGTAATATTGGTTTTAAAAGGAGTGTCTTTTAATGTGCCTGAGGGAGCTATTGTTGCTCTCTTAGGTGCTAATGGAGCTGGGAAGTCTACCACATTAAAAGCTGTGTCAAATTTATTAAGGGCCGAAAGAGGCGAGGTAACAAAGGGCTCTATTGAATACATGGGAGAAAGAGTAGATAGATTAACTTGTAATGATTTAGTAAAAAAAGGTGTAATACAGGTAATGGAAGGCCGGCATTGTTTCGAACATTTGTCTGTAGAAGAAAACCTTCTTACTGGAGCTTATACTTCTAAAGCAAGCAGGTCCGAAATTAGCAAGCAATTAGAGAAAACGTATCATTATTTTCCTAGACTGAAAGATAGAAGAAAAACAGCTGCCGGTTATACGTCTGGTGGTGAGCAACAAATGACTGCAATTGGAAGAGCTTTAATGGCTAATCCTAAAATGATACTTTTAGATGAGCCTTCAATGGGCTTAGCTCCTCAATTAGTTGAAGAAATTTTTTCTATTGTTAAAGACTTAAATAATAAAGAAGCTGTGAGTTTTTTGTTAGCAGAACAAAATACTACAATGGCTTTAAAAACGGCAGATTTTGGTTATATATTAGAAAATGGTAGAGTGGTTATGGAAGGTAGCGCTGAAGAGTTGTCATCTAATGAAGATGTAAAAGAATTTTATCTAGGGTTGAGCGAAAAAGGCAAAAAAAGCTTTAAGGATACAAAACACTATAGAAGAAGAAAGCGCTGGCTTACGTAATTTCATATAAGCAATGATCATATAGATTGCTAAAACATTGGGAGGTTTTAGTTGTTAAATATAATCAATGATAATATTAAAGTTTTAGCTATAGTTTTTTCTATATTTTTTGCTATTAGTATGGCTTATGGGCAAACACCTACATTATTATCTTCTAGTAAAGATAAAAATGAGGAAGAAAAAAGCCTTATAGATATTGATCATTCAAAATGGAAATTGCCTCAATATATAAATAGTGAATTTAAAGAAAGTATTACAAAAAAAATATTGCCGAAAGGGACAATATTAGGAAAGTTATTGTCAGAGAATGAAGAGGCTCCAACAATAGAAATACTTAAAAATAATAAAATAGTAGGATATGTTTTTGAGACATTTGATTGGGTTCAAGGATTAGGATATTCACGAAAGCCCTATCATATTATAGCTGGTGTAGATTTAGATGGAAAATTAATAGGTGTTAAACTCATGTGGCATACCGAGCCTATAGCTATATTAGGTCGTACAGACGAAGATTTACAAAATTTTTTAAATCAACTTCAAGGGTTAAGCATTAATAAAGGAGTCAGTATTGTACTAGGTTTATCGGATTCTGTCTTAGAAGGTGAGAAAATTGCAATGAGAGGTACTGCAGGAGATTCATCTGAGTTAAACCCAGTTGATGGTATATCGCGTACTACAACAACATCTTTATTATTAAATGATGCTGTAATGCGTGCTGCCAGAAAAATAGCTCGTAAAAAGAATATATTGCTAGCTGAAAAAGATTTAGGGGTATTATTAAATTTAGAAAATTTTACTCCTAAAAACTGGGATGCATTATTAGCAGACGGGTCTATAACAGAAAAAATTATAACTAGTGGAGATTTAGTAAATAAATTTGATTTAATGCTAGAAACTAAGGCACCTAGGAAAGCAAGATTAGCGAATGCAGAAAAAATATGGACTAAGATATATATAGCTATTGTAAATCCAGAGGGTATAGGTGCTAATATTTTAGGAAGAAGATGGTATGATCAATATGTTGTGTCTGGAAGAAATGTGGATGACCTAGTTGTTTGGATAGGCTTTTTAGGACCTGCTTCTTTTTACGATAAAGGTAAAAATTATAAAGAATCTAATCCATATAATACCATAAAACTTACACAAAATAATAAAATTTATAATTTAAAACCATTAATGTATAAATACTTACCTTTTCATCATGCAAAAGATGCTCCAGAGTTAATAGAACAAGGTTTATTTTATTTTTCACGAGAAGAAAGTTTTAATCCTACAGCCCCAATTAAATTAATATATTCTATATTAGGGGATAAAAAATTAGAATATGAAGATAATAATATAGTAAATTTTGAAGTCGAGTATATTTTACCTGAGGAATATGTAAATAAAGACATAGCTATAATAGATGATTCTTATGATTGGAAAAATAATTGGTTAAATCAAATAGATATAATTATTTTAACGATAATAACAATTTGTACTGCTATATTTTTGTTAGTATTTAAAGATTTTATAGTAAAATATAAGAAAGTGCACGCTATAGTAAGAACAGGTTTCTTATTATGGATATTGCTTTGGTTAGGCTGGAAAGTAGGAGGTCAAGTAAGTATAATTCATTTGGCTGCTATCATTCAAGGCTTGTATGATGGGAATGGATTTGCTGCTTTTTTTGCTGAACCAGTAGTTTTATTAATTGGAAGTGCGGCATTAATAAGCATGCCAATATGGGGGCGTGCATTGTTTTGCGGTTGGCTATGCCCATTTGGAGCATTACAAGAATTATTAAATAAATTAGCAATAAAAATAGGTATAAAACAAAAATTTTTAAAAAGTAAAATTGATCTAAACATGAAGTATGTAAAATATTTTGTTTTATTAATAGTGGCAACAAGCTTTTTATATTCATTTGATATTGGGTTGAAAGCAAGTTCTGTGGAACCATTTAAAACGGCCATAACCTTTAGATTTAATGCGCCATTATTGGCATTGCTTTGGGTATCTATTCTATTGATAATTGGTTTATTTATAGAAAGGGCTTATTGTCGATTTTTGTGCCCTTTGGGAGCTGCGTTTGTTATTTTGGGAAAGGTCAGATTATTTAATTTTTTACATAGAAGATTAGAATGCGGTAATCCATGTAAAGCGTGTAGTCCTACTTGTCCTACTCAAGCTATTAAAACAAATGGTAAAATAGATATGAATGAATGTTTTCAATGCTTAGATTGTCAAGTCATGTATTTTGATAAAAATAAATGTCCTCCTTTAGTTGCCATCCATAAAAAGGCTAAAATATAAGAATTATTGAGACTCTGATACAATTGCTCCCCAAATATTATTTTTATGAGTATATCCAATTAGATTATATTTTTTTGATTCAATTTTACACCATTCAATTTTACATGCTTTTATGTTTACTACATTATTTTTTCCAATATTTCCAATTATGGAAGCATTTTTATTAGGTTTTTGTAAAATTTTACTAGTTTTTAAAAATATTACAGTCTTATTATTTTCTTTCTTTTTTTCAAACAATCTTCTATGCATCCAGCCTATAGATCCATCAGGTGTTTCTATTTGATACCATCTTTTGTATTGGTTTAATATTTTAACAGGAAGTCCAATTTTTTTAAAATTCCATTTAATTTCGAATTCTTCTCCAGGCCCGACTCTCATATTAGAGTCATTGTGTTTTAATGCTTTAAAATTGTTATTATTGTTATTGTTTTCATCTGAACAATTGGAGACTAAAATCGCTATGAGTATTAGAAAAAAGTTTTTGAAAATATCTTTCATAATTATTTATAATAATACTCATTTTTTTATAAAGTAAACCTTATAATTTTTAATTTTACTGTACTTAACAACAAAGTGTTTTATACTTTAATACCATTTAATGAGGTTATTATTTATGAGAAATAAGCCATTAGTCATTGTTACGAGAAAATTACCGGAATTAATAGAAACTAGAATGATGGAGCTTTTTAATACTCAATTAAGTATTAATGATAAGCCTTTAAGTGTAGCAGAATTGAAAGAAGCTTTTGCTAATGCAAATATTTTAGTTCCTACAGTTACAGATAACATAGATAAAAATATTTTAGAAGCAGCGTCAGATAATTTAAAATTAATAGCAAATTTTGGCAATGGAATAGATCATATAGATATAGACCATGCTTCAGGAAAAAAAATTATTATAACTAATACACCAGGTGTTCTTACAGAAGATACAGCTGATATGGTTATGAGTTTATTATTAGCAGTTCCAAGAAAAATTATTGAAGGAGAAAAACTTATTCGAAGTGGAAATTGGATAGGTTGGAGTCCCACTCATATGATGGGAAGAAGAATATGGGGAAAGAGGTTAGGTATAATTGGAATGGGTTCTATAGGGCAAGCTGTTGCAAGAAGAGCAAAAGGTTTTGGATTATTAATTCATTATCATAATAGAAACAGACTTCCAGAAGTGATTGAAGAAGCTCATGATGCTACTTATTGGAAGGATTTAGATCAGATGCTTCCAAAAATGGATATTATTTCTATTAATTGCCCTAGCACTCCTGAAACTTTTCATCTTTTATCTAAAGAAAGGTTAAGTGCTTTGCAGTCTCATGCTTATATTATAAATACTTCTAGAGGAAAAGTAATAGATGAAGATGCCTTAGCAGATAAGCTTAAAGATGGAGAAATAGCTGGCGCCGGCTTAGATGTTTTTGAAAGAGAGCCAGCTGTGAGTAAAGCATTATTGTCAGCCCCTAATACAGTTTTGTTGCCTCATATGGGTTCTGCAACCGTTGAAGCTAGAATAGAAATGGGAGAAAAAGTTATTGTAAATATTCAAACTTTCTTAAATGGACATAAACCTCCAGATAGAATTATATAAAAAGTAGTTGGCAATTTTTATTGGAAATAATTTCTGGTAAACCTGTTAAGTTAATTTTTAAATCTTTTCTAATATCATTTTTGTTGATTTTATTGTCGGTTAAAGCTCCAGAACAGGCATGAAATTTGGTTTTAAGTTCAATGCTGGCAAGAAGTAGCTCGTTGGTATTAGAGAAATTAAATTGAGAATTTATTTTTTTCTTTTTTAAAAGATCACTCGTTAATAAATTGGTAACACTTTTCCCTGTAAAAAATAATTCAGTATTTCTGCCTATAGCAGCTCCGGATGCAATTATAGATAAAGCATAATTAATTCTTTCTTTTTCATTAGAATGTAAAATCACTATTAAAGTATTATTTTTCATTATTTGTAATCTTTATTTTCTTGTATTTTTTTAATACTAGGGTTTTTGCCGCATAATTCACAATTATTATTTTTTTTAATTTTTACCTTACGCATTTCCATTGATAAAGTGTCAAAAATTATTAAATAATTATTTAAGGAAACACCAATATTAAGAATTTCCTTTATTACTTCAATGGCTTGAATAGAACCAATACTGCCTGCAAGAGCCCCAAATACTCCTGCTTCACCACACGTAGCGACCACTCCTTCTTTAGGGGGCTTAGGCCAAAGACATCTATAACAGGCATTTTTATTTTTATGTGCAGAATATGTAGAAATTTGTCCTTCAAATCTTAATATTGCGCCAGAAACTAATGTCTTATTTAATAAGTAACAAGCGTCATTTACAAGAAACCTTGTTCCAAAGTTATCACTGCCATCTGCAATTATGTCATAATTTTTTAATATTTTAATAGCGTTTATTACATTAAATCTTTCATTGTATGTTATTACGTTAATATCTGGATTAATTGAAAGGATGCTTTTCTTTGCACTTAAAGTCTTAGACATTCCTATATTTTTGTTTTTGTGTATTATCTGTCTTTGTAAATTTGATAATTCTACTTTATCATCATCAATAATTCCTATTGTTCCAATTCCGGCAGCAGCTAAATATAAAAGTAAAGGTGAACCTAGACCTCCTGCACCTATAACAAGTACTTTGGAATTCATTAATTGTCTTTGTCCTTTTCCTCCTACTTGAGGTAATGTAATATGTCTAGCATATCTTTGTATTTCTTCTTCTGAAAAGTCAAAATTAGTCATTTTTTCCCTGTGGAGCCATAACCTCCGTCCCCTCTTTTCGTAATGCTTAATTTATTAAATTTAATAACTTCGGCTTTTATTATTTTGTTAAAGATCATTTGGGCAATTCTGTCTTTTGGCATAATCTTATAAGATTTTTCTCCTAAATTAATAAGAATTATTCCTATTTCTCCTCTATAATCTGAATCAATAGTTCCAGGAGAATTAAGTACTGTTATACCATATTTGATAGCTAAACCTGATCTTGGCCTTATTTGTATTTCATAATCTTCAGGAATCTCTATTTGTAACCCAGAAGGAATAATTTTTCTTTCGCCAGGTTTTAAATTTATTGGTTTATTTATAGCAGCTTTTATGTCCATTCCTGCGGAACCTTTGGTTTCGTATGAAGGAAGTTCAGAAAGAATTTTGTTAACAAAATTTATTTTAACTTTAATTTTTTTCATTTTGCATAAAATTTATGATTTTTAAGGATAGTTTATTTGCTATATTTTTTTTACTAGTTTTTTGCCATTTTTCTATTTTAGAATTAGAAATGAAAGTTATTTTATTTTTATCTCCTCCAAAAATATTTTTATTTTTTAATACATCGTTTGCTAAAATCCAATCACATTTTTTATTTAAAAGCTTCTTTTTGGCGTTTTTTTCAAGATCATTAGTTTCTGCAGCAAACCCAATCACTAATTTTGGTCTATTGCTTTTTCTATTTGAAATGTTTTCTAAAATGTCGGGGTTATTTACTAAGTTTAATGAAGGTTTGTTATTATTTTTTTTAATTTTGATAGAGGAAGGCTTCTTGATTGACCAATCAGAAACGGCAGCGGCACATATTGCCACATCTATATTTTTAAATTTTTTAGTTTCAATAAGCATTTCTTTTGCAGATGTGATATTTGTTACTCTTATATTTTCAGGAATCTTTTCCTGTGTAGGCCCCAAAATTAATGAAACCTTTGCTCCATGGTAAGTTAGGCTTTTCGCTATCTCAATTCCTTGTTTGCCTGAAGACCTGTTTCCTAAAAATCTTACAGGATCAATAGCTTCATAAGTAGGGCCAGCGGTAATTAAAACATTAATTTTTAGTGTTTTTTTTTTATATGCAGAAAATAAAAATTTAAATATCTCTTCAGGTTCACTCATTCTGCCATACCCTTCTTCTCCACAAGCTAAGTCTCCTGGTTCAGGGCCTATTATTTTAATATTATGTTTTTTAAGTTTATGAATATTCTTTTGTGTAATAGCATTTTTCCACATTTCTACATTCATGGAAGGAGCAAAAAATATAGGTTTATTTGATGCCAATAATACAGTAGATGCTAAGTCATCTGCAAAGCCATTAGCAGTACGAGCTATAATATTTGCTGACGCAGGCGCTACTAAGATAATATCAGCTTCTCTAGAAAGTTGAATATGTCCCATTTCGCTTTCATCTTTTAAGTCAAATAATTCACTATAGACTTTAGAGGAAGATAAGCTAGCAATAGATAAAGGAGTTATAAATTTAGAGCCTCCTTTAGTTAGAATGCTAGTTACTTTTATATTATTTTTAATAAAAATTCTTATAATTTCTAGGGATTTATAAGCAGCTATTCCTCCAGATATAATAAGAAGTACTTTTTTTATATTATTCATGGCTTTCTTTTGTTA
>Ga0163108_10000666_pt1 | contig 25531 bp, 27 predicted proteins | sample Fk1155metaG_FD_109644 | JGI IMG/M metagenome (GOLD analysis project Ga0163108, IMG submission 109644) | Marine microbial communities from the Central Pacific Ocean - Fk160115 155m metaG | ecosystem: Environmental > Aquatic > Marine > Oceanic > Photic zone | place: The Central Pacific Ocean...
CAGACAATATAAGTATTTTTTATCTTTCCAATTGCGATAGGTCTTCCTGGTTTAATTGAAGCTCTCCAAAAAAATATTTCACCATTTTTTTTTAAGATATTAATTAAATGATCTTCATCTCCAACTGATGCACCTCCAGTTGTAATTATAATATTAAATTTTGCTACTTCAGATAACAATTTGTCCCTAATTTTATTAGCCTTGTCTGGAAGATTTCCCAAAAATTTCTTCTTTATATAATTTTTATTTAAAAGAGAATTTAGTAAATAATAATTTGAGTTATTAATTTTAGAATTTTTTAATTTTGTGGTTGGTCTTACTAGTTCATTGCCACTTGTATAAAATCCAATTTTAATTTTAAAATAAACTTTTACTTTATTATATCCAATTGCTGCAATTAAGTTTAAATTTTTAATATCAATTCTTGATCCTTTTTTTAAAACTAAACTTCCTTTTGAAATATCCTCACCTTTATGTCTGCAGTTATCACCATAAGAAGGTACTTTTATTAGAGATAATTTATTACCGATAATGTTTATATTCTCTTGCATAACAACTGTATTTGAATTTAAAGGCATTTTAGCACCCGTAAAAATTCTTATAGCTTCACCGTTTTTAATTTTATGCACACCAATATCTCCTGCAGCGACTCGATTTTTATTAATTATTTTTTGATTTTTATTTAAATCTTTTTTTAATAAAGCATATCCATCAACAGCTGAGTTTTTGAAAGGTGGTAAATTAATTTTTGAATATATATTTTCAGCTAATATTTTACCTTCTGCATCTATAAGATTAATTATTTCAGTTTTAGAAATCAAATTTGAGCGTTTTTTTATAAAATCTATAATTTGTCTTAAATAAAGAGGCTTTTTATTCATAGAAATTTTTTTATTATAAATTCAACTAAACTATCAATAGCATTTTTTTTAAACACTGGAATACTTGAATCAAATAATTCATCAGAAATAATTGCAATTACATTATTAATTTTTTTATTAATATTAGTTAAGTTTTTTCCAATTATTTCAATTTTGGGATGATCTTCATTTTTAAAACCTTCTACTAAAACAATATCTATATCGTGAAACTCTTGCATCAACTCTTCTAATTTTTTTTCCTTTTTATTATTATTCTCAATGATTTTTGCCCAACGCTTAGAAGAGCTAATTATTACTTCGCTAGAACCAGCTTTTCGATGTTTAAAACTATCTGTTCCAGGTTTATCAATATCAAAATCATGATGTGCATGTTTAATTGAGCCTACTTTATAACCTTTACTGACTAATAAATTAATTATTTTTGTTGCTAAATGTGTTTTTCCAACATCTTTTAAACCAACTATACCAATTACTTTACTCATATTTTTCTCTTATTAAAAATGTAGACTAGAGAATATATTACAATTGTTAATAAAATTAATACTATTCCAAGAGCCATTGCATATTCTAAATTTCCCATTCTTGTCTCAAGTGAGATGGCTGTTGTCATTACTCTTGTAAAGTGATTAATGTTACCTCCGACAATCATTACTGCTCCAACTTCAGATATAGCTCTTCCAAAAGCTGAAAGGAGAGCGGTGATTACTAGAGAATAACTATGTTTGGTAATTATAAAAGCTATTCCAAAGAAAGGCATATTAATTGATCTAAGCTGATCTCTATATTCTCTCCAATTTTGGTCAAAAATTTCGTGTGATATTGAAGTTACAATCGGAAAAATAATTATTACTTGTGCAATTATCATAGCACTTGGAGTATAGAGTAATTGTAAAATACCCAAAGGACCTCCGGAAGCAAATATAAAATAAACTATTAATCCAACTACAACTGGAGGAATGCCCATAAGTGAGTTAAGAATAATCAAAATGAAATTTTTAAAATAAAAATTTCTTAGTGATAAATAATAAGCGGTTAATAATCCAAAAACTGAAGCAAAAATTAAAGCAATAAAACTAACGTATAATGATAAAATAATAATTTCCCACAAATCTTTATCAAAAGAAATGATTAAAAATAATGATTTTGTGAAAATTTCTATAATGTTCATATAAAGATATTATCAGAATACATTATGGGAAAAAAAATTAAATATTTAGTTGCACCTAAACCTAAAGATAAAAATCTGACTAAGGAAATATATGGATTTGATGAAAATTATAAAAAAACCAAAACAAAAGTTATTATTGAACAGGATCTGACAATTTATTTAAATAATCAAGAAATCGTAACACTAATGACAGTTGGAGATCACCCTAAGTACCTTTCAATTGGATATTTACTAAACCAAAATATGATTAAAAAAACTGATAAAATCAAAAAAATTGAACACGATCCAGAATTAAAGATTGTGGTTGTAAGAACATCAAGAAAAACTAATTATGAAGAAAAATTAAAAAGAAAAATTACTACTAGTGGTTGTGCAATTGGAACAGTTTTTGGAGATGTTTATGATGAAATTTTGAAAAGTACTATCAAATCAAAAAAGAAAATTAAACATGCGTGGATTTATGAAATTTCAAAAAAAATAAATTTGACACCAAGCCTTTATCTAGAGGCAGGGGCTATACATGGATGTGCTATAATTGAAAATAACAATCCAATTATTTACATGGAGGATGTAGGACGTCATAATGCTGTAGATAAAATCGCAGGATATATGTTTTTAAAAAAAATCAATGGATATAATAAAACTTTTTACACAACTGGAAGATTGACCAGTGAAATGGTTATCAAAACAGTAAAAATGAAGATTCCTATTTTAATATCAAGATCAGGCTTTACATCTTGGGGTGTGGAATTAGCAAAAAAAACTAATCTTACTTTAATTGGAAGAGCTAAAGGAAAAAAATATTTAGTTTTGTCAGGTGAAAAAAGAATTGATTATAAATAAATCAAAAACAATAATAGTTATTCTTGCTGGTGGTCAATCAAGTCGCTTTGGAGGTGGATATAAAACATTATATAAAATTAATAATATATCAATACTGAATAGAATTTTAAAAAATTTTGAAAGATTAGATATTGAAATTGTTTTAAATGTTAACTCTTATGAAAATGAATTTTTAAACACTGGTCTTAGCTTAATTAAAGATGAAATAAAAGATTTTCAAGGACCACTTGCCGGAATATATTCTACAATGAAATGGGTAGCAAAAAATAAAAAGAGTATTGAATGGTTATTTACAATCCCTTCTGATACCCCTTTTTTAAATATTGATATATTAAATAAATTTTTAAATACTAAATATATTAAAAATACTAAAATAATATTACCACAATCTTGTGATAAAACTCATCCAGTTATTGGTCTTTGGCATATTTCATTATTAATAAATTTAGAAGAATTTTTACAAAAAAAAAGTAGGAAAATTATGAATTGGGTAAATGAAAATAATTATGAATTACTTAAATTTGAAAACGAAAATCATTTTTTCAATATCAATTCAAAACACGATTTAAAAAAAGCAATGAAAATTCAGAAGTCATTAAAAATACAATAATTTACTGGATAATCATAATAATAAGAATATAAATTAATATTTAAAATAATGTCAATTTACCTTCCTATTGCTGAAATGAATATTAACATATTCTTAATAGTCTTTATTGGCTTGCTTGTTGGTGCATTATCAGGATTATTTGGAGTTGGAGGTGGTTTCTTGATGACTCCTCTTTTAATTTTTTTAGGTATTCCACCTGTGGTTGCTGTAGGTTCAGAAGCACCTCATGTATTAGCATCAAGTGTATCTGGAGTTATAGCTCATTGGAGAAAAAAAAATGTTGATTTTAAAATGGGATTTTTTTTACTTTTAGGAGGTTTAGTTGGTTCAACGCTTGGGGTAAATTTATTTAAATTATTAAAAGCTTATGGTCAGATTGATATTGTAATTCAATTTCTTTTTTTGATATTCCTTGGCTTTATTGGTATAACAATGGCTTTTGAAAGTGCTAGAACTTCAATAAAAAATTATAGAACAACATCTTCTATTAGAACTAAACTTCATCAACATTCTTGGATTCATGGACTGCCATTTAAACTTAGATTCCATCGTTCAAAATTATATATTTCTGCAATTCCACCAATCATAATTGGTTTTTTTGTTGGTATATTATCAGCAATGATGGGTGTTGGTGGTGGTTTTATAATGATACCTGCAATGGTTTATATTTTAGGTATGTCAACAAATGTTGTTGTAGGAACTTCATTATTTCAAATCATTTTTGTAACAGCAAATTCAACTTTTTTTCAATCCTATTTAAATCAATCAGTTGATGTAGTTCTGTCTGCGCTAATGATCCTTGGTGGAGTAATTGGCGCACAGATTGGGGCTAGAATAGGTTCCAAACTAAAAGCAGAATACTTGAGAGGGATTTTAGCGATTGTAGTTTTACTTGTTTGTGCAAAAATTCTTACTGACTTAGTTTTAATTCCTTCTGATTTATTTACTACTTCGCTTACATGATTTAAATGAATAATTTTCAACAATATATTATTACTATTATAGGAATGGGAATATTAACAATACATTATTTAATTCGTTTTTTTGAAATTAATATCTATTATTTATTTCATATTACTATCTTTATTTTATCTACATGCTTAATATTAAAATTAATTTATTGGTACTTTATTAAAAAAAATTCAGAAAGGAACAATTTATTGAGATTTTCTTTTTTAATTTTAACATATTTACTCCCCATTTATATGATAGTTCAAGAATCTACTTTAATAATTGATATAGCAATTTTAAAATTATCTTACCTAATTATTTTTATTTTTGCATTTATTGGAACACTAATTGAGAGATATTTATTTTTCACTAAAAAAGATAATAAAGAAAGTTTATAATATGAAAAAAAATGGTTTTAAATGTATATAAAAAATAATAAAAATATTATTTTTTTGATAATTATTTTTTATACTAAAATACTTTCAGCTCAGGCTTTTTTTGACTTATCAGAAAATAAAATTAAAATTGAAACAGATTTTATTGGTAAAGAAATAATTATTTTTGGAATTTTAAATGATGATGAGGAAACAATAATAACCATTAAAGGTCCTGAAAAAAAAGCAAAAATACAAAAAAAAGAGAGAATTTTAGGTTTTTGGTTTAATACTAAACAAATTACTTATAATAAAATTCCAAGTATTTTTTTTATAGCCTCATCAGATAATATAGAAAATATTTTACCTACATCAACATTGATTAAAGAAGAAATTGGTTTTAATTATTTATTAGAAAATAAAATTTCTAAAAGAAATTTTATTTCAGACATTTCTCTTGATTCCTGGGGGGAAAACTTTGTAAGAATAAAAAAAAATAAAAGTTTATTTAAGGAGTACAAAATTGAAAAAATAGAAAATAAACTTTTTCAGACAAGGATTTTTTTTCCATCTGATTCAATACCAGGAAAATATTTAGTAAATGTTTATCAAATAAAAAATAATGTGATTTTAAGCAAGAATGAAAAAAATATAAACTTAGTTAAATCTGGAATAGGTAGTAAAATATACAATTTTGCTCACAATAATGCTGCAGCTTACGGTTTGTTTACTATTATTTTTGCTATATTATCTGGATTTTTAGCTGCTGCTTTATTTAGGAGATCATAATGAAAGAAAATAGATATATACTAGTTATTGCTGATGATTCACCAGAAATGGAGATAGCTCTAGAATATGCATGCGCTAGATCAAAAAAAACTAGCCGAAAAATAATTATAGCAACATTTATAGAACCTTTAGATGTGCTAACAACTCAAGGTGTTACAGAAATAATGCAAAATGAAGCCAGGGAAGAAGCAGAAAAGTTGCTTCAAAAAGCTGCAAACCTCGTAAAAAATAAAACTGGCGAAATGCCAGCATTAGCTCTAAAGGAAGGTGAAACAATCTCTGAATTAAAAAAACTAATTGAGGAAGAAAAAAATATAAACGTTTTAGTTTTAGCAGCAAAATCTAATCCCAAAGATAAAGATTCAAATTCAATAATTAACTCTCTAGTTAGTCAAGAAATTACAAATATGAGAGTACCTGTTATGATCGTTCCAGGTAATTTTTCAAAAGATCACATAGCTTTAATTACATAAAAATGTCTGAAAAAATTGCGGAAAAATTGATAGATATTGGTTCAGTTCAATTTTCATTAGACGAGCACTTTATTTTAACCTCAGGTCTTAAATCCCCAGTTTATGTTGACTGCCGAAAAATTATTTCTTTTATTGATGAAAGAGAATTTATTATGAATGAAGCTGTAAGATATTTAAAAAAAAATAATATAGAATTTGATTTAGTAGCTGGAGGAGAAACAGCTGGCATTCCTTATGCTGCTTTTATTTCTGAAAAAATAAAAAAACCAATGCTTTATGTAAGAAAAAAATCAAAAGGATTTGGAAAAAATCAGCAAATTGAAGGAGTATATAAAGAAAATCAAAAAGTAATTCTAATTGAGGATTTAGCTACAGATGGAGGAAGTAAAGTAATATTTGTTGAAGCAATGAGAAAGTCGAGTTTAATTGTAAAAGATATATTTGTAATTTTTTATTATGATGTTTTTAATATTGAAGAATCAATTTTATCCAAATTAGATGTAAATATACATTCTCTTTGTACATGGAAAGATATTATTACCGTTATGGAAAAAAGAAATTTATTTAATAATAATGATATTGATAATTTAAAAAATTTTTTATCTGACCCTGATGAATGGAGATCAAAAAATGACTAATATTATTTTAGTTAGTGGAGGATTTGATCCAATACATAGCGGCCACATAAAATTAATTAATGAAGCAAACAAATATGGTGATGTAGTAGTTTTGTTAAACTCTGATAATTGGTTGAAAAATAAAAAAGGTAAAGCCTTTCTCCCTTTTAGTGAAAGAAAAATTATTATGCAAAATATAAAAGGAGTCATAGATGTTATTGAATTTGATGACAGTAATCGAACTTGTGTTGATGGGATTAAAATAGCAAAATCACGTTTCAAAAATAATTTAATAAAATTTGCAAATGGTGGTGATAGGAATAATGAAACAACTCCTGAAAAAGAGTTTTGTAAAAATAATAATATTGAAACCTTATTTGGAATAGGAGGTATTCATAAATCGAATTCAAGTTCTTGGATTTTAGATAAATGGAAAAAGTAGATTGTTATGGATATAATTTTTTTAGATGCCAATTATTTTTAGAAAAATTATATTGAACACGATCATGCAATCTAAAAGGCATCCCTTGCCAAAACTCAATTAATTGAGGTTTTACTATATAACCATTCCAATTTCTTGGACGGGGTATTTCCATATCTTTAAATTTTTTTTTAAATTTTTTAATACTTTCAATTAATTCACTTCGTAAAATTAATTCATGACTCTGATTTGAAGCCCATGCTCCAATCTGACTTTCTTTGGGTCTTGTTTTAAAATATAAATCAGCGACTTCATTATTTAAAATCTTTGTCTGACCTTCTATTCTTATTTGTCTATTTTGGGATTTCCAATGAAAGTTAAGAGCAACATTAGGATTATAATTAATTGATTTACCTTTTTTGCTATTAGAGTTTGTATAAAAAACAAAGCCTTTTTCATCATATGACTTTAATAAAACAACCCTAGAAGATGGTTGATTTTTTAAAATAGTAGATATTGTCATAGCATTTGGATCACTTATTTCAGTTTTACATGCTAAATCATACCACTTTTTAAATAAATTAAATGGCTCAACTGAAGCCTCTATTAAATCTTTATTCTTTAACATTTTCGATATTTTAAGTATTAAGGTGTATATATAATCTTATAAAAAAGAAAAAATAGGTATTTAATGTTAATGCAAGGAAAAAAAGGGCTTATCATGGGTGTTGCTAATGATAAATCAATTGCTTGGGGAATAGCTAAAAGCTTAGCTGAAAATGGTGCCTCAATTGCTCTGACCTATCAAGGGGAAGTACTAAAGAAGAGAGTGAAGCCTTTAGCTGATAAAATAAATTCAGAAATTCTATTACCTTGCGATGTATCAAACTCCAAAAGTATGGAAAATGTTTTTGAAACACTTAAAGAAAAATGGGGCAAAATAGATTTTTTAGTTCATGGTATTGGATTCTCCAATAAAGATGAATTAAGAGGTAAATATTATAATACTTCAATGGATAATTTTAATCAAACAATGCACATATCATGTTATTCATTTACAGAAGCTTGTAGATTAGCTGAGCCACTAATGAATGAAGGGGGTTCTATTTTAACTTTAACATATTATGGATCAGAACAAGTAATGCCTCACTATAATGTAATGGGAGTTGCTAAAGCAGCTTTAGAAGCAAGTGTAAGGTATTTAGCTGTCGACCTTGGTGAAAAAAAGGTTAGAGTTAATGCAATAAGCGCTGGTCCAATTAAAACATTAGCAGCATCAGGAATTGGAGACTTTAGATTTATTTTAAAATGGAATGAACTAAATGCTCCTTTAAAAAGAAATGTCAATCAACAAGATGTAGGTAATTCAGCACTATATTTATTAAGTAATTTGGGTAGCGCCGTTACAGGAGAAATACAACATGTAGACTGTGGTTATCATACTGTAGGAATGGTAGCTGTTGATGAGGCCGAAAAGGTATCAGATCTTTTGGGAGAATTTAACAAAAATAAATAATGTCATCAAATTCAATTGGAAAATTATTTTCTTTTGCAACATGGGGTGAAAGTCATGGCAAAGCTATAGGCTGTTTAATAGATGGAGTACCATCTAATATCGAGCTTAATGAAAAAGATATACAGCCATATCTTGACCAAAGAAAACCTGGACAATCAAAATATACTACTCAGAGAAAAGAAGATGATAAAGTTGAAATTTTGTCTGGAGTTTTTGAAGGAATGACAACAGGACATCCAATATCATTAATTATTCATAATAGTAATCAAAGACCTAAAGATTATTCAGATATTAAAGATAAATTTCGTCCTGGACATGCTGACTATACTTATTGGAAAAAATATGGAATTCGTGATTATAGAGGTGGAGGTAGATCAAGTGCAAGAGAAACTGCAATGAGAGTAGCTGCAGGTGCTGTTGCAAGAAAAGTTATAAATAATAAAATTGGCAATCAGCCTAAAATAATTGGCGCACTTGTTCAAATTGGAAGTTCTAAAATAAACTATAATAATTGGGACGAGAACATAATATCTCAAAATGAATTTTTTTCTCCTGATGAAAAAATTATCCCTAAATGGAAGAATCTTATTGATAATGCTCGTAAAGAAGGAACTTCACTAGGTGCTATAATAGAAGTTAGAACCTCAGGTATTCCTGCAGGACTTGGGGAACCTATTTATGAAAAATTAGACTCTGATATTGCAAAAGCATTAATGACTATAAATGCTGTAAAAGGTGTAGAGATAGGGAATGGTTTCAATAGTGTAAATGAAGATGGCAAAACAAATGTTGATGAAATGGTTATAAAAGATGGAGAGCCAAAATTTTTAACTAATAATAATGGTGGTATTCTTGGGGGCATTAGTTCTGGTCAAGATATAATTTGTCGATTTGTTGTTAAACCTACAAGCTCTATAATTTCAGAGAGAAGGACAATTGACATTAATTTTAATGAAACAAAAATATCAACAAAAGGCCGTCATGATCCATGTGTTGGTATTAGAGCTGTGCCAGTTGGAGAAGCAATGTTAGCGACAACTATTGCAGATCATTGCTTACGTCATTTTTGATATTTAGCTACAATTAAAAATTCAACATTTCCTTTAGGACCTTTTATTGGACTCTTAACAATACCAATGATTTCACAATTACACTCTAAAACAAACCATTCTTTTATATCATTACAAATTCTCTTATGAATTTGATCATCTTTAATAACTCCTTTTTTTAATTCATTTTTATTAGACTCAAACTGAGGTTTAATAAGAGTTATAATTATATTTTCACTGCTCAATAATTCTAAGTTTGGTAAAATTACTTTTTTAAGACTTATAAAACTTACATCGCAAACCATTATTTCAAATAACTGACTAAAGATATCTTTATTTAAATATCTTGCATTCGTTTTTTCTAGACTAATTACTTTGTTGTTGATTTTTAATCTTTCATGAAGTTGGTTTTTACCTACATCAACTGCATAGATTTTTTTTGCACCTCTTTTTAACAATACTTCTGTAAAACCTCCTGTAGAAGCACCTAAATCGATACAAGTTTTATTTTTTACATCTATTTTAAATTCGTCAAGTGCTTTAATTAGTTTTAAAGCACCCCTTGATACCCATTCTGGCCCAAGACTTTTAATTTCAATTAGAGAGTTAATATTTATAGTTAACCCACTTTTAATTATTTGATTTCCCTCAACATATACTTGGCCAGCCATTATAATCGCTTGTGCTTTTGATTTTGAATCAACTAAATTTCTATCAACTAGTATTTTATCAAGTCGTTCTTTTTTATAAATCAATTTTTTTATTATAATTAAAAGATTGAAAATCTATTACTTTGTCTTGAAAAAATTTAATAATTTTTTCCGCTATTGCATTAGCACTCATTCCAATTTCACTATATTGCTCTTCAGGTAATTGGTGATCAATAAATCTATCAGGAAAGAACATATTATTTATTTTAGTACTTGTAGATTTGATCCTTTCGTTATTAATATAATTTAAAACACTAGAACCAAATCCACCGCTTGAACCTTCTTCAATGGTGATTAAATATTTATGATTATCTAATAATTTATCTATTAAAACTTTATCAATAGGCTTAGCAAATCTTGCATCTACTAAGGTTGGGAATATATTATGATTACTAAGCAATCTTATTGCTTCATTGCAAGCCTGTATTCTTGTTCCAAGATTTAATATTGCAACATCATTTCCTTCATTTACTATAATACCTTTTCCTATTTCTATTGGCTGATCATCCAAATCATTTACATCTAATATTCCAGTTCCTCTAGGGTATCTAAATGCTGAAGGTTTATCATTAATTAATATAGAAGTTTTAATCATTCTAATTAATTCGTTTTGAGAACTGGGAGCCATAATAATAAAATTGGGTAAAGTAGATAAATAAGTAATATCAAAAGATCCTGCATGTGTTGGTCCATCTGCGCCAACTAGACCTGCACGATCAATTGCAAACCTTACTGGTATATTTTGTAAAGCAACATCATGAACAATTTGATCATAAGCACGTTGAAGAAAAGTAGAATAAATTGCTACAAATGGTTTAAATCCTTCTGTAGCTAAGCCTGCCGCCATTGTTACAGCGTGTTGCTCAGCTATTCCCACATCAAAAAGTCTAGATGGATGATTTAAATTAAAAATATCTAAACCTGTTCCACTCATCATTGCAGCAGTTATTCCAATAATCTTTTCATCATTATCAGCAGCTTTTGATAAAGTTTCACCAAATACAGTGGAATATGTTTTTTTATTAGATAAGCTTATAGATTGACCTGTTTTAACATCAAATTTATTTACACCATGAAACTTATCATTTGATTTTTCAGCAGGTTCGTAACCTCTTCCTTTTTTTGTAATACAATGAAGAAATATAGGTTTGCCAAAATTTGAATTTTTTACATTTTCTAATACTCTAACTAAAGTTTTTATATCATGACCATCAATTGGACCTAGATAATAAAAACCTAGTTCTTCAAATAAGGTTCCTCCAGTTACTAATCCTTTAGAATACTCTTCTGCCTTATAAAGAGTTTTAGAAATTTTTTTTGGTAATTTTTCTGATATTTTTTTTAATAAAGTTCTAACACTTGTATATTGCTTTGAAGAAAGTAATTTTGTAAGATAATTACTCATTGCGCCAACTGGCCTATCAATAGACATTTCGTTATCATTTAAAACTACTATCATTTGTTTATTTGTTGCTCCGACATTATTTAAGGCTTCATATGCCATACCAGCACTTAACGCACCATCACCTATGACACATATTATATTTGCATCATCTTTATTTAAATCTTTAGCAATCTTCATTCCCATACCTGCTGATATTGAGGTAGAACTATGAGCGGTGCCAAAGGGATCATATTCACTTTCACTTCTTTTTACAAAACCATACAATCCATCTTTTTGTCTTAATGTATTAATTTGATTCTTTCTTCCTGTTAAAATTTTATGGGGATATGTTTGGTGTCCAACATCCCAAATAAGTCTATCTCTAGGCGTATTAAAAACATAATGTAATGCTACTGTTAATTCTATTACTCCTAAACCCGCACCCAAATGACCACCTGTATTAGAAACTGTTTCAATTGTTTTTTCTCTTAACTCATCTGCAACATTTAATAATTCAATTAATGAAAGTTTACGCAAATCTGATGGAAAATTAATTTTATCTAAATACTTGGTAAGCATAATATTATAAATCTTCTTTTATAATTTTATTATTTTCTATTTTTATTTTTTTAATTTGCATCTCAATATCTTGAAGTTTTTCTTCACAAATCTTTTTTATTTTCATACCTTCTTCATAGAGCTTAACTGACTCTTCCAAACCTATTTCTCCCGACTCAAGTTTATCAACTATCAACTCTAATTTCTTTAAATTTGACTCAAAATTATTCATTTTTTCTTTACTCATTTATTTGCCTATTCTTGAAACTACTTTATTTTTATTTAAATTATATATAATTAAAATTGTCTGGTCATCATCAGATATTACTACTAATAGGTTATTTTCATCAATTACTTTTATTTCTTCTATTTTTTCCGATTTTTCTAAATTCAAAGAATATCTATTTATTTCATTATTTGATAAAATTTCAGTATTTGATATTTTTGAATACAAGCCATATATAAGAAATATAAAACAAAGAATTATTAATATTGCTAAGAAAATAACTATAAATTTTAGAAAATTATTAGACATGAATGAGACCTATAATCACAAAGTTAATATAAATAAAGACCAAAGTTCAACTAGATTAGACAAAATTTTAACTCGAGAACTAAAAAAATATTCTCGCATGCAAATAAAGATGATGATTAAAAATGGAAATGTCATTTTAAATGATAAACCAATTTTTGACCCTTCATATTTAGTAAGAGAAAATGATAAGTTTGATATTGCAATTATTAAACATAAGGAAATTAATTACACAGGTGAAGATATAGATTTAGATATTATTTATGAAGATGAAGATTTAATTGTAATCAATAAACATGCAGGTATTGTTACTCATCCAGCCCCTGGTAATGAAACAGGAACTTTGGTACAAGCTTTGCTTTACCATTCTAAAAATAAACTTAGTAATATTAATGGAAATAATAGACCTGGAATAGTTCATAGATTAGATAAACATACAAGTGGTGTAATGGTAATTGCAAAAAATAACTTTACACATATAAAGTTGGCTGAACAATTCAAAGTTCATTCGATAAGTAGAAAATATCGAGCTATAGTTTGGGGTATTCCAAACAATCAATCTATAGAAGGTTTTATAGAGAGGCATAAAATTAACAGAAAAAAAATGAGTTTAAATAAAAAATCTAAAGGAAAATTTTCAAAAACAGAAATTAAGTTAATTGAATCATATCAAAATGCTTCTTTGGTTGAATGCACACTACACACAGGAAGAACACACCAAATTAGATTGCATTTAACATCTATTAACGCTCCCATAGTCGGAGATCAAATATATGGTAAAAGTCAAATAAGTAAATATGGTTTAGACAATAAAACATTTAATAAATTTCTAATTTTGAAAAATTTTTCCAGACAAGCACTTCATGCTACTCATCTTGGATTTATACACCCTAGACTTGAAAAAAATATAGAATTTAATTCAAATTTGCCTAGTGATATGAAGAATTTAATAGATTTATTATTAAAATATTAATTTAGTTTATAAATATGTTATAGGCAAGCATGCATTTACCAGTACTATCATCTGAAGGTAACTTATCAATTTACTTGCAGGAAATTAAAAAATTTCCAATTCTTACTGCTGAAGAGGAATATATGCTTGCAAAAAGATATAAAGAACATGGTGATACAGAAGCTGCTCATAAACTTGTAACAAGTCACTTGCGCTTAGTTGCAAAAATTGCAATGGGTTATCGTGGATACGGACTTCCAGTAACAGATTTAATCTCAGAAGGAAATGTTGGAATAATGCAAGCTGTAAAAAAATTTGAACCTGAAAAAGGATTTAGACTTGCTACATATGCAATGTGGTGGATTAGAGCTCAAATTCAGGAATATGTTTTGCATAGTTGGTCTCTAGTAAAAATTGGAACAACAGCTGCACAAAAAAAATTATTTTTTAATTTAAGGAAATTAAAAAATCAATTAAGCTCTATTGAATCAGGAGATTTATCACCAGAAAATGCCCGTGAAATAGCTAGCAGATTAAATGTAAAAGAGGCTGAAGTTCTTGATATGAACAACAGATTATTTTCAGGAGATCAATCTTTAAATGTAAGAGTTGGAGAAGAAGGTGAAACTGAATGGCAAGATATGCTTGTTGACTCTAATGATACTCAGGACAAATTATTAGAAAAATCAAATGAATTTTCATTTAGAAAAAAAATCTTTGAAAAAGCTTTAAATATTCTTAATGAAAGAGAAAGAGAAATTCTGAGTTTAAGAAAACTTAGAGATAAACCAATAAAGTTAGAAGAATTAAGTAAAAAATTTAAAATCAGTCGGGAAAGAGTAAGACAGATTGAAGAAAAGGCATTTGAAAAAGTTCAAAAACAAGTTTCAAATATCACTCAATAAATTATTTCTATCTATAGTATTAACCCTATCAGGGCCTGTTGAGATTATCGAAATATCTATACCAATTTTTGACTCTAAAAAACCAATATATTCTTTAGCTTTAATTGGTAAATCATTCCAATTTTTTATCCCAAATGTTGATTGTTGCCACCCAGACAAAGTTTCATAAATTGGTAATAATCTTTTTTGAATATCTTCATCAAAAGGAAGATAATCATACATTTGCTCGTTATCTTTATAACCAACACAAACCTTTATTTCTTTTATTTCATCCAAAACATCAAGCTTTGTTAAGACAATATTAGTTATTCCACTTATTACAATTGACTGTCTAACTAAAACAGCATCAAACCAACCACATCTGCGTTTTCTTTTAGTTACTGTTCCAAATTCCTTACCTTTTTCAACAAAATGCTCTCCAATTTCATTTTTAAGCTCTGTAATAAAAGGACCTGATCCAACTCTAGTTGTATAAGCTTTTGTAATACCCAAAATATTATGATTTTCCTTAATTCCAAAACCTGTTCCAGCAAAGATTTGTCCAGATGAAGTATTTGATGAAGTTACAAAAGGGTAAGTTCCAAAATCAATATCTAACAAAGAGCCTTGAGCTCCTTCAAATAATATAATTTTATTTTTCTTACCAGCTTCATTGATTAATTTCCACACAGGCGAACTGAACATTTTAATGTCTTTTGAAATTTTTATTAATTCCTCATAATCATTATCAAAATCCAAAAATTTATTAAATTTTTCTAATCTAGGTTTATGAAATTCATATAAATTTCTGATCTTCGATTTCAGTTTTTTATAATTATTAAGATCACATAATCTTATTGCTCTTCTTCCGACCTTATCTTCATATGCAGGTCCAATACCTTTTTTTGTTGTACCGATTGAATTAATACCTTGAGATTCTTCATTTATATGATCAATTAATTTATGAATTGGTAAAATTAAGCAAATATTTTCAGCAATAAATAAATTACTTTGGTTAATATTAATTTTTTGATTTCTTAAATTTTTTATTTCTGCAATTAATGCCCAAGGATCTAAAACAACACCATTACCTATAATACACTTTTTGTTTCTAATTATTCCTGAAGGTAATAAATTCAGCTTATAAACATTTTTATCAACTTTAATAGTGTGTCCTGCATTGTTACCTCCTTGAAAACGGACAATAAATTGAGCTTTTAATGATAACCAATCAACTATTTTTCCTTTTCCTTCATCTCCCCATTGAGTTCCTAAAATTGTATAAAACATTATATTTTTTTTATTTTCTTATTTGTATAAATATGTGTACAGGAATATTTTTTTGCTAGCTTTCTTATATCAGAATTATTTTCAAAAAATGAATATAAAATATAGTTTTTTTTAATCAGATTTTTTTTTATCAAATCACTAGTTTTAAACGGTATCATAATTTTTTTTGACTTATTTTCAAATGAAGAAGCTCTTAATACAGAGTCCATAAAACAAGTAAATCCTATTGCAGCTTCTTCATTAATATTACTTTTTATTTTATATCGACCCCCACTTGCTACCTCACCACGAACATTTCTAGCAAAGAAGGTAAATTTTATACCGTCATGATAATTTTTATTATCAATTTCAGTGAAATCAAAAATAATTTGATCTTCAGAATTTAAATTGATATTTTTTGAAATTTCTTTTAAATTTTCAATCTCTTTTTTAGTAGTATTCGAAATACCCAAATTATAAATACTTTTATTTAAATCATCAATATTACCACTTAAGTCAAATAAATTTTCTAAAAATATTTTATGATTTTTATTTTTAACTAAAGCTATTGAATTTCTTTTATCTTTATGTTTTATAAATGTTGTTAATTTTTGTAATATTTTATTATCTTTAATTTTTAAAAAAATCTCTTCTAAAAATTTTTTTGATGTTAACTCCAAAGTGATATTATTGATACCAATTTTTTTTAATGATTTGTATGCTAAATTGATAATTTCAATATCAGCTAAAATTGAATTAGATCCTATTATTTCTGATCCAACTTGTAAAAATTGCCTCTCAGGACGAAGCATGGTGCCTTTTTTCCTAACAACTTCACCATAATAACAAAGTTTTATTGGTCTTGTTTTATTTTTGAACCTTGAAGAAGCAATCCTAATTATCTGTGGTGTTATATCATCTCTTATAAAAAGCTTGGATTTATTTTTTTTTGTCTCAATAAACAAACAATTATCAGAATTGTTTTCATAAAACTCTACCATAGGAGTTTTTATTAAATCAAATCCATTTAAAATAAAATAATCTATAATTTTATTTTTATAATCATGTTCAACATTTGTATTAAAATCAACATGATCTTTGAAACCTTCTGGAATTAATATTTTTTTATTCAATTTTCTGCCTAATATCCTTTTCAAGAACTTTTATATATTCTTGGACTTTCTGCATGTTTTCTCCTTCAACTAATATTCTTATCAAAGGCTCTGTACCGGATAATCTTATTAAAAATCTAAAATTTTTATCTTTTAATTTTTTCTTATTCAAATTTTTAATATATTTAAAATTGTTACTTGATATCTTTGTATATGGAATATTTAATTTAATTTGAGGTAAACTTTTGTACAAATCAAAAACTTTACTAGTTGATTTCTTAATTTTAGAAATAATTTCAGTAACTTTTAAAGCTGCTAAAATACCGTCTCCTGTCTTAGAAAATTCAGATATTATAATATGTCCTGATTGCTCTCCACCTAAAAATGAATTAAATTTAGTCATCTCTTTAATAACATTTATATCTCCAACTGAAGATCTTTTTAATTTTATTTTTAAATTATTTAATAAATATTTTTCTAATCCTAAATTTGACATGATAGTTGTAATAACTGGATAATTAGATTTATTTATTTTTTTTGTTTTAATTAAATGTGTAGCAAATAATGCTATTATTTTATCACCATCAACTTCTTTACCTTTTTCATCAACAATAATTAATCGATCACCATCACCATCAAATGCAAAACCAATATCAGCTCTTGTTTCAACTACTTTTTTTGATAATTGATTAATATTAATAGCACCACAATTTTGATTAATGTTTATTCCATTTGGTTTGTTATTTATAGTAATTATATCATGACCTAGCTCCCAAAAAATATTTGGGGCTATCTCATAAGTTGCACCATTTCCGCAATCTAAAACCATTTTAAGCTTTTTAATTTTTAAATTTTTTTCCAAAGTACTTTTCAAAAATTCTGAATATCTTCCTGATGCATCATCTAATCTAATTGCTTTTCCTGTATTAATTTCAGTATTTAAAATTTTAGTATATTTTTTTTTATTTAAAACAATATCTTCAATTTCTCTTTCTAATTTTGAACTGATTTTAAATCCATCTGAATTAAAAAACTTTAATCCATTATAGTGATAAGTGTTATGAGAAGCTGTAATCATTACACCAATATTAGCTCTTAATGTTCTCATTAAAAGAGGTACTGCAGGCGTTGGAAGTGGTCCAACCAATATGACCTCCATACCCATAGAAATAAAACCAGCTGTTATAATTGGTTCATAAAGATAGCCAGACAAACGTGTATCTTTACAAATTATTACTCTTGAATTATTTTTTTTTTTTGATTTTAAAAGAAACCCTACAGTTTTTGAAATTTTTAAAGTAGTTTCAGCACTTAATGGCTCATGATTAACTAAACATCTAATTCCATCAGTTCCAAATATTTTACCCATAAACCCTTTTATTGAATATATTTATTAAAAGAAAGAGCTTTGATTTATTTAATTTGTTTGAGGCGCTGCTGTTCCACCTGTTTTTGGAACAGATGTCTTTGGGGTTGGAGTCGGTGTTGGACTATCATCAAAATCATCACGAGTAGGTTTAATTCCTTTTATTAAATCTTTAATTTCATCACCTGTAAGAGTCTCGTATTCTAAGAGGCCTTTTGCAACAATATGCAATTCTTCAATATTGTCCTGCAAAATTTTTCTGCAATTTTTATCAGCTTCTTCAGCTAAAAACCTTACTTCTTCGTCAATTATACTAGCAGTTAAATCTGATACGTTTTTAGATTGTGCAACTGAATGACCAAGAAAAACTTCTTCACTATCATTGTTATATCTTAAATTCCCAAGTTTTTTACTCATACCCCATTCGGTAATCATTTTTTTTGATAAGTTAGTTACCATTTGTATGTCACTAGCTGCTCCATTTGTTATTTTATCCTTACCAAAAATCATTTCCTCTGCAATTCTTCCTCCTGTTGCTATAACTAAATGGGCTTTCATTTGATCAACTCTCATAGAAAACTGATCTCTTTCGGGTAACCTCATTACCATACCTAAAGCACTACCTCTTGGAATTATAGTAGCTTTATGTATAGGATCAGATGCAGGAGAATGTAATGTTGCAACAGCATGACCTGCTTCATGATAAGCGGTAAGTTTTTTTTCATCCTCTGACATCACCATAGATCTTCTCTCAGAGCCCATCATTACTTTATCCTTAGCATTTTCAAAATCTTCAAGTGTTACCATTCTTTTATTTTTTCTAGCTGCCAATAAAGCAGCTTCATTAACTAAATTCGCTAAATCAGCACCAGAAAATCCAGGCGTTCCTCTTGCGATAATTTTGGAATCAAATTTTGGTGAAACTTTAATTTTTTTAATATGAACCTTTAGAATTTTGTCTCTTCCAATTATATCAGGATTAGAAACTGTAATCTGCCTGTCAAATCTTCCAGGTCTTAACAAAGCGGGATCAAGTACATCTGGTCTATTTGTAGCAGCTACAATTATAACTCCAGCATTAGCTTCAAAGCCATCCATTTCAACTAATAACTGATTTAAAGTCTGCTCTCTCTCATCATTGCCGCCTCCTAAGCCTGCACCTCTATGCCTTCCAACAGCATCTATCTCATCAATAAAAATAATACATGGAGCATTTTTCTTACCCTGCTCAAACATATCTCTAACTCTACTAGCACCAACTCCTACAAACATTTCTACAAAATCAGAACCAGAAATTGAAAAAAAAGGAACATTAGCCTCACCAGCGATGGCTCTAGCCAATAAAGTCTTTCCAGTTCCTGGAGGTCCCACTAACAATGCACCTGTTGGAATTTTACCTCCTAATCTTGAGAATTTTTTTGGATCTTTAAGAAATTCAACAATCTCTTCAAGTTCTTGCTTGGCCTCATCAATACCTGCTACGTCATCAAATGTTATTTTTCCAATTGCTTCATTAAGTAATTTTGCCTTAGATTTACCAAAACCCATTGCCTTACCACCTCCTGACTGCATTTGTCTCATGAAAAAAATCCAAACACCAATTAATAAAAGCATAGGAAACCAGGATAAAAGTATACTTAATATTGGATGCATTGATCTTTCAGCAGGTTCAGCAAGTATCTTTACGCCAGATTGATTTAATTTATCAACTAACTCAGGATAATTCGGGGAATAAGTTGAGAAAGATTTGCCATCATCAAAAAAACCACTTACATTATTTCCGACAATTTTGACTTCTGAAATATTACCATTATCTGCAGCTATTAAAAAATCAGAAAAGGAAATCTCTGTTGATTTATTAATTGAAGATGTATTTTGAAAAAGATTAAATAACCCTATTAATAAGAGACCTATTATTATCCATAAAACTATGTTTTTGCTGAAATTTTTCATTAAGTTAATATTACATAGGAATTAAATATAAAAACACAATAGTTTTTAATCTATTTTTGAGAAAATATAAGAATTTCTCCATATTTCTTAATGTTTATACCTCTTAAATTAAAAAATTTGAACTCAGGTTTTTTCATTATTTCAATAAGAAGTTTAATTTTTGCACTTTTAGTTTGATAATTCTTATTAGAAAAAAATTTTAATAATATTAAAATATGCTTTTCAATTATCAAATTATCACTGTTAATAAATTTGTTAAAATTTATTTCAACTTTATTATTATGAATTTTAATTATAGTTTTAATAAATAATTCCCATATCATTTTTTTATAATTCGGAATCTGATTTTTAATTCTAATAAAATCAAACTTGGCTAATTTTTTATAACTTTTATTTTGTAAAAAATTTCTAATTTTTACTCTCGTATAGTTATGATCTTCATTTGAAGGATCTTTAATAAATTTTATATTATGTTTTTTATTAAAATTTAAAATAGAGATTTTGTTAATTTCAATAAGAGGTCTTATTATTTGAATTCTTTCCATGCATAATAAATTGCTCATTGAGCCTAAACCTTCTAAATTACTCCCATTTATTTTTCTCATTAAGTATGTTTCTAAATTATCATCATAATGATGTCCGAGAAATAAATGAAGAATATTATTTTTTAAACAAAAATTTATTAAACCATTAAATCTATTAATTCTTGCCTGAGCCATATTTCTTTTTATTAAATTATTTTTTTTTGCTTTAATAATATATGATTTGATTTTTTGTTCATTTAAAAATATTTTTACTTCTTTAGCCTCTTCTTTTGAATTTTCTCTTAAACAATGATCAAAAATTAAAGCTGATAATTTTCCATTTTTATTTTTTACCCAATTATTAACTAAATAAACAAGTGCCATACTATCTGGGCCACCTGATACTCCTACAGCAACATTTGGATTATTTTCAAAACAAGATAATTTATTTATTTTAGAAATTATAACATTTGTGTTTAAAGGCATCAGTTTAGAGATGCGCAATTTAAACTATCTTTAATTTTTTCAGGGTCTTTAGTATATTTACTTCCTTTGTAATTTTTGTCTAACAATTCAAAAGTTTTGCAAGCTTCAGGAATTTTATTCATTTCTTTTAAAGATTTGGATAATTCATAATACATTTCAGCTGCTTTTATACTTTTTGGAAATTTTTGCACTCCCTCACCAAATATAATTGCTGCTTTTCTATAATCAGATTCAAATAAATAAATTTTACCTAACCAAAAATGTGCAGATCCTGAAAGCTGATTTTCAGGAAATTTCAAAAGAAAATCTTCAAGTATTTTTTTTGAATTATCATAATTCTTTTTCATCATTTGATCTAGGGCATACTGCAATAACTCCTCGGGATTTAGATCTTCTAGATTTGGTTCTTGTGGCTTAATCAGATTTTCTTTCTTTTTATTATTTGATTCAATTGTATTCGGACTTTGATCATCATTGGATATTACTATCTCTCCCAAGGTATTATCATCTTTTGTATTTGTTGTTTCATCATTATTTAAATCGTTTTTTTGATTATATGTTGATTCCTCATATACATCTTGAAGTATTTGAAATTTACTATTTATCTCAGTTTCAAATATACTCATCTTGCTTGAAATATCATCCAATTTAAATAAAATTTCTTCAAATTGTAAAGTCAAATTTTTAATATCTTTTTCTAAGTCATACATTCTTATATCAATCGAAGTAAATCTTTCACCATCATTTTTATTCTCATCAGAATAAATTTCTTCTTTATCAAATGATTTATTAAAAACTGCCTTATTTAAATCTTTAATCTCTTCAGTAATTCTATCTAATTGTTGTTTTATAGTTAATGAATCTTCACTATATAATTTTGTGCAAATAAAAATTAGTATCATTGATATAAACAATACTTGAAAATATTTCATACTGTAGAGAATAATTTTTTTTTAGACTAAAATAAGGCGCTAATTATTTATAGCGCCTTAAAAGGAAAAACTGATTAATTAACTAAGGTGACTGATCTTCTATTTTGTGCCCAAGCTCCATCATTTGAACCAACAACAGCTGGTCTTTCCTTACCATACGAAATTGTTGATACTCTATCTGATGAAATTCCAAGACCTATAAGATAATTCTTAACTGATTGAGCCCTTTTTTCTCCTAAAGCTAAGTTATACTCTCTTGTTCCTCTTTCGTCACAATGACCTTCAATTATAACTGAAACTCCAGAATGTTGTTTAAGCCAAGCAACTTGATCTTGAAGCAACTCTTGTGCATCTGAATCTAATTCAAAACTATCATAGTTAAAAAAAACTCTATCTCCAACATTAACTATTAAATCTTCCTGAGAACCAGGTTCAATGGATGCTGAGGCTGAATCAGTAACGGATTCTGAGCCAGTAGAAGAAACATCAGATGATGAAGATGTTGAACCAGATCCTGTTGATTCTGCAGTATCTTTTGGTGTAGTTGAACAAGCTGCTAAAAAAAATACCAAAAGTGCGCCTGTTAATAATTTTATAATCATATAAAATATCTCCCGATGTATAATGTCAATAATAAACAACTTTAATTAACATTTATTTTGTTAATTCATATATTTTTTTTATAAAAACTCAATTTTATAGTTAATTAATGCATTAAAGGAGACCAGGCAGGATCTGAGCCTCCAAGTGGGGTTATAATCTTTCTCTCGTTGTATCCTGTTAAATCAATTGAATATAGACTAGAATCTCCACCAGTTCCATCAGATGATGTTCTTTCTTCTTTAAAATACATTAAATATCTTCCATTTGGTGACCAGGTTGGGCCCTCAACATGAAATGATTTCGCAATCATTCTTTCATTAGAACCATCAATTTCCATAACTCCAATATAAAATTGCCCACCTTCTTGTTTTGTAAAAGCTATCATATCTCCTCGAGGTGACCATACAGGTGTATAGTAACTTCCTGCTTCGCGACTAATTCTTTTTATATTTTTTCCATTACTATCAATTATATATAAGTGTCTTCTTCCAGTCCTATCAGAATTAAATACAATGTTTGAGCCATCTGGTGAAAAACTACCAGAAACATCTATAGATGAATTATCTGTAATTCTTTTTGTGGTTCTAGTTTGAAGATCTAGTATATATATTTCAGCATTTCCAACATTTGGATCTGAATATGACATCACAATTTGTTTACCATCTGGAGAAAAACGTGGTGCAAAAGTCATACCAGGAAATTCGCCAACTATTTCCTGTTGACCAGTTTCAATATCAAAAATAAATACTCTCGGACTATTTGTTTTTACATATGACATATATGTTATCTTTTGAGAATTAGGTGAGAACCTTGGTGTTAGAACTAAATAAGACCCGTCTGTCAAAAAACGATGGTTAGCTTGATCTTGGTCCATTATTGCTAATCTTTTTTGTCTATTTTTTTTAGGACCTGTTTCAGCTACATAAACAATTCTAGTATCAAAAAATCCACCCTCTCCAGTTACACGTTGAAAAATAGCATCAGATATTATGTGGGCAACACGTCTCCAGTTTTTCTTACCTGTTGAATATTTTTTACCAACTATTTGTTTCTGCGCAAAAACATCAAATAACCTAAACTCAATTTCAATTGTATTATCATTATTTGATACAATCTTACCCGCAACCAGGTGTTGGGCTTTTATTACCTTCCAATCTTCAAAACGAGTTTGTTTTGATAGTGACTCAGTTGATTGAATAAATGCTTTTTTATCAATCGGAATAAATAATCCTGACCTTTCTAAATTATCTGAAATAACTGATGAAATATTTTCACCAAGTTTATCTAAAGAGTTATTATTTGAAAATAAATTAGTAACAGCAATTGGAGTAGGCTTTACAGTACCCTGACTTAAAGTTAATTCAAGACTATTAATCTTGAAAGATAAAAAAAATATGAGTGCAAATAAAAAATATTTCATTGTAAATAATTAATTTTTAATCCAACTATAATCAATTGTTATTTTTAAATCCTTCCATGATTCATATTTATTAAGAGGTAATTTCAATTTTGAACAAAGTGGATTATACAAAGTTGCTACTGCGCTTTCTGTGATTGATTCATAATAAGGATTACTTTTACTTATATTTGTGTCAATAATTTGTACAGTATCTTTTCTTATATTGGCCTGTCTGTCTATTTTAGCACTTATTTTTACCATTTCATCACCTACAATTTGAGTTCCTGCTCTTGGATTGAAACAACTCCTTAGTTGTTGTATGACAAGATCCATTTCAGAAATAGAGACTACCATATTTGCTTCTTGAGTTTCATCTTTATTTTCTTCAATTGTCTTTTCATTATCATTACTTTCATCTAAAATATTTGACACATCTTCGTTTCTTAAGTCTTTTAACATTGTTGAAAGGTTAAAATCTTCCTTTGATTTTTGAGCCATTTTTGGTTTTTCTTGAATTTGATTTTCTTTTTGAACTATTTTATCTGGTTTTGGTTTATTTTCTAATTGAATATCACTTTTGGACTCAATATTTTGAATTAATTTAGGTTTTAACTTTGGTTTTAACTTTGGTTTTATCTTGTTAATTTTAAGAGTTTCAAAGTTATCTAGTTTTACTATTTTTTCTTCATTAATATTTTTGATTGTTTTTTCTTTTAACAAATTTTTTTTCAATTCAGTTTTTTGAGTAATTATTTTATTATCAGATATATTTTGATTTTCATTAGTTTTCTCTTGGAGTTTTACTTTTTGAATTTCAGTATTTTCTGAAGAATTAAATTTTTTTTGTTTCATATTTTTTTTTTGTTTATTATTAATTTCAATTTCATCTTTCATTGGTTTTATTGACGTAACATCAGAAACATTAAGTATCTCAATAGGTATAACCTGAGGAATTAATATGGGCTTTGGTTTAAAAAAATCTGGGATACCTATTGCAAATAATAAAATTGATAAATGAAAAAATAAAGAAAAATAAATTCCTAGATGACTAGGTTGAGAATTATCTAAATAATTAAGCGTCTTAAAATATAAAGATGACATATAACTCTAATTTTCATTTGGATTTTGGGTAACTAATGCAACTTTTATATAACCTGCTGAATTAACCAATGACA
>Ga0163108_10000668_pt1 | contig 25463 bp, 30 predicted proteins | sample Fk1155metaG_FD_109644 | JGI IMG/M metagenome (GOLD analysis project Ga0163108, IMG submission 109644) | Marine microbial communities from the Central Pacific Ocean - Fk160115 155m metaG | ecosystem: Environmental > Aquatic > Marine > Oceanic > Photic zone | place: The Central Pacific Ocean...
AAATGTAAATAAATCAATTAGATAAATAATTTAAAAGCCTCTTTGATGGGGCTTTTTTAATTTATAAATTCACCACCAAACATCTTTAATTTTAAGTTTGTAGCTTATGAAATTCGTAGCAAAATGTAAAAAAGGAGTTATTACTAAAATCAAGAATGTTTCAATAAGTGGCAGTTTATAAAATGGTAATGTACAAATTATTGCTCCTAATATTAAATCAATTTGATCGAATGGAAACCAGGGTTGGCCTGATTGAATCCCCTTTTTCCTTTTGAAATATGATTTCAAGGCATCTCCTCCAAGGGCGCCTAAAGTCATTAAAAATGATGGGATAAATATATTTTCCTGGCTATAATCAATTAAATTAAAGCCATCTATTAAATAGATTTTTTGAAGATAGACTGTAAGTAAAGCAGCTAAGTATCCAAAAATTAGACCGCGATAAGTTTTGTTCTTGCCTAATTTTTTTTTGTTAAGAGGTTTGTCGAATGGAAGGTTTAGTTTTTTTGCTATAACTGGTGCCATATTTGCCACATATGCTGGAATAAAAAAATAAAAGGTTTCAAGTAATAGCATTATAATTTGTTAACTTTTTCAAATTATATCAAAATTAAGAGTCTTTAAAAACTTGTGCCTTTTCAAATTGTGGTATTTGTCTTGAAATATAATTGCGTTATGGCAAAATCAGTATATAATCAAGATACTTTAAATTAAAAAATGAAACAAAAAGAATTAAATCTTGGAGATAAAACTATTGTGGTTGGTGCAAAGGCCTTATTTGCTCTTAATATTGCTGGTGCTATTGTTGCAACTGAAATTGAAGATAAAATAAATACAGTAAGACAGACTTACAATAGATTTAAAAAATCCATGGCTAAATAAGCTGATTCCAAATGAGTAAGTTGACCTTTAATCAAATGATCTCTGAAGTCTTTAACATTGAGTAAATCAATTTTTAAAAACTCAGATTCGTCAAGATTTGGATCCTGCATTTTTGTAGAATTTTTAGCTATAAATACGTGTCTTTTGATAGTTGAATAAGAATCAGGAAATATCGTTTGAACGTATTTTAAATCCCCCTTAAATCCTGTCTCTTCTAAAAGTTCTCGTTCTGCAGCTTGTATAGGAGTTTCACCATTATCTACAAATCCACCAGGAAGTTCGGTCATTAGCTTTTTGGGTCCTACTCTATACTGAGTAACACAAACTACTTGGTTGTCATTTGTTAAGGGCAGAATTATGACAACTTCACCACCTTTATGGATCTCAAAAGACTTTTGGATACCGTTTGGCATTACAAAATTTTGCTTTACAACATTTAAATATTTTGAGGGGTAAACATTTTCCTCAGATAAAAATTTAAACTCTAAATTCATAATTAAAATTATATTTAACTTAAAATAACATGAAGACTAAATCAATTCTAGCTTTAAGTCTTGCTTTAAATGCTTGTAGCGCTAGGCCCGATAATATTGAGTCTGCAGCTTCTTTACAGCAAATAAGAGAGATACAGAGCTCTTTGAATTTTTCGCCGTTTGTAAGTCTAGAAACTAGAGAGGAATGCAATAGAATGCCAGCATTTTTAATTGATTTTTTAAATCAAAAAAATGTTCTAATCAAGCATGATTTTGAAAGAATTAGAAATACTCACCCTAATATGGATTCTGATTACTCTATAGGAAGGAAGTTAATAGCATATAATAATAGTAATTTTTCATCTCCTCCTTATATTTATCTTGGAGATCAAACAGAGTGTCTGGATGAAGTATTAAAATTTTATATAGCTAAACAAAACTTTAAAATAAGCGACTTTGAAAAAAGACTAGTTTTAAACTCGCAAAGCATTTACAACGGAATTGATAGATTTGATAAGCTTGCCATTGATCATGTTACTTTTTTGCTAAATACGATCGACTTGGTTGCTGAGCGTGGAAAAATTGACGACTCAGACTTACCTCAAGAAACCCTCATTAATTTTTTAAACTATCTTGAGAATATCTATTCGATAATCCAAAACCTTCAATTGAATTCTGCAGATTTATTAATTGAAATTAACAACCACAACTATAATTCTGAATTACTTATTTTGTCTTCAAGCCTGTATAATTTAAATGATTTAATTACTTTAGTTTTAGAGCATGGTGAAAGTATAGAGGTGAAAAATGAATTTGCGTTAGCTATATTTAGATTTGAATCTGATTTCAGATGGTCATTAGCTTCTAGCTCTTTTTCTTACGTTCTAAAAAGTGCAATGAAATTTTTAATAGATCCTGCAAGTTTTGACACTGATGATTTCAAACTAGGTTTTGATCCAAAAGTAATTACTTATATAAGAAAAAGATTTTCTGACTTTAGAGACTTACCATAGGAAAACAAGCTAAGCTTGAATTTTATATAAAATGCTTTAAAATTAGGCTAATATTTAATTTAAATATCTATGTATATTATTGGACACAAAAATCCTGATACAGATGCAATTGTTTGCGCTTTAATTGCGGCAGATTATTTTACTCAACTTGGAATGGACGTAACTCCAATCAGACTTGGAGAATTAAACAAAGAAACTGAATTTATTTTAAAAAGCTTAGAAATTCAAGCTCCAGAATTAAAAACTGAACTTGAGCAAGATGCTAAAATTTGTTTAGTGGATCACAATGAAAAATCTCAATCCATTGATGAATTAGAAAAATATCAAATTGAATGGATCATTGATCATCATAAATTTAGCTTAAATACCGCTACCCCTTTAAATATAAGAGCTGAAGGTTTAGCTAGTACAGCGTCTGTTTTGTATAAAATGTATATTGAGAATGATTTAGAAATTTCTGAAAAAATTGCAAAATTAATGATCTGTGGAATTTTATCAGATACCTTATATTTTAGATCGCCAACAACAACTACTATTGATAAACAAATTGCGTTAGCTTTAAATGAAATTGCTGGCTTTGAAGACCTAGAGGCTTTTTCACTAGAGATGTTTGATGCAAAAAGTGATTTAAGTGACTTTTCAGCTCGAGAAGTTGTAACACTTGACTATAAACCATTTGAATTCAATGGAAAAAAAGTAAATATTGGTGTAATGGAAACTACCAATCCAAAGTTTGCACTTAATATTAAATCAGATATTTTAGAGGCAATGAAACAAGAAAAACTTGATCAAGGATTGGATGGGATTTTGTTTGTTGTAGTTGATATTCTAAATGAAAAAGGAACTGCTTTTGCCTTAGATGAATTTGAAACTAATATGATTGAATCTGCATTTGATTCTAAAAAACTAGAGGATAATTTATTTGATATTGGAAGTGTTGTTTCTAGAAAGAAACAAATTGTACCAAAACTTGAAAGTTACTTTGCATAATTTCATTTGAAAACCTCCTGCTGGAGGTTTTTTTGTAATCTTTATTTTTTTGTTTTCTTTTTAGCGGCTTTCTTTTTAGCTTTTTGGAGCCTTCTTTTTTCAGCTCTGGTGTTTTTTGGTTTTGTTTTTTTATCGTAAATATCTTGTATTTCAACCAATTTCCCATATTCGTGAAAATATCTCATGCTGTAAACTTTTACGTCGTAGTCATTTGAAAGAATCATTGGTTTATCTCCGCAAAGGTTATAGGAATTTATTAATTCTTTACATCTTGAAACTCTAGCGCTTTCTAGTTCAGACTCCAATTGATCATCAGCTATAAATATGTCTCTTACTTTATACATAAATTCTTCAAAAGAAACCTTTGAATCATCTGAAAGAATACAGTGAAAGGTTTTATTAAAGATATTCACATACTCGCTTATAAAATGTTCTTTGAAACTTCGTGAGACTCTGTTAATTTCCTGATTCATTTGTTCAAAGCTTAAACTAAAAATATCAAATTCAATTTCTTCCTTAGTTATCTGTGGATTCATTTCAATTGTTGAGTAATATACATCCCCTACAGTTTCTGCAATATTACTTGTATGGCCTTTTATTTTTGTAGAGATTGAAATTTGATGAAGAGTATCTACAAATCCTTGCCCTGTAAACATTTCTCCAAAGTTTTCAGATAAAATTTCTTCAAATAAAACCTGTAAAATTACGTACGATATAAAATTAGTTCCATAATGATCCTCTACTGAATATGCTAAATTTGAAAATAACTCTTGTTGAATATGATTACTAATACCATCGTACACATTTTCATACATTAGTTGATGGTCTGTGTAAAGACTTGAAATTTCTGGTTTTAAATTGAATGATTTTTCTTTATCTGCTTGATTCAATTGTTTTGACCAAGGTGTAAGTAAATCTTGCATATGTTTATTATTAAATATCATCAATATACTACCAGTTACCCTTGTTATGTCAAGTTATGTTGTGAATTGGCTTTTCTTTGTAAATTCAATGAATTCAGTGAAGTCTGCCTTGGATGAATGACTTAATAGTGAGTAGAAAATACTTGATAAAGTCTCAGTATACTGATTTACATAAACCTCTTTTAAAACAAAAGGTATATTTAAAGTGAAATCATTTATTTGATCTATGCTACAATCGTTAATTCTACTTGGGCCTATAAAATCCCCAGTAATTGCTGGATTAATTGAAATGTAATAACGGTACCTTTCAGAAATCAAAGAAGTTAAATCTTCTGAAAAACCTTGATTTTGAATTACATCTGTAAAAAGTTGGATAGAATCTGAATATATATTTGTATTTAGCATTTTTGGAAACGACTTGAATAAAATATCATTACTTAAAACTTCTAAACATACGTAAGATAAAAAATTGACTCCATAGTTGTACTCAAATTTGTTAGCAATTTTTTTGTATACTTTAATAGAAATTGATGAAACAATCTTTTCTGCAATTGATCTTAAAACTTCCTGAGACTTTTGTTCTGGGGCATTTAAGCTAATTAAGTGTTCATTAATTTGAAACTTTTTGTTTTGTAACTCTTCAGGTAGATTATTTGACCAAGGATTCATTTTTGATATATGTTAAATTTCATATAAATTATCAATTTTTTTTAACCTGTCAAATTATTTTGTGTTTTTCTTACTTTTCTTTATAATAAAATCGTAATTCAATAACAAAATTATTATATGAAAAAAAGTTTACTTTCAATTTTATTAATACTTTCTTTAACTGCTTGCTCTAGCTCTGTAGTTGAAGATGAGTCAAAAACATCTGAATCTGTGAAAATTGGGGTTTTACTTCCTTTAAGTGGAGGGGCTTCAGCTTATGGAGAAGAAATGATGATGGTTTTAAATCATCAAAATTCAAACTTAGAAACTCCTGCTGAATTATATTTTGAAGATTCTAAGTGTGAAGCTGCTAGTGCAGTAACTGGTTTTCAAAAATTAGTTGATATACAAGGAGTTGAGGCTATTTTAGGTGGATTTTGCTCTTCTGAAACTTTAGCTATTGAGCCTTTATTAGAACAAAATGATATTGTTGCTTTATCTGCAACTTCTTCTAGTCCTGAAATCGAAGGAAAATCTAAAAACTTAATGACTTTATCTTATAGTGATAATGTAATTGCACAAACTATGGCTAAAGATATTATGGAATCTAATAGCATCGCAATCATTTCTGAACAAAATGATTATAATATTGCATTGAAAAATTCTTTAGAGTCTATCCTTGGAGAAAAGATTATTACAAATGAAACTTTTGAGAAAAATTCAACTGATATGAGAAATATCATTGAAAAAGTTAAAGCTAGTAATCCTGAAGTATTAATTCTAAATCCTAACGTAGGCGATACTTCTGTTAATCTATTGAATCAATTGGCGGAATCTCAAGATTTCTTTGCTAATGTAAGATTAGTATCACAAGAAACTTATGTAGCTGATGATAGCCGAATACAAGCTCCTGAACTAGCGGAATCTATGACTTTATTTGCTGCACCTAATTTAACAAGTCAAGAAGTTGATAGCTTTGTAGCTTCTCTACCTTCTACAATTGATACTTTAGGAGTATTTTATTCATCTACTGCTAGTGATGCACTTGAAAATTTAGTAAGAAGCATTCAAGACTCAAGAAGTAATGGAACTTCTGTACAAGAAGAGTTATCTTCTAGTCCTCTTTCTGGATTAGCTTCAAGTGGTAAATCTTTTGATGGTAATAATTTCCTTCAAGGAATTAAAGCAGGTAAATATATGATAACTGATGGTAAAGCGGTTTTACAATAATGTGTCTAAGGCCTGCTTTAAGTGGGCCTTTTTATTTTTAAAATTACAATATGGATTTTTTTCTTCAAATCATTGCTAACAGTTTAGTTTTAGGGACTCAGGTTCTTTTTTTGGCCTTAGCTTTATATTTAATTAAAGCAGTGTCTAAAATTGAGCATGTAGCTCTTGGAGCTATTGCAACTGCTTGTGGTTATGGATTTTATCAAGGTTTGCAAATGGGATCCAATATTATGGCAATAATTATAAGTGGATTAGTTGCTATCACTCTGGGTTATGTATCATTTTTAACTTTAGAAAAGTTTTATAAAAATAAAGAGCCTTTACTAGGACTGATTGTAAGTTTATCGATGGGACTTTTAATTGAGGCCATGATTGCAATTATATTTAAGAGTAGTTCAAAATCATTGATTGAAGGAATTCTTCCAATTGTAGATTTTATGGGAGTGAAGTTTACCTTGCCAGGAGTTTACACTTTGCTAATTGGATCAGTCTTAGCTTTAACTGCCTTTTTATTGGTAAGCAAAACTCCGATTGGAAGAACGCTTAGAAGTGTATCTGAAAATTCCAGTTTAGTTTCAAGTCTTGGAATAAACCAATTAAAAATCAGAAAAAGTGTATATATTATAAGCTCTTTGATCGCTGGTATCGTTGGAGTTTTGGCTGCAATGAATACATCACTAACTCCTAATATGGGTTTTAATTTAACAATTACAGCTTTTATAGCTCTTTTCGTTGGTGGATCTTCGGATATTAAAGGGACAATTGTGGCGAGTTTTTTACTGACCCTGATTCCTGAGTTTTTAATTAACTATGCTCCATCAAGCTTTGAATTCACCAATTCGTATAGAATGTTCTTTGTGTTTGGATTAGCTTTAATTGTTTTAAGCTTTAAACCACGAGGAATTTTTTCAAAAAACATAAGACAATCATAATTTTTTACTATGGGATATTTATTAACAGTTTTAACTAGATTCTTTTGGGCCACGGTCCAAGGAGTAGCTGGCCAACTAAGTATTGGCATGGCTGGAATATTTTTACTTTCTTTATCTGTATGCTTTAGCTTTTCAGCTTATAGCTTTGCAATTTTAAGCAAAAACTTTACATTTAGCTTTTGGTTGACTTTTGTTTTAAGTTTGGGACTTACGTCTTTAGTCGGATTTTTATTTAGCTATTTGTATACTAAAGTCTCTAAAGATAGTTTTACCGTTCTAGCTCTAAGTAGCATTTTGGGATTTGATGCTTTGGTAAAATCATTTGATGGCTTAACTGGAGGGGTTCTGGGGATCTCTGGAATTCTAAGACCTGCTTTCATTGGTAAGCTTTCGTCTCTGGCTGTCTTTGCTGGAATTATGTGTCTGCTAGTTTTAATAATGCATTACTTTGTTGTTAAAAGTAGCTTAGGAAGGAAAATAAGAGCCTTTAAAGAACATCCTGTGGCACTTGAGTCACTTGGGACAAGTAAAGACAGTATTTCTAGATTTGTTATTGTTTGGGGAGCCATTATAAGTAGTGTTGCTGGAGTTTTAGAATTAATGAGGCTTCAGTTTTTAGATCCATCTTTTGGCGGTATACCAAACTTAATCTTATTTGTATCGATTGCAATTTTAGCACTAAAACCTAAAGTAAGCTCGGCTGTGCTAGCAAGTATGTTTGTGGTTTTTGTACCCGAAATTATAAGCTTTTTAAACTTCCCTTCACAATTTGTTGGGCATTTAAGAAGCATATTCTATTGTGTTTTACTGATTTTCTTAGTGAGACAAGTTTCAGGCAAATTTACAATATCTAAACGTGAAATTTAATAATTATTATGACTAAAAAATCTATACTAAAAATCGAAAATTTACATGTTCAACTTGGACAAAGAATGATCAACCAAGATATTTCTTTAGAAGTTTTCGATGGTGAAATCGTTGGTATAGTAGGACCAAATGGTTGTGGAAAAACTACTTTCTTTAATGCTATTTCTGGTTTTGCTCCAATCGACACAGGACTTGTAAGCATTAATGGTTTAGAAGTAAACAATTTATCTCCTTCTAAAAGAGCTAAGCAAGGGTTAGCGAGAGGATTTCAAAACGTGGGTGTTTTTAAAGAAATGACCTTAGAAGAAAATTTAATTATGGCAGCTGAAAACGCTTTAGAACTTCCAATGTACTGGATGTTCAGTTCAAAGCAAAAAAAGAAAGTTGATAAATTAGTTAATAAAGCTTTAAAAGATGTTGAACTTTTAGAACATAAAAATTCCTTGGCTGGAGTGCTTTCAGGTGGACAGCTAAGACTACTTGAAATGGCAAAATTAAATTTAAGTAATGCTAATTTACTTTTAATTGATGAGCCAACAGCTGGTGTGTCCCCTGTTTTAAGAAATCAATTAGCGGACTCTATTAAACAATTGTCTCAAAAACATGGGAAAACTATTGTGATTATCGAGCATGACTTAAAGTTTTTGTTTAGCTTAGTTGATAGAGTTATAGTCTTAGTTGATGGGAAAAAATACATGGAAGGAAAACCAAAAGAAGTTCAAAACGATAAAAGACTAAAGGAAGTTTACTTTGGTTAGCCTTTTAGTTCTACTTCAATTGCTAAAACTCCATAGGTTTCTTCTTGGGTTTTTGTATATATAGTATAAAGAGATTCTAAAATTTTTTGAATATCGTGGTTTTGGGAATATCCAAATTTTTCCATAGGTGTGTTTAATAATAGTTCGTGAAAAGTTGAAAACCTTGTTAAATTTAAAACTTCAACAATTATCTTTTCTTTCGGATTTTCAATATTGGAAAATTGAATTAATTCATTGACTTTTAGTATTTGTCTTTTTTTATCAAAAAGTCTAATTTCTACTCTCTTAGAACCGTTTTTTATCCTTTCAAATGGAGAAGGATTGAGTTTCATTAGGTGCATTTACTTTAATTACTTTTTTATAATATTAAAATTTTATATTAAAATTATCAATATAAAAGTATTTAGTTTAGTTTTTAATATTTGAAACTTCACTTCTAATTTTGTCTACTTGCTGGTCGATAATTTCAGGAGAAAAATTTTTAGGAGGAACGGTTTCTGGGATATCTTCTTCTTTAATTTGTCGATAAGACTCTTGATCAGCAAGTTTCCATCCTTTAATTCCAGTGGTTTTAAAGATATCAATGGTTGTTTTTACAATAAAATTATCACGCATTGAAATTAAAAATGCCCTTTCTGAATTTGGTACTTCATTAATTCTTTGATAATCATAATCAATATCTTCGAGAAGTCTAAGCGCTCTATTTAAATCTACGTTAGATAAAAATTGATTGTATTTTTGCTCTGCATCAGCATCGTTATTTAAAGGATTAACATTAAAGGTTAATCCTTCTTTTGAAATACTTAGTTTTGTCATAATTTTCTTTAAATGTAAGTATATATATTAAAACTCTACTACGAAAAGTCAAGTGCTTGATAACTTGACTTTAATATCTTTAAAGGTTGGCGTAGCTAAAAACTTTTTTAAATGGCACACAATAAACCTGAACTTGATCATATTGATTTAAATCTAAGCTTTCAGGAATTTGATAATTCACATTTCCCTTAGTGGCTTTGATTGGACCTAAATCATGATAAATATCTTTGTTTTTAGAATTAACTAAATATATATTTAAACTTGGCCCGTTAATGGTTTCAAAATTTTCGAACCTTAAGATTCTTTGATTGTCTTGCTGCAGAATTAAGGCTTGACCTTTTACCTCATAAGCAGCTTTTTGAAAGTCATTTTGACTTAATATTTCAGGCTGACTTTGAATGTTTTTCTCGGTAGGATCTTTTGATTTAGGATTTTCAGATGTTTCAAAAGATATTTCTTGATTTTTTTCAACTACAATAAAAGCTGGTAAAACTAGATAATATCCTAGTGCTAAAAGTAGTATAAAGAATGGAATAAGAATTTTTTTTTGGAGGAATTTTTTCATATTATTTAGCTAAGTTTAATTTTTGAAGAATATAAACATCCTCTAACTTTGGGTTTTTTAAAATCCATTTATAAATTACTGGAGATAAGATACTTGAGAAAACAATGTTACCAAGCATGCTTTGAATAGTAAAAGGAATTTGTCCTGTTAAGGTTTGATAAAAACCCTGATTGAAAATTAGCATACCCACACCGAAACCTGTAATAATGTCGTAAATTAGGGTTCCAAGAATTGCAAAAGTTACATAGTTTTTTACTGATGATTTACGTTGCTTAAAGAAAATTCCAGAAAGAATTCCCAAAAGCCCATAAGCCCCAACTGTTAAAAGAGACCACTTACCCAGGGTTCCAGTCAATAAATCATAAGACAAAATACTTAAGACTCCGAACATACATCCAGAAAATTTTCCCCAATTTTTAGAGTATGGCATCATATTTGCCATAATTGGTTGAAAACTGGGTGGGTGAGGAATTAAGCGTAAAATGATAACGGTACTTAAACCAATAAAATATTTAAAAATATGTGTTTTTGATCTTTGTGGTTGCATAATTATCGACTAAGGGGAAGATTGAAAAAAGTTCCAGAACCACTAGATGTTGAATACGTTGGAAGTTTTCCGTCCCATTTTTCTATAGCTTTAAGTTTAACGTAGTTTTCACCACCTTGCTGGGCAATCGATTGAGCTTGGATACGGATTGATTCAGCTTCGGCTTTTGCATATTGAATTTTTTGTTCGGCTTCAAATTTTACTCTTTCTAAATCATTTTTAGCTTTTAAAGCTTGTTGAACTGCAGTTTGTTTTGCCTCTAAAGCATTATCAAAACTTTCAGAGAACTCTAGGTTGTTAACTGAAACTGCTACCACATTGATGTTGTGTTGAGTTAATCGTTCTTGAAGTATATTTTTCATCATATCTCCAACTTCAGCACGATTTTGTAAGATTTCTACTGCATCATATTTAGCCGTAGATTGTTTGATAGCCTCATTGACAGCGGGATGAATTACATTGTATTCATAGCCTTTTGAAAGAGTTTGATAAATTTCATCTACTTTTTCTGGTTGTAGGGAATAATTTACTGAGATATTTGTAGAAACTGATTGTCCATCTTTTGAAGCGGCTTGACTATTTTTAATATCAAATCTTTGGACTTTTACATCCATTTTTACAACAGAATCAACAAGCGGCATTTTGAAATTCAGTCCTTCGTTAAAGACTTTTCCTGTTACTTGCCCTAAACGAACAACTACTCCTCTTTGTCCTGGTCCTACAATTGTAAACGTAGATCCGACAAATAGGATTGCAAGTATTATTAAATAAATAAAACTTTTTTTAACTGGAAAGCCATTGGAGCTTAAATCAAATTGGTTCATTTTATATGGTTAAATTTTTTTTATAAATGGATTTTTAGAATTAAAAGATAAAATTTTTGTTTGATTAACTTTATCTCTGGAAATATTATATTTCTTTGCATACTGATAATCAACTGAATCAAAAATTGCATGAATGTAGTTGAAGCCTAGTTTTTGAGATAGTTTCTTAACATTTTCCTCGTTTATAGATTCTATCTCAATAAATGGATCTAAAAATGGCCATGTATCAAGCATGACTTGACAACCATCTATCTCCCAGAGTTCTCTTTTGGTTTCTTGAAAATTCTTTTGTTTAAACCCTGTGAATTCTAAAAAACTTATAGCTTCTTCAAAAGAATCAACTTTTAATTCTACTTCTTTTTGTCTATGAATTGAATCATTATCTTCAAATACTTTTAGAGTTAAAGTTATTTTATCGTTTTCTTTTCTAACTCTGACAAAAGCATTTTTATTTGCAGTTGGTAAATTAAAATTACTTCTAATTTGTATAAATTCTTTTTGAACTAAAGATGCGCCTAAGTCATTTAATTTTGTTCGTAATTGTTCGTGATCAACACATGAAAAGGTTGCTTCGAATTCAGTTTTCATCTTTATTTTTCTTTAATTTATCATACTCCTTGTAGTAACTTTTTCCCATGTTACCAAAAAATCCTGCAAATTTTCTACCATAGGCCAAAGCTGTTGATTCATCTTTTTTTGGTTTTTGCTTTTCAAAACTCGCAAGCTTTTTAAAACCCTTTGTAACTAAATTATCAACCGTATTTTGAACATGAGCAAAGGTCTTTCCTATTAATTTAGGGATTTGATTGTTTTGATTCATGATTTAAAAATTATTTAATTTATTATAACAGCATAGATATCATTATCAAAATTGCAACTTAGTTGCAATTGTTTTATTTAAATGTAAAATACACTCGTAATATAAGTTTTATTTATGAAGAAATTAACAATTGCTTTTTTGAGCCTGCTATTAATTGCATGTTCTAATGGAGTCAATAACGAACAGGCGAAAGTTGCAGATGAATCAAGTAGCATTAAGGTTGCAACAGTTATATATCCAAATGAATACATTTTAAATCAACTTTTAGATAACACTGTATTGGGATTAGCTGGAGACAAGCATTTACACGAATATAGCCCAAGTGCTAAAGAAATAAGTAGTTTGTATGATCAAGATTTAGTTGTGATTCAGTCTAGAAACTTAGAGAATTTTGTATGGGATCTAAAAGATCAATTAAATGAAAAAGGAGTTGAAGTTTTAGAGCTAGAGCCAAATGGGAATTACCATACCTGGCTTGATCCAATCCGAACAATTGAAAATGCCGAAATTATTACAAATAAGATAATCCAAATTAAACCATATCTAGAACTTGATATTGCGAGTAATCTTAAGACTTTGAAGGATAGGTTGGGAAAAATTAACTCAGACTATATTTCTTCTTTAGAGAAATGCGAAAGTAGCAGTGTTTTAGTTTCTCACAACTTTCTGGAGCCCCTTGCAAACAGTTATGGATTTGATGTTGATTCACTTGTAAATGATGATCATTTTGTTGGGTTTTCAGCTCAAAAATTTGTAGAATCAATGAAATCAAAACACGAATTTATCCTTAGCGAACCACAGTATAAAGAAGATATTCAAGAGGTATTAGGTGACCATGATGATCATGAAGAACACGATGATCACAAAGAACACGATGAACACGATGATCATGAAGGACATGATGATCTCAAAGAACATGATGATCACAAAGAACATGATGATCACAAAGAACATGATGATCACAAAGAACATGATGATCACAAAGAACACGATGATCATGAAGGACATGGTCATGAAAGTGTAGAGGAAATTTTAGGTGATGACTTGGCAAACTTTGAAGTTTTAGAGATAATACCTATGGAAGATTCAAAAGTTGATTATTTTGAAGCTTTAGATAAAAATATTGAAAGTATTAAAACTGCATTAAAATGTCAGAAATAAAAATTGAAAATCTAAATTTAAAATTTGGAAGTAAAACTATTCTTGAAGATATAAATCTTGAAATAGGTGTTGGTGAGTATGTGGGTCTTATTGGACCCAACGGTGCTGGAAAATCAAGCTTATTAAAATGCATATTAGGCTTAATGTCACCAAGCAGTGGTAAGATTACAATTCACGACAATATGAAATTCTCTTATGTACCTCAGTACTTTTTGGGAGAAACTGGATTTTCAATAAGCGTCCTTGAAGTAATAAGTATGGGTCTTGCAAATAAATCTATTTTCAATAAAAGTCAAAATTTAAACGATATCAATAGTGCTTTAAAAAAAGTTGATTTAAAGCAGAGTATTTTAAAAGAAAACTTTTTAAACTTATCTGGTGGACAGAAGCAAAGAGTAGTAATAGCAAGAGCTTTAGTAAATAATCCAAATTTTTTAATATTTGATGAAGCCTTTAGTAATGTAGATATGTTTTCAAAAATTAAAATATATGAGCTACTAGCAAGAATAAATCAAGAGGATAACACAACTATTTTATTTGTTTCGCACGAGGTTGATACTATTATACAAAAATGTAAAAGGGTAATATGCCTTAACAAACACCTTTATGAAGGTTGTCACCCTATAAAGTTCATGGGAGGGAAACTAGAAAAAACAGACAGTATTCCCCTTAAAATCAATCAAATTCATCATCACCATAATCACGAAAAATGCTAGAATTTTTAAATTATACTTTTATCGTTAGAAGCTTATTAGTTGGAAGTTTGTTTTCTGTCTTTGCTGCTTTTTTAGGTAATTTTTTAGTTGCAGGAAAAAGATCAAATATGTCGGATATGCTTTCTCACTTTAGTTTAGCCGGTGTTGGACTTGGGATTTTTCTAGGGGGTGGTGTTGGATTTATTCCTATAGGATTTTCTTTATTAGCTGGTTTTTCACTTTATTTTTTATCCAATAAAAGTAATTTAAATAAAGAGGCTTTTAACGTTTTGATTTTGTCTTTAGGTTTAGCCTTAGCTATATTCTTTGTAAATATGTCTCCATCCTCAAATGTTTCTTTAGAAACCTATTTATTTGGTTCTATCCTTACTATATCTAAAACAGAAGTATGGATGATTTCTTCTTTTATATTAATTGCTTTTGGATTACTATTGTTTAATTATCAAAAATTGATTGGTTTGGTATTTGATCCGGATTTCTTAAAATCACAATTTAAAAAGGTTAAAAAATATGAATTACTTTTAATGGCAGTAACAAGTATATTTGTTGCGATTAGTTTGAAAATTGTTGGTGGCTTACTTGTGAGTGCCTTTTTAATAATTTCAGTTTTAAGTGCTCAACAAATTAGCTCAAGTTTTAAACATTCTATTTTGCTAAGTATTGGATTTAATTTATTATCTACAATTAGCGGAATAATTTTATCATTTTATTATAATATTCCAACTAGTAGTGCTATTATTTTTGTACTATCTGGAATTTTTATTTTAACCCTAATTTACAAACGTTATGTACAAAACTAAAACTAAAGAATTGGTTTATAATATAATCAAAGAATCTGAAAATCCTGTATCAGCTTTGGAAATTTTAAAGCTTTTAAAATCTAAGAATAAAGATCTGCATAAAACTACTATATACAGAACTCTAGATAAATTACTAGATATGGAATTGATAAATAAAGTAAGCTCTATTTCAGGCGTTGTTTTCTATGAATCTTTAGATGAACACCATATTCATGTAGAATGTATAACTTGTAACACTGTTGCATGTGTGAATGATCAAGAAATTGAAAAAAAATTATATGAAATAGAATCTTTAATTAAATTGAGAGGATTTAAAGTTGAACAGGAGGATTTTAATTTTCAGGGGGTATGTAAGTCTTGCAATTAGGGTTTTTCTTTTTTCATAGAAATCGCTAAACCTAATTTATTCTTAGAATTATCTAATATTTCGTAGCCAAACTTCTTATAAAAGCCTACTGCGTATGGTGATGAATCTAACACAACATCTGAGTAACTCTCAAAAATTATAGACTCTGCGAACTCTAGAAGTTTTTTTCCTATACCCATTTTATGAAAATTAGGATCTACAAATAAGTTATGTAATTGATTCTTATTGAAGGCGACTGAACCTACAATCTGATTGTTGAATTCACAAATATAAAAATCGAATGACTTAGTACTTTCTAAAAGTTTTGTAGTTGAATAATATTCCTTTGCATATTTTAACTCATCCGGATTCATGTTTATGAAATTTATTTTTTCAAAACAGTCTACAGTTATTCTTGAAACTTCAGAAAAATCTAATGAGGAAAATAATCGGATACTAATCATTGAGTTATTTAGATTCTATTAATTATATCATTACTTTTAATTTACGCAAAATGTTTTCAATTCATGAATAACAATTTTTATAGTAGAATTAAATAAATTAAATTTAAACATGCACCAAACACATAAATCCCAGAGTTCAAGATTTGTAAATTTTAGTTCGATATTAATAGTCACGATCAGTCTATTTATTTTTTTCTTTGGATTTAATATAAAATATTTTGAAGTTGTTAGCTTTCAAGAAGATGGAGTTTTAGTCTCACAAAATAATCAAGAACTTTTAGTAGATCCAGGTACTTTTGAATTGCAATTAAATGATAAAGTTATTGTAGAAACAGCCGGTGATTTTAGTTATGTAAGTGAATTTTACAAATTAAATGATGTGAAAATCTTAATACTATTATTTTGCTTGTTTCTGATTTATATATTTAAAATACAAGGATTCAGAGTTATTGCATCTTTAATTGGAAGTGTACTTGTGATAAGTTATTTAACTTTACCCTTAATTACAAGTGGTTACTCCCCGATTTGGGTTTGTTTCTTAAGTAGCTTACTTTTGGTTCCTCTTACTTTTTATTTGTCTCATGGCGTAAGTAAGAAGACTAACATAGCAGTTGTAAGTACTTTGTTATCAATATTATTTTCTAGCTTAGTTATTTATTTATCTATGAACTTTTTAAACTTATCAGGTATGAGCTCTGAGGAATCAAGCTTTTTAATGTTTAACACAGACTATGATTTTAATTTTAAAGGAATCTTATTTGGGGGTATTTTAATTTCTCTTCTGGGTATTTTAGATGACATTACGATTTCTCAAACTTCTTTAACACTAGAAATTAATGAATCGAACCCAAAGCAGAGCTTTAAAAGTTTATTTCTAAGATCAATAACGGTTGGACGAGATCACATTGCATCTTTAACCAATACTATTTTCTTAATTTATGCTGGGGCAAGCTTACCACTTCTATTGTTGTTTTTTGTTGGAGCACAAGACGTAGGAATGATATTAAATAATGAAACTTTTATCGAAGAAATTGTAAGATCTTTAATTGGAAGTTTTTCCTTAATAATTGCCGTTTTCATTAGTACCTATATAGCTTGCTATTTTAGAAATAAATAACTTTACTTTTTTCTGGAAATTGATATTTTAGAGCTGAATTTAATTATAAGAAAATGTTTTCATTTGTAAACCTACCAAGCAAAGAAGGAGTATACAATGGTAAAGAAGTAATCCAAAATGTAAAAGTATTATCAAGACTGCATCAATCACAAAGAAAGTCTGAATATGGTACGTTCACTGACACAAGTATAAAAACTCAAGCTCAAATTGAACTAGTTTTAAGTCAAAACGAAGAGATTAAACTTGAAGATTTCAATGTTTTTTTAGATCCAGATATTGTAGATGTTATAGCTGTTAAACCTAATGTTATTGGTTTAGGTGGTCAAACTTTCTTACCTGGCTTTGAACCATTTGAACCAATTATAGAATCTACTTTTAATCATCTAGACCATCAAAATACATTTGGAGTATTTGTAGGTCAAACTTTTAAGGAAGTTGAGAAAGGAAGATATGAGTCTTTTACGACAAAGAGTTTTTACCTTTATCCTGATCTTAAAAAATTAAGAGTTGATACTCTTTTTGAAAGCATGAGTTATTATCCTGGAAAGAGAAGAAACTTTGATGTTTCAAATAAGTTAATTGAAATAAATCAAACTCCAAATGATGAAATTCATAAAAGAGTTTGGGAAATTTTAAACAATAATTAAGATTATTTTTTTGATTGATCCAGAAATATTTTAATTCTTTCTTTAGATATAAAAGAAAATCTATTTCGGAATTCTTCATTTAGAAGTATCTTTAAAAGTTCAAAGTTTTTTTCATGTAATACAAACTTAGGATTTAAAAGTTTAGTTTCAACTATATTAATCATATAAAAAACTTCCTCTAAAAATTGTAAGAATTCATCTGAAGTTTTAATTTCTAAGAACTTATCTAAATAAGACTGTTCTTTATACATATAAATATCAAGGTTTTGATATTCTTCAACTCCTCTAAATTGTTCAATATTTGCTGTAAAATCTTGATTAAATGTATAGACAATTGCCATCCTTGGAATCTTAAAGTTTCCAAGGCTGTCCTGTGTGTAAAAGATTGAGATGGTTTGATCTTCTAGAATTTTCCTACAATACACTAAATTTTTAATACACCAAGCCACTGGATAATTCAAAAGACTAGAATACAAAACATAGCTATCTTTAAGTCCAGAATAATCTATCCATATGCCATCCGTATTTGTGTATAGATCCTGAAAATCATAAAGTGCTTCTTGATAAAAATAACTATATACATCCGAAAAGTCAGGTTTTTTATTCTTATATTCTTTTGAAAAAATAAATTGTATTTGCGGATTATCGTGTTCAAAATCGGGATATTTAATAGCATCTTCCATTGTTTTCATGGTTTTATGGTATACATCAGGAATTATTTCCGGAAAATCTAAAAGGCTATTTTTTTTTCTTCGAATTATTTTTTTTCTATTAGCATTAAATGCCATCTTTTCTAAACCTCTTAAAGCCCAATACTTAACCCAAGTTGGATACATATAGGAATTGAAAATTAAATCAAACCACATATATGCAGTTTCTCTCTGTACATTGAAATACTCTTTATGTAGATTTTGCTTATGTTTTTCAATTTCAGGTAATTCATTTTCCTCTAAACCTAGGACTCTTACAACAGTTGCATCCGTTATTGCATCTTTTTGGATGCAAAAATCCTGAAAATAAGAAAAATACCAATCTTTCGAATTGTCTTCAGTTAATATTAAATTTAATTGAATCAGAAAGTCTTGAATAATAAATTTAGCTTTCAAAGATGATTTAGTAAATTTGTGATCTATTAATTTTCTCTTGTTCACAACTAATTCTCTTATTCCAGGATAAGCGGAATATAAATATTTTTCACCATGAGAACTATCAATAGTCATAAGTGTTTTTTTTTATTTTACCACTATTAAAAGCCTCTACGAATTAAATTAATTTATTTTCAATTGCTAAATACTATAATGTGCCTTTATTTGTGAAGCTCCTAGTAGATTGGTAATTAAAACATCAATTATATTATTTAAATCTTTCATGTATATATAGAAGTTGGACTTTGTTGGTTCATTAACTGTCTTTAAATTTATACTCAGAGTTGCAAGTTTATCCAATTTAGTAAAAACTTCCTTTAAAATTTTTTCTGTATAAATACTGTTTATACGATCTTGATTTCTACTTAAGAAAACACATTTCTTGGTAGTTCCATCAGTTATACTTACGGAATTATAATAATAGCTTCCATGGTCACCTTTTCCTATTTCTTTATCGAATCCGATATTATCTGATTCTGTATATCGATCACTAGAAATAAACTCTCGGTACCATTGCATAGATGATCTGGGCTCACTTGAAAGCCTGTAGTATCTTTTACTTAGGTACTTAAATAGGTTAAGTTTAGAAGAGAATTGATCAAAATTTTCAAAATCATCCTCAAAGCTTTTTTGAGAATCTAATTGAATTGAAAATTTATTTAAAAATTCTTGTATTGAAAAACTGGATAAATGTTTTTTTATAAAAATATCGATTTCTTCTTTACTATCAGATGATGGAAAAACAATAATACTTTTCTTTTCTTGATTAATTTCCAATGATTCCATCGCAAATGTATTTATCTGTGGTGTCTTTCTTTTTGATTCATCAGTAATGTTCTCAAAAATTTGAATTACAAGATCAATTAGAAAAGGATATTCAGATAAAAAACTACTATCCATAAAAGATTCTTCAATTTCATCCTGAATTAAATACTCACTACTTTGGACTTTTTTTATTATATTTCTTAAGAAAGTTTGTAGGGATGTAATAATTTCCTGTTGAGTTTGTGAATCAAGAATACTACTGTCATCTTTAAAGCTCCCAATATGCTTTATTGTACTTCTAATTTCACTTACTATCTGGGTTTGATCTAAGTATATACTGTCTTGAACAAATAAATTTTGATAAGGTTTTTTTAACATTTTATTGTGTTTATTACTGTTAAATTACACCCAATCTTATTTTTTGTCAAGTCTTTTGAGGTTGCTTAATTTTAATATATTAGAAGGATTTTCTTTATAGAGATATCTGTACTTGAAAATGCATTGGCTAAATAATCTTAAAACGTATTATTTATTAATTTAAAAATATTTACTTTATAAATAAGCTTAATAGTTTAAATAACAAGTGGCCCCCTGAACCATGTATTTACGATTTGATCCATAATTTATAATACTTTGAGAACTTTGATCTAAATCACACTGAAAGTCTGCATAAAAATTTGGATTACTTGCGTAAACTTGATTACTTGATGTATTTAGTAAAGATTGAATTTGATTTTCTAAATCCAGATTATCATGTGAATTTGGAAATACCTGGCTGGACAAGTGTAGGTTACACAAAATCTGATCTTCTTCTTGATCGTTTTCATGACATCGTGCCAGATGACTAATTCTAGTAGATTGGAAATCTTGGTTTATTTTTTGAAGTGGATTAATTTGCTGATAAGGATTCATACCAAGTGGACCAGTACAATTGTAGTCTGCAGATGGATAGTAAAAACCATTTTGTAAATCAATAAAATATATACTAGAAACTCTGCAAAGAATTGAATTAAAGTTATTTATGCTTAATCTTTGGCTTTCAGCTATAATTTCGTTTAAATCATCATTAAACTCCCTCCAAGCTTGAGAAAAATCTTGATTTTGTCTCCTAGTGCCAGTTAAAACACCCTTGCATGAGAATCTTGAAAGTATTTCAAAACTAGAAATAGAGCAATTTCCTCTATATCCCAAACGTGTTTGATTAAAATTAGACTGAATAAACTGAATATTATTGGTATCTAAAAAGTTATAATCTATAAATAAGCTTCTAGGATTGGAGAGTTGTTGTAAGTCCTGAATTTTTTGATTAATGTAATTTTGATAACTGTTTTCTAATTCTATATCGTTAGCTAACTGATTAATATAATTATTGTACTCCTCTACATTAGAGTTTTTAACTAATTCAAGTATGTTTCTAAGCTTAGAGATATCATTTTCATAAAGATAATTAAAAAATATAGCTGCATATCTATAAAACTTAAAAGTTCCATAGTTAGAATTAAAAATTTCCTGAAGTGTTAATCTCCCTGATCCATCTTCCCGGATTCGAGAAATTAAAGTTTGCCTTACATTAACTGAAGTTTGCGTGCTTCCTGTTAAAAACTCTGCAAATCCTTCATCAAACCAGGTTACTTGATCATTTGCATAAATTGGTTCTTGCCCCCAAAGACCTTCAATTAAAAATCTTCCAACTAGAAAATGGGCATATTCATGCCGAAAAAGCTCTTCTAAAGTATAAATACTTTCTTGAGGTGTTCTTTGATAAGTATAAAATGTTCCATCAGGCTCTATGTACATACCTCCATTGTTAGTGGGCAAATTTGTTAAAAAGTTATGATAGTTTTCGTAGTCCGAGCGAGATCCATAAATTACTACTTTTAGTGTTGAATTACTATCATTTCTAAGTGGCATTAAGGTTTGCGTAATTCTATTAAATTGATTTTGGACTTCATTTGCAGCTTGGTATAGACCTTCTGTCTCTTCTAACTCAAGTGAGGTTTGAATTTCCAGAGATCCATCATCAAAACTGTACTCATTTGGTAAAAATGTGCTTTCAACTTCTTGAGTAAAATCAGCAATACAATATCTTTCTTCTACATTAGAAGTCTGACAATTATTATAATGATCAAAAGTTATTACAAGTCTTAAAAAGATATTAGAAAGTCTAGGGTATTGTGTGATTAAATTTGTTAAAAATTGTAAAATTTGTTCTCTTTCAGGTATCTCTGAAAAAACTACCATATGACCTAAAATCCAAATTGCATTTTCTACAATATAGCTTTGTGGACCTTGAGCCATTTGCTGGTTAGAAGCTATTGATTCTAGCGATTGAATTAATTCTAAATTTATAGCATTAATAAAATTTTGATCTTGGTAATATTGTCTATCTAAAGAATCGTAGATACCAAGGCTTAAATCAAGAGTGTATAAAATACTATACACGGCTAGTCCTCTTTCATATATATTCCATTGATTTGGGTTTTGATTGAAATTGTTTAAAATTTCAGAATATTTATCCACAAATAAATAACTATGAGATTTTAAGGTACCAGCAGTAATTTCATTTATTATTAAATTCAGATTTGGATCAATTGTATTCAATGGAATCTGGTTTAAAATATTAAGATATATATTATGAGCTTGATCTTTACTTTGCTCAGAAAAATTTAAATTATAAAAAAATTCATTGTAAAAACTTGTTCTTACGAATCTTAATAAGCCAGGTAATTGTCTTGTATCTAAATTATTTAGATCAAGTCCATCCAAATGAGTTAAAACCAGATTTAAATGATTCTGTGTAAATAAATCTTCTAAATCTTGATTGTAGTAAAATAGATAACTCAAACATTCAAAAGTGTTATTTTGGAGTGTAGTAATTAAATTATTTTGATTAATACCTAAAGCATCCTGAGATGAACAATTGAATTGGCTTTGATTTTCATGAACATGCTCATTTTCTGCAAATGGACCTTTTAAAAAAGTTTGTTTGATATTTTTATGATCTGCATGCATATGAAAATTATCCTTATTTGTTAAACTTTGAGGCTCTTGAATTGCGTTCTGGATCTGATCTTGAGTGTGTCCTGTGTGACTATGTTGATGGGTATGGTTTTGATTAATATTTCTAGTAGATGAATTTTCTACAAACGGTCTGCTTATTAAATTATGCGATTGACTTTGATGATTTTGAGATTCTAACTGTGATCTACACATAAACAAGGCTTTTTTGTACCATTGTTTTTTCGGCATGCATTCCCCTTTTAAAAATTGTACTTGATCAGTTTCGGGGCAAACAAACTTTATCTTAGAAATTTCTGGACAAGAATTAGATGAATAAAACTCAATATAATTCAGGTTATAGATAGCACTACAAGTCATTATCAAACCTAAAACCATTAAGATTGCTGATTTTATTTTAACTGAAAGTTTCATTTGATTTGATTACTTGTAAGATTTAATCATAGAAAATGCGATTTGTTTTTACAAGAAAAGTATATTTACTTATTTAATTTCATTTTATGTATTTCAATTAGAACAATAAGAAAGTTGTTTGACAATTATAAAAATAAATCCTAGAGTTACTTCTAACTAAATACCACTGATGGACTTGACTTATTCGAAATACATTAAAGGCTGGACGGTGTTATCTGATAAATTTCAAAATTCAAAATGGAGTCTTAATGCATATCAGAAAGATCGTGTTGAATATTCCATACAGGAAATTAAGGGAGCAATAATTCAAAACTTAGGAACAATTGCTGTAATGCTATGCTTTGATCCTAAATATTTAGCCAGAGAATTTGGTCAAACTATAAGAAAAGCTTCTGCTATTTGCCCCCAAGACAGAATTGATCTAGTTGAAATTCATAAAAAAACATCGGTTAAAGTCTGGGAAATGAAAAAAACAGTCAATGAATCTAAAATTAAGAGTGATCAAATACAAAATTTCTTGAGTTTGTTTGGAGATAAATTTACTATTTTAACTGTAGATCAAAATGTAGATTCTTCTTTTGTAATATCATTTTTAGACTTAATAAAAGAAGCAAAATTAGAGGAATGCATTAATAACTTTTTTCATAATTCAGTATGCGAAGTTCGAAACTATTTCCCCGACTTCCAGACTTTATTAAATATTCTGCACAAAACCGAAAGAATTATAGATACTTCAATCTTTCACAATAGACCGGGGCAAAAAGCTTATGAACTACTTATAGACTCTGATTTAAATATCAGTTCTGATTTTTCATATGTTTTTAATCCTGAATACAATGCAAGTATATTTGCGGACCAAAGATTAATTCAAACTACAACTCTTGCTCATTTAGTTGCTGAAAACTTTAACAATGTTCTTCTAATTAAGATAAGATCTAAAATAAAAGGTTTGAATAACTTAAAAATACAAGTTTGCTTTTCTTACCCACACAATATCCTTGATAGAGATAGTATAATTATAAGAAATCGAACTTTTGTTTGTGATGAAATACTTGAGTATATTGAACCAATTGTAGCTTTTAGATCAAGCAATCTGAATTTTTGGAATTTTTTAAGTTCACTAAACTTAAACTTTTTTGAGCTTTCAAGAACTAAAAACTTGATTGTTGAAATTGATTAAGTTTAGATTAGTAAATCTTTTAACTTATCGATAGAATTAAGGATTTCAGACTTTAACTCCTCTTTAAATTCATTACTTAAAGGTTGACCTTGTGTAAACTGGGGAATTTTAAAGCTGCAATCTAGAAATTCACTTGGTAGAATTTTGTGAAGGTAGGTTCCTCTGTACATAGTATAACTTGCTTGAGAGTTAATATTTTCCAGTAATAGAAATCTCAAGTTATCTGCATCATTTAAATTTTCTTTTGTAAGAGCTATCATGTTTTGATCAAAAGGAATTGGAAAAATCAAAAAAATATATCCTGGCGCCAAATAATCTTGAAGATTTGTTTTCTCAAGTATTTGATCTAAAAAAATATCTATAATTTTACCTTCAAACATATCTGCTATCTGTAGATTATTTTTCTGTAAATGCAAACTAAGAAATTCTTTAAAGGCAGATAATGAAACGTGCTTTAAATTATCGACAGGAATCGGATGTTCTTCACTAGAGTAGACTCTTAGTAGTTCTACTTGAATCATACCTGTTATTGAATCTACACCAGGATTTATTTTACCCTCTTCATCTACGGGACCACATTGTTTTTTGAAATGTTCTAGTTCGAACTTTGGATTTATTGATTGCATTAAAAATTTTTATTTATATATGTAATTTATCAGATTTAGCAAAAATTGCTAACGAATTATCGACTTAAGATAGCTCCTGATATCCATCTTCCAGATAATTTACCTTTAAGAAGAGTTTGATAAATGACTTGATTTTCACCATTTATGCTTACAACTTTTGGATTGTTTAGATCTACTCTCACCCATGGATTTGAATTACTCCAGAATCTTTTAAATCCAAAGGTATTTTTGAGATTCTCACCATTTGGACCTCTCATATGTACTCTTGATCCATTAGAGCTTATTTGAATTGCATCCGATGTGCTTCCAGTCGGTTGAATATAACCTTGAGTATCAGAACTTTCTGGCACCGAAGTTGGTAAAGGGTTTTCAATTGGGGGTTGATTCTGTGGATTATTATCGACTGAATCTGGAGTACTATTAACAGGTTCGTGATTAGGTATCGATGGTTGAGGTTTGATTGGAGCAGTACTTGAATTTGATTCTATTAATCCTGAAAGCCAACCTTTAACTGTGTTTATTTGATCGTTGATAAAATTTGAAACCGGTTCTAAATTCAACCCATAATAGATAGCTGAAGAAAAAGCCATACCTAAACCTAAACCACCCAAAAAGTCTTTGATTTTATCTTGGGAACTAGTTTTGCTTAATGCTTCTAATGAAGTTTTTATTTCATCCATGCTCAAGGGACCTCCCTGTTTTAGGGTTTCGAGGTTTATATTTAATTCTTTTTGAATATCATTTTCAGTTCCAACTGCTTGATTAGCGTAATAAAA
>Ga0163108_10000675_pt1 | contig 25354 bp, 22 predicted proteins | sample Fk1155metaG_FD_109644 | JGI IMG/M metagenome (GOLD analysis project Ga0163108, IMG submission 109644) | Marine microbial communities from the Central Pacific Ocean - Fk160115 155m metaG | ecosystem: Environmental > Aquatic > Marine > Oceanic > Photic zone | place: The Central Pacific Ocean...
ATTTTATGCCTTTAACTCATGCGGTTTTAAAATTTTGTATTAAAAAAAGGTAGTTTTTCTTAAATGTTCCGGGCGATTAGTATTAATAATCGAGGAAATCTAGCTTAAGAAAGACTACCTTTGAGTGCCAAACCAAACACATAACTCTTGCCTTATTTCGGTTAGTTTTAAGTCTTACCTAGAGAAAATCTCATTAACGGACCGCTTGTTTTGGTGTGATTTATCTGATAGGATAGAAATGTTGAATCGCTATGCAGTAAATCACCAAGCTGGGGGTTTCTGCGGATTGAGTTGGTTTAATTCTCAATCCCATCATAAAGCAAAAGAGGAAAACTAAGTTTGGCTTTTTTGGTGCCAAGCTTAGTCTCGGCTTTTTTGCTCTATTATAATAATAGAAGGGGGGCTCACTTTGAATCTCCTATGTTTGTTTTTATTGGGCGGAAAGAGCCTTGTAATAAAGGTTCCGCGTGTAATTCAATGGAGATTGCTGCTGTATGTCAATGTACTTATAGTATCTTGTCGAAAACCTTTTTCTTTAGTTTTCATATCACTATACATCTGGGTTTTGAATCTGGCAAACATTACAACTTGCGTTAAATACATATTTGACTTGTAGTTTAGTGTTGTGCTAGTTTATGACCTTTAAAAAAGTCTTGGAAAACTGCTTATAATAAAGTAAAATCGACTTAATTGATAATTATAAAAAATGTCTAAAGTTTTTGATTTAAAATACAAAGTAATGACCTATGGGTGCCAAATGAACCATAGTGACTCAGAAAGACTCTCAAAAGCTCTAGAAAATTATGGTTATAGCGAGTGCACTGATGTGACAGATGCCGATTTGGTTCTTTTTAACACCTGCTCAATTAAACAAAGGGCTGAAGACAAAGTAATTGGGCAAATGTCCAAGGTTTCTGCAATGAAGAAAGAACGACCAAATTTATTACTTGGGATTACCGGTTGCATGACAAGAGTGACATCGACTAGGGTTTCAGAAAAAAAAGACAAACTATTTAGCCAAGTGAAAGACTTAGATTTGTGTTTTCAGATTCAAGATATGACAAAGCTTGGAGGTATGCTCTCTGAATTAAACCCTGAGTTTAATCAACTCGAAATGCAAGAAGCAGAACTTGGAAACTATTTCGAAATTCAACCTAAATATAAAACTGCTTTCCAGGCGTATATTCCAATTATGACTGGTTGCGATAAGTTTTGTACTTACTGTATTGTTCCCTACTCTCGTGGGCGTGAGGTTTCTCGTCCTATCGAAGAAATCTATAAAGAAGCTTTGAGACTTGTGGCAAATGGTTGTATAGAAATTACTTTACTTGGTCAAAACGTAAACAGTTACGGACTCAGCTGGGAAGACAAAAAGGTAGAGGGTAAGTTTCATTACGATACTCCCCCTTTTGTTCAGCTTATGCGTAAACTTGATACAATTGAAGGGCTTGAGCGTGTGCGATGGACATCTCCACACCCACAAGATATGACTAACGAAGTTATCGATGCAGTGTACGAACTACGTACACAAATGCCATATATTCATATGCCTTTGCAAGCTGGGAACGACAGACTCCTGAAAAAGATGAATAGAAACTATGACAAAAATAAATTCCGAGAAATTGTTGATTACATACGTGAGAAAATGCCAGACTGTTCTATTTCTACAGATATGATTGTAGGTTTTTGTGGCGAAACTCCAGAAGAATTTGCTGAAACATGTGAGTTTTTCGAAGAAATGGGCTTTGATTTAGCTTTCATCTCACAATATTCAACTCGAGAAGGTACAACCGCTGATATGCTAAAGAAAGATGATGTAAGTCGTGAAGAAAAGAAACTTCGCTTTCATGCACTTAATGCGGTACTTAAACGCACAAGCTTTGCTCGTAACAAGTTTTTTGAAGGCAAAACAGTACAAGTCTTAGTAGAAAAGGTTTTGGACTCTGGAGAGCTTTCTGGTAGAAGTGAGCACTACAAAGAAGTTGTATTTGAAGGTTCAAAAGATCTAGTTGGTAAAATTATTCCAGTTAAAGTCGAAAGATCTCTAGAATGGAGGCTTGAAGGGGTGATGGTATAAACCTTTAAATATTACCACTTAGGACTTATTAAAAACTCCGCCTTGTAATCTGTTAGGAACTCTTGTGTGTTTATAAGGCGGTTATTTTTGAGATTATAGTTTTTTGGTGAGAATGTATGTAAATTTATATTTTCTAAATTTATAATGTGAGTGATTTTAGTGTTTTTGAGACCGGATTGATACAGATTCTCAAACCTGTACTCAACTGGAGAATGTAAACTAAAATTAATTGGAGACTCGTATGTAAAGCTAAACCTTGTAATTTTATCTGGAGTGATTCCAAAGCCCCCCACAAAAGATGTTTGATTGTTATATGGCTCCGGACTTTCAAATAATTTTATATCTGAAGCTATTAATTCTGAATTATCTGGTAGATAAGCTCTTATGAAAGCTTGATAGTCACCTCTTCCTAAAATGAACCTTAAATCTCTCGACATTGGTCCCAAACCATATGACTTAAGAATCGAATTTAAAATCCATTCTGTTTGATTTGTATAAGTGTGTTCTAAATTGACTGTGACCTCTGTGGTAACATGTGCTTGGGAAAAGTCCTGCAAAAATGTAATGTGCCTATCGATAAAACGATCGCCTTTTGTTCCAGACACCGAATTAAAAGCTAACATCTGGGAGTCACCTGTGAGACTACTTAAATCTTGTCTAAAGTTTAACTTAGAAAGAGCCTTGTCTAACTCTTTATTTTTAGAGACAACTTGAATATTTCGCTTGTCTACTTGAGTAAGAATGAATTTAAGTAACTGTTCTGGATTTGACTTGGAAAGCATTTGTTCTGGGAGAGATTGTAGCATTTCAGAAATCTTGGATTTGGATGAATTGTTTCCATGTGATTTTGATTCCACAAGATATGATAGAATAAAATCTAAATCCTTTGAAAAGTTATATGTCTGCTTGTTAATTTGTATCGTATCTATAAATGGTCCTAGTGATCTAAAAACATCATGATTAATTGCAACTATAGTGTCGAATGAAGGAGCCTTGTTTTGTTGTAAGTACTTCTCTATTTGTAGTGCTACACTTGGAAAATCTGGTGAAAAGTTAAAATCTCTTATAAAAAGTTTTTGATTATCATCTTGAAATTCCAAAGGCACAGAATCTAATCCTGAGAAAGCCCCATCAAAATCATAAATATCTTGAAACTCTAAGGATTTTATCTGAGCATTATCAACCTCTAAAAAGCCAAGTAAACCTATAAATCCTCCCGTTGCACGTATTTCATTATTATTTTGGACAAGTAACAAAATGGTATGAGGTTTAGAGAGGCCAAGTGTATTGTTTAATATTGATAATAAATTACGAGTGTTGGAAATAGAATGGAATATTTGCTGATTATTATCTTTAAAGAAACGAAAGGTGGAGTTTAATTTTGATAATGGTTGCAAGGTTGGTAGTTTTTGAATGTTTGACTGGTTACTAGCCAAGATAAATTCTGTTTGATTAAGTAAATCTTCTAACTCTACTAGAATATTTTGTATTGATGCGAACTCTGGGGATTGGATTACTTGATTAAAACTCTGTGACTGTATTTTAGGCTTTATTAACAGAGCTTGATGATAAGTTTTTAATAAATCTGGTAAGATCTGTATAAGTTGATCTAATGGCTTGTAATTTGACAATAAAGGAGTTAAGTCTTGAATGTTTTTTGCTAGCAACTGTTCTGCTTCTGTAACATTTTCGGGATTTAAAAAAAACGAGTAATTTTTTTGTTCAAAACTGTTCGTAGCTTTTGCTATAAAATCTAAATTAGAGCTCTGAACCCTAGTATTGACTAATACAAAAAGAATTAACGGAATCCCAAAGAGTAAAAAAAATAAAAACTTTTTCATTATTCAATGACTATTAAAGTATGCTTGCCAAAACTATAATCTCTTTGAAAAACTTCTAATGAATATGCTGGTAGTTTTGGACCAAACAGCTGACTCAGGAAATCTAGTCTGAATTTTGAATAATCAACTACATTTTCAAAAGCAGTGAATGTGTCTGGTTGGAAGTTTAGATTAGGTTGATTTATAGTCGAATGAATGTCTGATAAGTTTATATTCCACACATGCTCTGACTGAGGCGTAATTTTAATTTGTTTATTTATAGATTCCAAAACAACCTTGTTACTCGATAAGTTTGAATCTGAATTCTGTGAAATGTTTAAAGTTGTTTCTTGATTGGTCTTAAGAGTTCTTTGGGTTTGCTTTGGATTAAAGTAGTTTGATACAAAGTTTAAAAAACTTTCCAGGTCTGCCGATGTTAATTTATCTTGTGAATCTATGAGAATATGCCATTGATTATTAGTATCTAAAGTGATTGACACACTAGATTTGAGAAATTTTTGGTAAAGTGTTTTTGATATATCAAAATTAGATAAAAGCTTTTCTAAAGATAGATTGAGAATTTTAGGAATTCTATTTTGAAGCATGCTAAAACTTAAGTGGAATGTGGAGTTTTGTGGATTGCTTGCAATCTTTTCTAATGATAAATAACTACTATCTTGAGTTTTGCCCTCTAAGTAGTTGGATATGTACAGCTTAGTTTTATCTGACTCAATATTAAAAAAAACGTTATCATATTGTTTGAGTAAAGACTCTACTGCTTTTTGACTAGGTGTTAATAACTTGTCTTTAAAGAAACTATTTTGAAAATTATTAGGGCTAAAAGCAATATATCCAAATGAGGTTGCAGGGTGATTTTTTATTTGATATTGAATCTTGGATTGATCCAATTGAGCCCCCTTTGTTAAATCCAGGGTGTTGTCTATAGCAACTAACACATTCTCATTTGGAAATGTATACGTACTGAGTTTTGGGTTTGCAATATCTAAATCTGCTTGACTTACTATCACTCCAGAAGCTAATTGATTGTTGTTGTCTAATAAAACGAGTGTAATTGGTTTTTGCGAATTGATAAACTCATCTATTAAATCTTGCTCAAAATGTAAGTCTTTTAGTATGCCAAAAACCTTGGTGTTTTGCACTTGTTGATGTGAGTGCGTATTCAACTTTACTGCGAGGATAGTTTGACTGGGTAAAAAATCAAACCATTGATTAGATTTGGACTGATAGTATTTTACTGTCTGCAAGCTCATAAATATAATAGCTATTGCCCCTATAAACACAACTAGTGATACAAGATGAAAAGAAAAAAGATTTTTTAGTTTGTTTAGATTAATCAAGTTTGGATAATTACATATTCATATTCTAAAAAAAATATTCATATTTTCCAAGTCTGTAGAGTAAAATTGTTATAAGTTTCGATTGCAAAAAAGTAGCTAAAAGGCTAAATTATGAGAGATTTAAGTTAATAAATTATGAAATTGTCACCGAATGAAATTAGAAAAAGATATTTAGATTTTTTTATCAAACAATGTGCACATGCCGAAATACAAAACAGTTCTATTATTCCAGAAAATGACTCATCGTCACTATTTGTCGTTGCTGGTATGCAACCATTGGTTCCTTTCTTAACTGGTGAAATTCATCCACAGGGTACTCGACTTGTAAATTCACAAAGATGTATTCGTACAAATGATATTGAAGAAGTTGGAGATAATACTCATAACACATTTTTTGAAATGCTTGGAAATTGGTCTTTAGGTGACTATTTCAAAGAAGAATCAATAAAATGGAGTTGGGAGTTTTTAACAGGTCCTATCGAAGATGGCTGTATGGGCATGGATAAACAAAGATTTTGTGTGACTTTATACGAAGGTGACAAAGATGTTGATCGCGATGACCAAGGAGTCCAAATTTGGAGAGAGATGGGTTTCAAAACTGTTGAAGAAGCATCTGAGGATGATTTTATGCGGATTCACTTTTGTGGCAAAGACAACTGGTGGAAGCTCGGGGCAACTGGACCTTGTGGACCATCTACAGAAATTTTTTACTACCAAGGTGATTTAAATGACCCAAAGTATTTAAACAAAGAATACAAGCCAAATGATGAAGATGATTTATATGTGGAAATTTGGAACAATGTATTTATGAGTTACTTCCGAATGGAAGATGGGTCTTTGGAACTACTAAAAAACCGGAATGTAGATACCGGTATGGGATTTGAAAGACTAGTTTCTGCAGTAAACGGTGTAACATCTGCTTATGAAACAGAAATTTTTGCCCCAGTTATAAACATGCTTACAGAAGCTCAACAACACGACTACTCAGACTCTATGATCTCTAAAAGAATTATTGCTGACCATTCGCGTGCAGCAGTAATTTTGATGGGTGATAAATATGGGATTGAGCCGTCGAATACAGATCAAGGTTATGTTCTTCGAAAATTAATTCGTCGAGCCTATAGACACTTAAGAAAGCTAGAAGTTGACGACAAAGTAATGCTTAATGTAGCTGAGTTTTTTATTGATTCATATAAAGATCATTACACAGAAATTGCTGATCGTGCATCTATTATTAAAGCCTCTTTCTCAAATGAGATTGAGCAATTTGCAAGAACTCTGAAAACTGGAGAAAAAGAATTTGCAAAAATCATTTCTGAATTACCTGCTGGTAGTCAAATTAATGGTAAAGATTGTTTCAAACTATACGACACCTATGGTTTTCCACTTGAAATGACTGTTGAACTTGCAAAGGAACATGGGTTCTCAGCAGACCAAGCTGGTTTTGAAGAAGCTTTTAAGGCCCATCAAGCCCTTTCGCGAGCTGGTGCTGAACAGAAATTTAAAGGTGGACTCGCCGACCATTCAGAAGAAACTACTCGACTACACACTGCTACTCATCTGCTGCATCAGGCACTTATAAATATAGTCGGAGATCATGTACAACAAAAGGGCTCAAATATTACACAAGAAAGATTGAGGTTTGATTTTAATCATGAAGCCAAAGTTACACCAGAGCAATTAGCTGCTGTTGAAGAAATGGTAAATTATCAAATACAAAGAAATCTTCACGTGAATCATGACGTTATGACTGTACAAGAAGCAAAAGACAATGGTGCCATTGGCCTTTTTGAAGATAAATATGGAGACCAAATTAAAGTTTACCGTATTGGTGATTTTTCACTAGAAATTTGTGGAGGTCCTCACGTTGCATCTACAGGAGAAATGGGTACCTTTAAAATTAAAAAAGAAGAAAGTTGTGGAAAAGGTGTTCGACGGATTAAGGCTATTTTGGTTCAATGAAAACTATAGTAATTACACGGCTACCATTAAAAAGCCAACTTGGTGGCGAGGAGCTACATACACTCGATGTAGCTCTGTTTTTGCGTGAACAAGGATTTAAGGTTGTATTTCTATCTAAATGCCCTGTGCTAAAAAAACTAGCCAAAGAAAATGATTTTAAATTTTATAACACCCATAAACTCCCCTCTTCTCCCACAAGTAAAGTTAGCTTGTTTTTCTTTGGTTTGTTTTATGGATTTTCGTTGATTGAAAGCTTGTTTTGGACTGGGTTTGTACGTCTACGACATGGACAATTCAAATTTTACAATTTAAACCTGGCAGATAAACTACTTTATGGATTTTGGGCAAAAACATTTGGTATAAAATCTGTTTTCTTGGAACATGCTACTATTGGAAAATGGTTAACAAAAAATCCTTTTTTGATTGTCTTAAAATGGATTTGTAGATCAGAAAATATAAAAGTTGTTACTGTCTCTAGACGTATGCAAAGAGGGCTTGAGAACACATTACAAACACCCGTGTTTGAAATTCGTAACGGGGTCAAATTACAAGGCTCCTTAGATACTAACAATGTAAACTCTAAACAAATTTTATTTATTGGTAGACTAGAAAAAGATAAAGGTTTTGATATTGTCTGTGAATTAGCTAAGAAAAACCCTTCCCTTGAATTTGTTTGTGCAGGCGAAGGAAGTTTAAAGCATTTAGCTTCTGATGTTCCAAACATGACCCTACTTGGATTTGTGAACCATTCAGAAATTGGTGATCTATATAAAAACTCAAGCATGCTAGTGTTACCTTCTACCACTCAGGATCCCTTTGGACTTGTTGTGTGCGAGGCACTAAGTTTTGGTTGCCCTGTTATGTGCTCAGACCTGGTAAACGCAAGTGACTATTTAGATTCTCAATTTGTATGTCGATTAAATGAGTTTGAATACAGATTCCTAGACTTCTACAAAAAAGCCCCTTCACGTAGAAAGTCGGCATATAGAGCTAGCCTAGAGTTTGATCAAAAACAAATGTTAAGAAGCTATGCTAACTTCTTAAACTCATTGTAAACTTTTGAGGCTGTGTTTTCCCAAGAGTACTTAGCTAGAATTCTTTGAGAATTATTTAGTAAGATTTGTTGTAGTTCTTTATTTCCTGCAAGATATTTAATTTGAAAAGCTAAATCTGTGGTTTTTTTTGGGTCAAAGTACAAGGCTGCGTCTTCACAAACTTCTTGCATTACAGTGTTTTTTGTAGTTATAACAGGTGTGTTTTGACTTACTGATTCAAGCAATGGGATGCCAAAACCCTCATATAATGATGGATATATACTAAACTCTGCCTCCTGTATTAGTCTGTTTTTGTGGTCTTTAGAAATAAAGCCAGTGATAAATACTCTATCTTGTAATTTTAATTCATAAATTAAATTTTGTACTTTATTAACGTAAGATGTGTCACCACCTCCAATCAAATATAAATTATGAGGAATTTCATGCTTTATCAAAGAGAATTCATACACCAAAGAAATTTGATTCTTTCTTTGTAGAAATGTTGATACGCAAACTATTTTTGGAGAAGTATCTACAATAGCCGATTTACTGGAATTATGCTCACTATCATAGTCAAAACCTAAAGGTGTCACGCTGACTCTCGCGTTATCTAAGTTAAAATAATTACAAAACTGTGTTTTTGTAAAATTGGAAACGCAGAAAAATTTAACTTTAGACATTTTTACAAGTAGCGGTAGAAAAATTCTTTCAATTAGTAGTGGCTTTAAAAAATGTCCTTTTGCAAAATTAAAGGCCACCATATCGTGAATAGTTACAACAACTTTTTGATTTGTTAAAAGAGAAACAAAGAATGGAGTAATGAAACTCTCCGGATCAAAATAAATGGCATTTTTGTCACCCTTAAGTTTTAAGGCTACAAAGAGATGCCAGAGACCAAGCTTGGACCAAAAGTTGTGATTCAACTCTATTACCTCTAAATCAGATTTGGTTTTCAGATAGTCAATAATTGCACGCGCGTAAACTCCCTTCCCTGTTTTCTTAGAGTTGTTAGCTTGTCTAGAATTGATAAAAACTTTTATTGACATTCCTTTAATTAAATTGACAAAGATTATGCAAAAGCAATAATGGAGTTGTACTTATTTTAATTTCATGCACAAGAAATTGCAAGAAAAGCTGAAACTTATCTATTCTCGATTTAAAGAACTTCAAAAAATCGAGAAGTTTGTATGTGCTGCCGCATTTGTCTCGATTATTGGTTTTTTTCTTCCATGGTATTCAGATTTTGACATTTACTCTAATGGTGTTTTGTACCATGGTTTTGAGGGACCTGCCTCTTTTAACAGTTTTGCCATAGCATTTGCTAATCTTCTATTGGTCTTAAAGTTTCTGAGTTCAAAATTTCAAAATTTTTATACTAAACTAGATCTGTCTCTAAAAAGAACACTAGCATATCATGTAGCTTTTGTTGGTTTTAATTTTGTTAGTTATCTTTCAACAATTCTGCACCATGATGTTGGTGTTAACCCAAATTATAAATCATTTGGACTGGGTTTTGACTTAAATATTTTATGTTTGTTTTACTTTTGCTTGTTAAGCTTTAAATACTTAAAAGCTAACCCAATTGAAGTGTCTAAGTATGTAATGATGGATAAAGATCTAACTATCGCAGATGTTGTCCAAAAAAACAATTCTCCTGATTACTCAAATGAGTATCGTAAACAACAAGATCTTGCCAATAAGATCCAAGAAAAAGAACAGGAATTTATTTCAAATCTAAACTTGCAAGATAGTTAAAAAATAAAAATTACTATCAAACAAGTACTATTTTGAAAAATGAATTGACGGTGAGTTAACACTCACCTATTATTGGAATATAAAGTGTTAAGTTAATAAAAACATTATGAAAAACGCAGATGCAAACAAGTTGAAATCAATGGAAATGGCAATGGCTCAAATCGAAAAAAGTTTTGGTAAAGGCTCCATTATGAAACTTGGAGATAATAAAAAAGCACAAATAGAAACATACCCTACAGGTTCTATGTCTTTAGATTTAGCACTTGGCGGTGGTATACCTAAAGGTAGAATTTCTGAAATATATGGTCCAGAAAGTTCTGGTAAAACAACCTTAACTCTCCATATTATTGCAGAGTGCCAAAAGAAAGGTGGAATTGCAGCATTTATAGATGCAGAACATGCCCTAGACCCTGAATATGCTAAAAAAGTTGGTGTCGATATTGACAACTTACTTGTGTCTCAACCAGATAGTGGTGAACAAGCCCTAGAAATTGTAGAAACACTTGTACGATCAAGTGCAGTAGATCTAATTGTAATAGACTCTGTTGCTGCACTAACCCCAAGGGCAGAAATCGAAGGTGACATGGGTGATGCTCATATGGGACTTCAAGCGAGACTAATGAGTCAGGCTTTACGAAAACTTACAGCAATTGCCTCTCGTTCCAATGTAAGTATTATCTTTATCAATCAGATAAGAATGAAAATTGGAGTTATGTTTGGTAATCCAGAAACTACAACTGGTGGTAACGCTCTAAAATTCTATTCATCTGTCAGAATGGAAATTAGAAGTGCAGGTAAAATCGAAGGAACATCTGCAAATGGTAAAGAGCTTGTTGGTAACAAGGTAAAAGTAAAAGTTGTGAAAAATAAAATCGCACCTCCGTTTAGAATTGCTGAGTTTGATATAATGTACAACAAAGGTATTTCGTCTGAAGGTGACATTTTAAATCTATGTGAGAAATACGAAGTAATTCGTAAAAATGGATCTTTTTTCAATTATAAAGATGCAAATATAGGTCAAGGTCGTGAAAATGCGAAAAAATATATGATCGAGAATCCAAAGGTTATTGTAGAAATGAAAAAAGAAATTCTTAAAGCAATTCAAACAAACCAAGGTTAATGACTAATCAAATAAACAGGCAGCTTTATGGGTCTGCCTGTGGTTATCTTTCTATGCGCGAACATGGTGCATGTGAACTATCGAAGAAACTTCGTAAAAAATATCCCGAAGTTCCAGAAATAGAAATTCATATAGTTCTAGATTTTTTAAAAGCGAAAAATTTTCAAAGCGACACTCGATATATATCATTACTTATAAAATCCCGCTTTAATAAAGGCTATGGACTGAATATGATCAGATCTTATGTTATGGGTAAAGATGTAGACATGGGACTGTTTGATCAAATATTTTGTTCTATGAATTTGGATTTAGATAAGACATGCTTAGAATTCATGGATAAGTATGCGCATAAAGATCGAGACAAACTTATTCGCAAGGCTTTAAATCGAGGTTTTAGCTATGATCAAATTAAACACAGCCTGAAAAAACTTGATATAGAAGAGAATAACATGGTATAGTTCAAGTAATAGAGACTAGTTTTTGTAAAGAGCTGGTCGTTTTATATAAATATTTAAAAATAACTTTTCTAAATGCAATCACAATTTAATGCAGCAATTAACCAGTTAGTTGCCGAAAAAAACCTTCCTCGAGATGTAGTCGAAGATATTATCAAATCGGCTTTTAAAGCTGCATATAAAAAAGATTTTGGAACTCGTGAACAAAATATCGATGTTGAATTATCAGAATCTGGAGAAATGTCTACTGTGTTTCAAATCCTAACTGTTGTAGAAAAAGTAGAAGATGCAGATTTAGAAATTTCTGCTGAGGAAGCTTTGAAATATGTTAAAAAAGCTACAATTGGAGATGAAATTCGAATAGATGTTACGCCTATGGAGTATGGAAGAATTGCTGCTCAATCTGCTAAGCAAGTTATTATTCAAAAACTACAAGAAGCTGAGCGTGAAATTCTTTATACAAATTTTAAAGACCGTGAAAATGAACTTATTCACGCCCAAGTACACAGGGTTCAAAACGAGCATGTGTTTATAGATCTTGGTAAAATTATCATTGAGTTACCACGAGAATCTCAAATTCGTGGTGAAAAATATTACGCAGGTCAAAGACTTAAATTATACCTAGATAAAGTTGTGAAAACCTCGAAAGGTCCAAAACTGATGATTTCTAGAACTCACCCAAACTTAGTTAGAAAATTATTAGAAATTGAAATCCCAGAAATTACTGAAGGTACAGTTGTGGTAAATAAAATTGCTCGTGATCCTGGTGTTAGATGTAAAATTACTGTTAGTTCTAACGATCCAAAAATTGATCCAATTGGTTCTTGTGTTGGTCAAAAAGGTGTACGTGTGCAAAATGTAATGGATGAAATTGCTGGTGAAAGAATTGATGTATTAGTTCACACTGATGACAACGAACAATTATTACGTGCTGCACTAGCTCCAGCTCAAATAAATGTCGTTAAATTTCTTGAAAATAATCGCGTTGAAGCATATGTAGAAGAAGATCAAAGACCTCTGGCAATTGGTAGAAAAGGTCAAAATGTAAGACTTGCATCGAAGCTTTTAGATATGGAACTAGATATTAAAAACTTTGATGACTTGAGTTCAGAGGAAAAACAAGAATTCTTAGATAAAAAAGCAACTGCAGAAGCAAAAGCTAACGAAAAAGCAGAAGTAGAAACTTCTACAGAATCGGAGTCTGATGTGGATGCCCTAACAATTGATCAACAATACAAAGATGCTTTACTTGAAGCAAACCTAAATCAATCTATGCAACTAAAAGGATTGAGCGTAACTGATTTACAAACAATTGAAGGTATTGACGAAACAGGTGCTGAACAAATTTTCAAAGCAATCAACTAACAATTGATCTTTTCTCTAAAAGTAAATAAAACTCTAGAATAATCTAGAGTTTTTTTATTATGTGACTTTTATTGGACTTTTTGGTATAATAAAGTGAATTAATAATAAAAATGGTAGATTCAGCAAATTTACAAGATGCATTTGGCTCTAACGGCTCTGGTCCTAAAGGCAAAAAAGGTAGTCTTTTAGATGTTAGTGCTGGGATAAATAAAGATTTCAAAGAAAAGTCTGTTAAAGACCGCGCAGCTGCAAGTGATGGTAAATATGGATATGTAGATATTGCTGCAACTCCAATTAATCCTGATTTGTATGTGATGGTAGATGCTGAAATTTTAAATTCTGCACAGACCCTCCCCTTTTTTAGACTCGGATCCCAGCTAAGAATTGCTGTTGTTAACCCTGATGATGCAAACACTAAAATTGTTTTAGAAAAACTGCAAAAAGCTGGTTACTCCTTACAGTTAAACCTGTGTTCAAAAGATGGTTTTCAAATTGCAATTAAACCATTTCTAGAATACAAAGCAGAACACACTACGAAAGAAAATATTCTTGAAAAAAAAGACATTGAAGAATATCAAAAAGAACTCGAGAATCTCGCAAAACTTACAGAAACTATGAAAGTTTCATCTGCTAAAGATGGCCTTTTAACATTGCTTGTGGGTGCTATTCGAACCAAAGCTTCTGATATTCACATGCAACCCGAAGACGATTCTGTAAAACTTAGATTTAGAATTGATGGTATTTTGCAAACTGTATCCCAGCTTGATTCCAAAATATACAGTCAACTTTGTAAGCAAATTAAATATGATTCGGGAATGAAGTTAAATGTTACCGATGTTCCACAAGATGGTCGAATGATGTTTGAAACACAAGATAGAAGTGTTGACGTGCGTGTTTCTGTGCTTCCAACTGATAACGGTGAAACTATTGTTATGCGTTTACTTGATTCTGGTAAAAACTTCTTATCTCTTGAGCAATTAGGTTTTAATCAAGAACATTTAGAAATTTTTGAGAAAATTTGTCGCTTATCTCAGGGTATGATTTTAGTTACCGGTCCAACGGGTTCTGGTAAAACTACTACTTTGTATTCAATGCTTTCAAACTATAATACTCCAGACAAGAAAATTATTACCTTAGAAGATCCTGTGGAATACCACTTGGACAATATTGTTCAAAGCCAAATACATGCTGATAAAGGATATACATTTGCCTCAGGTTTGGAATCTATTCTCAGACAGGATCCAGATGTTGTGATGATTGGTGAGATTCGTGAGTTAGACACCGCTAACACTGCCCTGCAGGCGAGTTTAACAGGTCATGTTGTACTTTCTACAATACATACAAATAGCGCCTTAGAGAGTGTTTCTAGGCTTATGAACATTGGCATAGAACCTTATTTGATTGCACCAAGTTTAGATACTGTAATTGCTCAAAGATTATGTCGAACTTTTTGTCCAAAATGCGTGAAACATGAAAAAATTACTGATTCTGAAAAACAAATCCTTACTGAACACTTACAAACCGTAAGTGCTGTCACAAAAAAACAATATAGCATTCCAGATACTTTGCCAAAAGCGCAAGGGTGCGATGTGTGTAATAACACAGGTTACCTTGGAAGAGTTGTTGTGGCTGAGGTTATTCGACTGGATGAAGAATTAAAAGAAATGATTTTGCAAAAAGATTCTACATATAAACTACAAAAAAAGGCATATGATAAAGGAATAATTTCTATGTTTATGGATGGGATTTTAAAAGTTATTACAGGCAAGACCTCTTTAGAAGAAGTGTTAAGAGTGTGTTCTAGGTAACATCCGCTACAAACCTAGTTGATCTGTCAGCTTATCTAATATTTGAACTGAATTATACTTAGAGGCGTTTTTTACTTTACTTCTTAAGGGGGCTATGTGCTTCTCTAAGTACTTTTCGTATCTTTGGAAAATTGGATCATAATCAAATAAATCTCTAAAATCACCTAGTAAATATGCTCCTTTACGAATTAATTCTAAGTTACCTAGAAATGGGATATCAAAGCAACGCGATGGAAGAACAAAAACTGGTTTGTTTTGTTTGAGTGCATACTCTCCTGTTTGCATAGTTCCACTTTTTAATTGAGCCTGCGGAATTATAATTATATCTGCCAAATCTACCAACATTTTATTTCGACTTAAAAACATATACTTTTGTGTGTTCACAAATGGGGCTTGTGTGCTTAAGACAATTCCAGACTTAGAAATTTGATCTATAATAAGTTGATTCTCTCTGGGAGAAATTTTATTTAATGGACTGGCTAGCAAGCACATATTGGATAGACCATGGTTTAGCGCAATTTGATGAGCTAATATATCTACTCCCAATGCGCCTCCAGAAACAACTGTTGCTTGGATTTTTAGTAGAAATCGCATGAGATATGGCAAGAAATCGTAAGTATACATACTTACCTTACGTGACCCAATAATAGCTACGCGTGGGCTATTTGGAGATATGTTGCTTGTTGAACCTTTATAAAAAATTGGTGTAATTTCTTTTGGAGAAATTTTTTGATAAATCCAGTGTGTTTCTTTGAGTGTTTTCATACAAATGATTAAAACACATAAAGTTACCACACAAAGGTAAAATCAAAGTAAATTTTAGTGATGGATATACCCAGAATTTGCAAGATCCTTCTGTACTTCGCCGTTTTTAAGAAGTACTACTCTACGGTTCACTTGGTTAACTAAATGTTGATCATGAGTCACCAATACAACTGTCATTCCACTTTTATTTATATCTGTAAGTAGCTCAAGAATTTCATTAGAGCTTTTTGGATCTAGATTACCTGTTGGTTCATCTGCTATGACTAAGTAAGGATTGTTTACAATAGCTCTTGCAATGGCGCAGCGTTGTCTTTCACCGCCAGACAGTTGGTGAATTTTATGATGAGACTTCCCAGTTAAATTAACTTTATCTAGGGCCTTCATGACCATATTTGTTTGTCTAACCTTGTTATAACCATAAATTTGCGCAGCAAAGTTGATATTCTCATATACAGTCTGCCCTGGAAGCAAGTGGAAGTGTTGCCAAATCATACCTATTCTTCGGCGATAAATTTGTAAGGCTTGCGGTTTGAGGTACTTGATATTTACATTATTTACAAAAACATCTCCATTGGAAGGTTTGCAAGCTCCTATTAAAAGATTTAGAATTGTAGACTTCCCTGCTCCAGATGGACCAACAATAGATAGAAAATCTTGAGGATTAATTTCTAAACTTATATTTTTTAAGATGCTTTTTTTGTCGATATCATAATTTACCGATTCCAACTTGATCACTTTTTATTGTTTATCATATATTTTAGTTTATCATAGATTAAAAGAGTCTTAACTAGAAGCCAATGTATGATTTTTTAACTGACAAGATTTTACAAAACTATGCTGATTTAATGGTGAATTTTGCAGCAAACGAGAGAAAAGGAATCAATAAAAACGATGTTTGTTCTGTACGTGTACCGGAATCTGCATCTATAATACTTAAATATTTTCAACGATCCATATTAAAAGCTGGGGGTTATCCCGTGCTAGAAATTTCTCCAGAAGGACTAGCTGCTGATTTTTATAAAATGGCAAATGATGACCAGTTAAAATATCTCGATGAGAATGTGATTCGTGCCAAAAATAATCAATTTGATCATCGAATTTCAATTTATGGATTGCAGTTTCCCTTGGAGTTAAAAGATACTGATACAAAAAAGATTGCTCTTAGAAGAAAGGTTTTTGCTCCTCTACATAAAGAGATGTGGAAAAAATACGATCAACAACAAGCTACCTGGACACTCTGCCTGTTTGGAACTCCAGCAATGGCAGAACAAGCTGGAATGAGCCTTGAGGAATATTGGGATCAGATAATACATGCCTGCTTTTTAGATACAGATGATCCAGTGACTCACTTTGAAAATACTTTTAATAAGATTGATAAAGTATGTACTTGGTTAAATGATCTGGAAATCGAAAAAGTACATATAAAAGGTGACGATATCGATTTAAAGATTAAGATTGGTGCAAATCGTAAATGGGTTGGTGGTTCTGGCCATAACATTCCATCTTTTGAGGTGTTTACATCTCCTGACTTTAGAGATGTTGAAGGTTTTGTGAAGTTTAATCAGCCTTTATACTACTCTGGAAATGTTATTAGGGATATTGAGTTAAGATTTAAAGATGGTCAAGTTATAGATTACAATGCCTCTGAAAATAAACATGTGCTAGATGAAATGCTAAGTCATAAAGGTGCTAAGCAACTTGGAGAATTTAGTATGACAGATAGTCGTTTCTCGAGAATTACAAAATTCATGGCTAACACTTTATATGATGAAAACGTTGGTGGTAAATATGGAAACACACACATTGCTGTGGGTGCTGCATATAAAAATTGCTTCAAAGAAGACGGTAAAGCGTTGAGTGCCGAAGACTGGTTAGACCTCGGCTTTAATGACTCTGTAATTCATACCGATATTGTCTCAACACAAGATCGTACAATTACTGCTTACTTGCAGGATGGGTCTACAATAGTGATTTATGAAGACGGTAAATTTACTTTGGATCTTGAATAAATACTGAAACAATCTCTAAATGCTTAGTATGTGGAAACTGATCTACTGGAGTAAGCTGTTTAAGTTTGTACCCATATTCTTCTAGTAACTTAGCATCGTTGGCAAAGGTTTTTAAATTACATGAAACATAAACCAATACTTTAGCTGTAGTCTGACTAATCAAGTCTATTGTTTTTGGTTCTAGGCCTTTTCTAGGTGGATCTATAAGAATCAAATCTGGATCTGGCCAAATATAGTTTTGTAAGTTTTTAAAAATATCATCTGCAATATAAACTGCTTCCTGAACATTGTTTTGTTGCGCATTGTGGGTTGCCAACTTGATTGAACTTTCAACAATATCCATGCCATAAATTCGCGTGCTTGGATTTGCAGAGACAATTCCAAGTGTTCCAGTTCCACAAAATAAATCATAAATGATTTCGGCATTGTATTCAGCTGTTATATCTTGTACTAAACTAAATATTTGAGTTGCCTGAGACGGGTTTGGTTGAAAGAAAGAGTTTGGATAAATATCAAACGTGTAATCTTTTGATTTTATTGTCAGAGTTTCAGTTATAAACCTTGGTCCTTGGATATGCGTTAGGTTCTTTGTAGTTCTGCGACCTTTATGTACATCTGTAACTTGTAAATAAACAGAAATAGGTTTTTTATAATACTCTTGGATTTTGCTAGCGAATTCAACTAAGCTTCCTTGAATATGTTCTTGCGCAGGCGTTTTGGAAATCTCTAAAATTACCATTAATTGATTGTGATCTTGTGTTTGTTTAAACGTAAGAGTTCTTAGATCCCCTTGGTTACAGCTAAATTGATATGGAGTGAAAGACTTTAAAAAACATTTACGAGCATGCTCTAAATACTCAGCTGCATTTTTATTGAAAAGATGACAACTAGTTACATCAACAATGTCAAAACGTCTTTTTTTAACGTGAAATCCTATCACTGGATTAAAATCTGCATCGTAGCCAAAACTGTATTCTACTTTATTTCTGTAATACCATGGTTCTTGCATGGCTTGTATTGGTTTGATATCTACACCCTCAGCTAGATTTAGGTTATTCAAAATACGTGAAACTTCGTTTTGCTTGAGTTCTAACTGTTTTTCGTATTTAAGTGCCTCTAGTGGTGTCGCGTTAGAAATACCAAAGTAACTATTTTTTGTTGGTACTCTTAGCTCTGAATATTCCAAAATTTCTACGGGCTCTGCTTCCAGAAAACTCTTTTTGATTTTTGTTAATTGCACATTTGCTGTGTCGCCTGGATACAAATCAGTACAAACTAAATTGTACTCTTGACCTTCTATCTCTACTTTAGCGTGAGCCTGAGCAAACGAAGTTAGGCTGGTAAATGTGGCTTTTATTATAGTTCCCTTTTTTAATTGCATGATCTTGATTATTTTAAACAAATCTAGGTTAAATATACTTTTAAGTAAAGTGTTTCAGTAAATAATCTTGAGCCTCTTGTTTACTTTTTAGTTTATTCTCTAGTTGCAAATCATAAATTTGCTCCTTGATTTTACCAACTTTAGGCCCTGGTTGAATTGCTAAAAGGTGGCAAATTTCTGTTCCAGAAAGAAATGGGTCTGGTAATGATGGTATTTCGGATACTGTGTCTTGATATAGTTTGAGTAGTTGATCATGCTTTGTTAAATCCACTGGTGACTGCCCCATTGTGTCATATTTATGCAGCTCTAATAGATCTAAAAACCATGGATGTAAAAACCATTTTATTTGTGTTGCTTTTGGCATATCGAAGATTTGAAACAAACTCATGTGTCTTTCGACTAACCACACAACGTGATCAATAAATCTCGTTGAAAACTTGAGCCGACCTAAAATTTGTTTGGCTAAATTACCAGACTCTTTTGCATGTCCATTAAATGTAATGCGATCGTTTGTTGCTTTAAATGTAGTTGCTTTGCCTACATCATGTAAAAAAACTGCCCAAATGATACTTAGTTTTTCATTATCATCTATTTGATTGAGAGATTTAAGCGTGTGATTGTACACATCCCCCTCCGCATGTGTAGTCTTGGATTGACCCACACCTTTTAAATCTTGGATTTCTGGAAGGATTACTCTTAATAAACCTAAATCTTCTAAATCATTCAAAGCATCTATTCTACGTGGACATTTAAGCATTTTGTTCAACTCTACTTGAATTCTCTCAGCAGAAACATTTTTTACCAGTTCTGCATGCTCTAAAACTGCCTTATAAGTTTTGGGTTCGTACTGAAACTGTAAAGTGTTTTTAAACCTTACTGCACGTAGTAGACGTAAATTATCCTCTTTGATTCGTTGATTGGCGTCGCCAATGAATTCAACAAGGCCCAATGTTAGATCGCGTTGACCATTTACATGATCTATAATTTTATCTGTTAACGGATCATAGAACATACCATTAATAGTGAAGTCTCGTCTGTGGGCGTCTTCATATGCGTCTGTAAACTCAACTGTCGAAGGTCTTCTACCATCTGTATAATCAGACTCTTTTCGAAAAGTAGCTATCTCAAACTCATGTCCATCTTGTTGAACCATAATTATTCCAAACTGTTTGCCGATTGGAATTGTTTTGTCAAAAATGCTTTCTACATCTTCTGGTGGCGCATCTGTGACAATATCAAAATCCTTAGGCTCTATGCCTAACAACATATCTCGTACACAGCCACCTGCCCAGAGTGCTTGGTAACCTTTTTTATGAAGAGTTTTGATTATTTGGATACTTGTAATTTTCATTGGGTGGATTTATTTATAAGTATTTTAAATCATTTTGCTACCATAAATAAAGGGGGGTTGACTGTTTTTGTAGTTTTTTTTAAAATACTTTTATGAAAATTTTAGCTTTTGAATCATCTTGTGACGAAACAGCCTGCGCAATAGTCGAAAATGGGCGTGTGGTTTTTAGCAATATAATTGCTTCTCAGATTTTAACGCATCAAAAAACTCAAGGAGTTGTACCAGAAGTTGCTGCGAGGCAACATGTTCCAAAATTACTTCCTGTTTTTAATGAAGCTTTAGAACAAGCAAATCTTACAATGGATGATATAGATGCCGTTGCCTGCTCCATTGAGCCTGGACTGGTAAACTGTTTGTTAACTGGTGCAAGTATGGCCAGCACCATCGCTTATATTTATAAAAAGCCACTTGTCCCTGTAAATCATAAACTAGGACATGTGCTGAGTTGCATGCTTGATAATAAAGATAATTTTGTATATCCAACAATTGTTTTGTCAGTATCTGGAGGGCATAACGAACTATATCTAATGCAAAGTCCTACTGATATCAAAATGCTCGGCTCAACATTAGATGATGCTGCTGGCGAAGCATACGACAAAGTAGCAAAAATGCTTGGACTTAAGTACCCTGGTGGCCCAGAAATTTCTCGAGTAGCACAAAATGGTGATCCTAAAAAATACAAACTGCCATATCCACTGCCTACCCAAAAATTAAACTTTAGCTTCTCCGGTTTAAAAACAAATGTGAAATATTTGATAGAAAAATTATCAAAAGAATCTAAACTCGAAGACTTTCGCGACGATCTAGCGGCTAGTTTCCAATGGACAATAAATAACAATCTATCTCGTAAACTTGTAGAATGTGCAATTGTAAACAATGCACAGGAAATCCATCTTGTGGGTGGAGTATCTGCTAATTTAGATCTGCGTGAGCAAATTCAAAACCGAAAACCTCGAAATATGATTTTTAGACGACCTATGGATTTTAGCTATTGCACTGATAACGCTGCGATGATCGCTGGTGCAGCATACTTTGTAGCTAAAGATGATTGGAAAAATCCTGGTGAGGCTTTACAAATATAATGCAAAGGGCTTTAGTTGCTTTTTGTATTAAATTGACTTACAATAGTTTCAGTTTTTTAAGTTTTTTTATTGATGGATACAAGAGAAATTAAGGCACCTATTGGTATGTCGGACATGCTTCCAAAAGACCATGACTATTTTACATACCTCAAAAAAGTAATACGTCACAGAGGTAGACAAGCGGGATTCAGAAGAATTTCCACGCCTATGCTGGAACGTACTGATATTCTCAAATTAGCCTTGGCAGAAGATGCAGATAGAATCGAAAAACGCATGTATTCATTGAGAGATCCAGAAGGAACGGATTTAACATTGCGATCTGGTAATACTATTGGTATTGCTCGAGCATATGTAGAAAAAGGACTTAAAGACTTACCTCAACCAATTTCTTTATACTATATCGAACAACAAGCTCGATTCTCTCACGTGGGACCTGGGTATTATAGACATTTTCACCAATTTGGACTGGAAGTACTAGGGCAATCAGATGCAGCCCTCGATGCTCAAGTAATTTACTTGGCTCACTCGATTCACAAAGACATTGGGATTGATGACAGATTAGAATTGAATATTAATACTTTTGGGAACAACGATATAAAAGAAACGTTTATAAATGATTTAAAAGAGTTTTTCAAAGAAAAACAACGCTCTGTTCCAACAGAATACCATCGTTTTATTGAAAGAGATCCGATTCAACTATTTTTAATCGAAGATGAAGATCTTGAAATCCTCTGCCAAATGGCTCCCTCAATCGAAAACTACTTAGATAAAGAGTCAAAAGAGTATTTTGCTGACTTGTGTGAGTATCTAGAAGAGCTTTCTGTACCATTCAAAGTAAATCATAGAATGTTTAGAAAGTTACCATATTACTCTGGAATGATGTTTGAATTTTGGGAGAAAAACAGAGGTCGCAAAAAAGCTGTTGGTGGTGGTGGCCGTTATGACAACTTAATTGAACGACTTTCTGGAACTCCTACACCTGCTGTAAACTATATTGCTGGAGTGGAAAGAACAATTGCTCAAATGAAAATAAACAAAGTTATTGCTCCATCAAAAGATGATCTACACGTATTTGTTGCTCAACTTGGAAAACAAGCAAAGAAAAAATGCTTACTGCAGTTAGCTCTTATGCATGATGCTGGAATCAAAGCTGTTGGTGCTATAGGTAAATCATCTATGAAGGAACAAATTGCCATGGCTGAAAGCTTTAAGGTACCTTACATGGTGTTAATGGGACTTACAGAAGTACGTGAAGGTAAAGCTATTATTCGTGAGATGTCTAAAGGAACTCAGTCAACTGTACCATTAGATAAGTTAGTCGCTGAACTAAAGAAAATGATAGGAAAAGATAAACTCGATGTTTACGATCCTACAAGTGGTTTAATTAAAACACAATAAGTTTTACGACAAGTTGAATTAATTTGAATATATTCTTAATAAGTTAGAATATTCATATAAATTATTTTATGGACTTCGAATCAAAGTTTAAATCATATGATAAGCGCAAACTAGTAAAACAACTGGAACGTCATGGTATTTCTGCAAATGTAACGCAATCAAAAGCTGAACTTGTACGCATGTTAATATTAGCTAAAAAAGCTAACCAACCTACAAGAAAGCACTTTTCTAATGCTAATAAAGATAAGTTTTATAAGATATTGGCAAACTTTGTCGGTTTTTGCTTGTTAATTTTTACTATAAACTTTGTATATCAGCAGTATCTCGATCGTTTAGAAGATGAAATGCAAATAGACATTACAATAAAAGAACCTCAGATTTTTGAAAAAGGTAATCAAACTTTTGTTGTATATAACCATCCATTAGTACGTGTGCAGGCCCTCTATGATGAAAATTGTAAGAGACCTGAGTGTGATATTTCTCAAAACTTAGATCAGATTAAGTCTTCAATCACTCCTTTGTTTGAACCTGAACTAGTTCATTTTGATTCTCGTAAAGGTAAGCACTTAGCTGAGGAATATGATCTGAACTTACTTCCAGTTTTTCTGTTTGATCAAACTGTGAAAGAATTATATGACTTTGATGATAAAGTTGAGTTTTTCACACAAAACAAAGATATTTTTCAACTTCAAACTACACCAACTCGAGTGTTAGAGGGTCCTGAATTAGTTGATTCTAAAATAATTACTGAAAACTCAAGTCTTGATAGTTCGATAAAGATTATTGTTTATATGAGCCCAAGTTCTATACAATCAAGCGAAGCATTGCCTGTTCTTGAAGACCTTGCTGCAAAGTTTGGTGATAAAATGTTAATCGCAATTAAGTACTATAATACTGGCGGGAATGACTTTTTAGCAGCAACTGCTTTAGAGTGTTTTTACCAGCAAGATGAGTTTTTACCAGGACTAAGAACAACTTTTAATGACCAACGTAACTGGACTGGCTCTTCTGAAGCTCAAGTAAGAAGTAGATTTAAGACCTATGCTAGAAAACTTGTGAATTATAGTAAGTTTGTTGACTGTTTTGAAAACCCTCAAACCGAACAAATTGTTCGGAATCATTTTCAGGAATCTGGTGAATTAGGTGTTATTGGGGCCCCTACATTCTTTATAAATAATCAAATTTTGGTTGGAAACTATGAGCTTGATGACTTTGCCGAATTAGTAGATCAAATTTTGAGAAGTGAAAAAGTTGACTTAAGTGAATAATGTTAATTAGAATAGTTGCAATATTATTAATTTCCTGGTGGATTTTTGGTGGTTCATTACCTGAATTTAAAAGTGATGAAATAACACCTCCAAAATTTAATGGACCTGTAGAAGCACCTAACTTCCCTGCTCCAAACTACCCACCTCCAACCAAATAAAATATGCAATCTGAATCTTTGAATTTCCATGCAGAATTGAATGGAAAAATAAAAATTAATCCTACTCATGAGTTTAAAAATCATGAGGATTTAAAAATGGTTTATACCCCAGGTATGGCCTATGCTGTTGAAGAAATAGCTAAAGACTCACAACTGTCATTTAAATATACTTGGCGAAGCAAATCTGTAGCTATCTTGTGCGATGGTACAGCTGTATTAGGATATGGCAACATTGGGCCTGAGGCTGCTCTACCTGTAATGGAGGGTAAAAGTGTTGTTTTTCAACACTTTGCTGGTCTGTCTGCAATTCCAATGTGTGTCAAAACTTCTTCTAGTGAGGAAATAATTAAACTCGCAAAACAAATAGAACCAAGTTTTGGTGCTATTCAACTGGAGGATATCAAAGCACCTGAATGTTTTGAGATCGAAAGGACTTTAAAAAAAGAATTATCAATTCCTGTTTTTCATGATGATCAACATGGAACTGCTGTTGTAACCCTAGCAGGTTTAATCAACAGTTTGAACTTGGTAAACAAAACAAAAGAACAAGTGAAAGTTGTTATTAATGGTGCTGGTGCTGCTGGATTGGCAACCGCTAAACTATTACACGACTATGGTTTTACAAATCTTATACTGTTAGATTCACGTGGTATTATATCTCGCGATAGACAAGATTTGAATAAATATAAACTAGAATCTCTAGACTATTCTAATCCAAATGATATTTCTGGAGGCCTGGATTTTGCTTTAGAAAATGCTGATATTTTCATTGGTGTTTCTGTACGTGACCTGCTGAATAAAACTCATATTGAATCAATGAATGAGAAAGCAATTGTTTTTGCGCTGGCGAACCCTGTTCCAGAAATTATGCCAGAGCAGGCACTTGAATATGGTGCTTATATTGTTGCTACTGGAAGAGCTGACTATCCAAATCAGGTGAATAATGTTCTAGCATTCCCTGGAATTGTCAAAGGTGCAATGGATTCAGGATCACAAATAGACAATCGTCTTTTAATAAATGCAGCAATTGGACTATCTAAGTGTGTCACAAGTCCAACTCCGGACAAAATTATACCTGGAGCCTTTGATGAAGGTGTTTTTGAATCTGTGTATCGGGAAATACTTGGTAAGTAACTAAGTGTTGTTTTTATCTAAACGTGCCAGCTCTAATTTGAATGAATCTATATC
>Ga0163108_10000676_pt1 | contig 25330 bp, 22 predicted proteins | sample Fk1155metaG_FD_109644 | JGI IMG/M metagenome (GOLD analysis project Ga0163108, IMG submission 109644) | Marine microbial communities from the Central Pacific Ocean - Fk160115 155m metaG | ecosystem: Environmental > Aquatic > Marine > Oceanic > Photic zone | place: The Central Pacific Ocean...
AGAAGCTAAACCTTTAGCAAAAAACAATACATCAGAGTCAGCTATACACACTCTCCATTTTTTTTCATCTAATTTAAAAATAATAGGATCATTAACTAAATTTCCATTACCGTCGATCAAAGGGGCATAATAACATTTTCCAAGTTTTGCATTTGACAAATCCCTACAAGTCATAAACTGCACAAGTTTATCAGAGTCTACTCCGGTTATTTCAATTTCTCTTTGAACTGATACATCCCAAATTTGAACGTGTTCTTTTAAATGTAAGTATTCATCCTCAATCGATCCAAAACTTATGGGAAGAAGCATATGATTATAAACTGAATAACCCGATACTCCTTGATTTTCAATTCTTGAAGTAAAAGGTGTGCTTCTTACTCTTCTATCTTTTATTACTGGAATTTTTTTCATTAATCTTAGCTTAATTTTTTAAGAATTTTTGTGATATTAATATTTAAACTATCAAACATGCTTTCTTCTTTTTTACGAACTGTTCTATAAATGTAATCAACCAAATTAGAAAGCGGTTCGTTCAAATCAATGTCGGGGATTTCGAGATTGTATTTTAAATGATTATTTTTTTTAGAATATATTTTTATCTTATACATTGATTCATTTTCGTCACAGTAAAGAATAGCTTTCTTAAATTTAAATTTCATTAATCTAATTTTTGTTGGTGATATCCATGAATTTTTTATAAAAACATTCAATTTATTTTTATAAGTTAGATTTATATATGCCGTGTCGGCTTTAGGAGTGTTCACGGTGTTAATTTTTAATGATTTCATATTTTTAGGATTCTGTTTGAGCAGGTAAGTAAGAATTGATATGTCATGAACCGCTAGATCCCAAACCACATTAACATCTTTTCTTATAGGAGCCTGTTCCCTGTAAGATTCAATTTCTAAAAGTTTTCCAAATTTTTTGTCCTTTATTATTTTTTTTATATAGTTTATTGAGCCAGAAAATAAAAATGGATAATCAACAAAAATAAGTTTTTTATTTTTTCTAGAAATTTTTTGTAATTTTAAGACATCGGTAGTAGAAAGCGAGATTGGTTTTTCGACTAAAATATGTTTTTTCTTTTCCAAAGCAAACTTTGAAATTTCAAAATGAGTTTCTGTGGGTGTCGCAATCACAACAAGATCTATATTGCTTGTTATAAGTTTTTTAAAATCTGTTGAGGCATTAATTAATGGAAAATCTTTTTTTGCTTTAGTTAGATTTGACTTAGATTTATCTGAAATAGATACTAGATTAAAAAAATTTGAATTTTGAAAATTTCTTGCTAATTTGGGCCCCCAGTAGCCATATCCAACTAAACAAACTTTTAATTTATTATTCATTTTTTAAAAATTCAGCCACCTTTTCTCTCATTTCAAAAGCATTTTCAAGTATTATCATGTGGCCACAATTTTTTATTACATGAATTCTAGAGCCAGAAATTAGTCCTGCAAATTTTTTTCCACTCTCGAGCTTGATCATTTTATCAAGTTCTCCAAAAACAAAAAATGTTGGGCATTTAACAGTTTTAACTGCTTTCATTCCGTTTTTGTAATTATTACAGGCTATTAGATCAACAGCCAAAACCTCTCTAACCTCTCTTGTTGAATTTAAAATTTTTTGAAGTGGATTTCCTCCAATAAACTGTTTTGAATGACCGTATCCCCATTTCATCATCAAATTAAGGGACTCCATGTCTCCTGATAAAGATAGGTCAATCAAACTTTTATTAACCGGTATTTCATAAGCTCCTGCAACAAAAATTAACTTTTTAATTTTTTCGGGAAATTTTAAATAGTACTCTAACGATACAAGACAGCCTTGGGAATGACCAACAATTGTTAACTGGCTAACCCCAATCTTTCTAACAACTTTATCCAACCAATCTGCTATTTCTTCAATAGATTTTAAACTTTCCCCTTCAGAATTGCCATGACCAGGTAGATCAATAGTTAAAACATTATAACCTTGAGAGGATAAGTATTGTTCTGTTAAAGACCAGACAATATGGGATTGCCCGCTACCATGAAGCAATACAATAGTTTCTTTGTTTTTATCAAATGATTGTCCAGCATCTGAAGCAAAGACTTTTTTCTTTTCTACTTCAACGATCAATTTAATTCCTTAGCTTTTTTTCTTAATTCAAATTTTTTAATTTTTCCAGTAGAAGTTTTTGGAAGTTCTCCAAAAACTATTTTTTTAGGTATTTTAAACCCAGCTAAAGTTTCTCTACAAAATTTAATTAATTCTTCTTCAGTAGCTTTTTTTTGAGGTGATAATTCAACAAAAGCACATGGAGTTTCACCCCATTTTTCGTCTGGTTTAGCAACCACCGCTGACAATGATACCGAGGGGTGTTTCGATATAGTGTTTTCAATTTCTATTGATGAAATATTTTCTCCGCCAGAAATAATAATATCTTTAGATCGATCTTTAATTTGAATATACCCGTTAGAATGGATCACTGCTAAATCACCGGAATGAAACCAGCCACCTTTCATAGCTTTTTCGGTAGCATCTTTGTCTTTAAAATAACCCTTCATGACAACATTTCCTCTTATCATTATTTCACCTATTGTTTTCCCATCACGAGGAACGGGTTTCATGGTCTTTGAATCCATCACTTCTACATCTTCTGTATTTGGGTAACGCACACCCTGGCGAGCACTTATATCCGCTTTTTCATCTTCGTTTAATTTATTCCATTCATTATTCCAAGCACACTGTAGAATATGACCATAAGTTTCTGTTAAACCGTAAACATGCATTACCTCAAAACCCAATTCTTTCATTTTTTTAAATATTATGCTTGGGGGAGGAGCTGCGGCTGTTAAAACATATACTTTGTGATTAAGTTTTTTTTGTTCTTCTTTGGGAGCATTTGCTAACATGTTTAGTATAATTGGAGCTCCTCCAAAATGAGTAACTTTGTGCTCGGTTATTAATTCAAAAATTTCTTTAGCCCTAATATTTCTAATGCAAATAACCCGAGCATGTAGCATGGCAAGAGTCCAAGGGTAACACCAACCATTACAATGAAACATGGGAACGGTATAAAGAAAGTTTAAACGATTTGGCATATTCCAAGCGGTGACACTACCTGTTGCCATTAAATAACCTCCTCTATGATGATAAACAACTCCTTTAGGATTTCCTGTTGTTCCAGATGTATAATTTAGCGAAATAGCTTGCCACTCATCTTTAGGTCTTTTCCAAATATAATTATCATCACCTCCATTTAAAAAACTTTCATATTCAAAATCCCCTATTTTTTGGCTATCTTTTAAATCTGTTTGTTTATCAATTATATCTATAACTGATATTTTTTTTCCTAAATCCTCTAAAGCTTTTTTCACTACGGGATGAAATTGACGATCTACAATAAGAACTTTGGTGTCAGCATGTTTAAATATATAAGCAACTGTTTTTGAATCTAACCTAGTATTTATTGCATTCAAAACAGCGCCTGTCATGGGTACGGAATAATGAGCTTCAAATAATTCGGGAGTGTTAGCAGCCATTATAGAAACCGTATCACCCGGTTTAACACCGTGTTTTTCTAAAGCGCTAGCAAATTTAGTGGCTCGTTCGTATACTTGCTTCCAGGTATAAACTCTTTTTTTATAGATAATTGCCTCATAATTTGGATAAATATCCTTAGTTCTTTCTAAAAAAGTTATGGGTGTTAACGAAACGTAATTAGCATTATTTTTTTCAAGATTTGTATTATAGTGATTCATTCTAATTAAAATTTGTCTTCATCATAGTTTCACTTCCGCTGATAGCAGAAATATAATGACTTTGTGCTCTTGGTAATATTTTATCAAAATAATATGCAGCTGTATTTATTTTATCATCAAAAAAGTTTTTGTTACTTTCAAGTTTTTCGTAGCTAACTCTTAGCATTTTTAACCATGAATAAGCTAAAGAAACATACCCAAATACTTTCAAATAATCATTGCAAGCTGAACTTACATCGTCCTTAGAAGAATCGTTTTTCTTTCCAAGCCACAAGGTAAAATTAGCTAGAAGTTCCATGTATTTTTTAAGTTTTTCTATAAAAGAAAATAGATTTTTATTTTTACTACAGATTTTAATTTCTTCATTGATTTCTGAAATAAAAGCATCAAAGGTTTTATTATTTAAAATTTTTCTTTGAACAAGATCTATAGCCTGGATAGAGTTTGTTCCTTCGTAAATTGGAGTTATTCTATTATCTCTAAATAGTTGTTCTATACCTTGATCTTTTGTGTAACCGTAACCACCAAAAACTTGTATTGCATCATTTGTAATTTCCATTCCCATATCTGTAAAAAAAGATTTTATAACAGGTGTCATTAAAGAGACTATGTCGGCTGCCGATTGTTTAATTTTATTATCTTTATGATTTAAACTAACATCAACTTGTTGTGAAACCCAGAAGGCAAGTGATCTCTGGCCTTCGATTATAGACTTCATATTCATTAAACTTCTTCTAATATCTGCATGTCGTATTATTGAATCTGTTTCTTTGTTTTTATTATCATTTGCTCTCCCCTGCTTTCTCTCTTTTGCATAAGCTAGTGCATTTTGATAAGCCGTTTCAGAAATACCTAAACCCTGTATTCCAACAATAATTCTTTCTAGATTCATCATTGTAAACATAGAATTCAAACCTTTATTTTCTTCTCCAACCATATATCCAGTTGCGTTATCAAAATTTAAAACACATGTGGGCGAACCCTTTATTCCCATTTTGGATTCTATTGATGCAGTGTTAACACCATTCCTAGGTCCAATTGATCCGTCTTCATTAACAATAAATTTAGGTACTAAAAACAAACTGATTCCCTTAGTCCCTTCTGGTGATCCAGGCACTCTTGCCAAAACTAAATGAATTATATTTTCTGTTAAATCATGGTCCCCAGAAGTAATAAATATTTTTTGACCAGATATCTTATAGGAATTATTTTTTTGTTTTACAGCTTTTGTTTTTAATAATCCAAGATCAGTACCGCATTGGGATTCAGTCAAACACATTGTTCCACTCCACTTGCCCTGAGCAATTTTTGGGAGAAACTTATCTTTTAATTTTTGATCACCATGATGGAGAATGCAATTATATGCACCTATACTTAACTCACTATATAATTTAAATGCTAAACTTGAAGATGAAAGCATTTCTTCAAAGAATGTGCTAACTGTTTTTGGCATTCCTTGACCTCCATATTTTGGATCGCACGATAGAGATGTCCATCCATCTTCAACAAATTTTTTGTAAACTTCTTTGTAACCAGGAGGTGATCTTACAACTCCGTTTTCATAGACACACGGTTTTTCATCCCCTGCTTTTGCCAAAGGTAGAATAAGTTCTTGATTAATTTTTGCAGCTTGTTCCAATATATCTTTAACTAGTTCAGAATTAATCTCTTTATATTTTTCAATTTCATTATAATTTTTGTTATCTTTTAAATTATCAAAAAGAAACATCATTTCTTCTACTGGAGCTGTATATGTTGGCATAGTTAATTTATCAAAGGTTTTCCGGTTGTTAAAGTGTGAGAGATTCTTTCTTGTGTTTTATTTTTTTCAATAAGTTTCATAAAGGCCTCTAACTCTAGATTAAATAAATCATCTTCCTTTAGTTCTTTTTTTGAATCAGTTTTTCCTCCACTTAAAACATATGCCAATTCTTTTCCGACTTCCAGGCCGTGATCTAATATTTTTTTATCATTATATAATTTTTCAAGTAATTTATGCATTTTTTCCCTTGCTTGTTCACCTGACAATTTAAATTTACATTCGTCTGGGGAAACAAATTTTTTATTTTTATCTAATAATAATTTTGCTTCTGAGAAAAGACTATTTCTATTCATTATTTTTTTGTCTTGAGGTCTAAGAAACATTAATGGCATAGCTTCAACAGGAGAAGTTGCTGTTTTTGCGTAACCTATAATTTCAAAAACTTTAAGAGGAGCATAATCTAAATCCTTTTTTCCTTCTTCTGTTTGTGACCATCTCCAAAGTAATTCTTTACATCCTCCTCCTGCCGGTATTAGACCAACGATAGTTTCTACCAATCCCATTACAATATTATTATGAGACACAACAAAATTACTTTGCAAGATTACTTCAAAGCCTCCTCCCAAAGCCAGCCCTGAAGGGGCTGATACAACTGGGTTTTTGCAATACTTAAGATGTTTGCAAGTTTCTTGAAAATATTTAATAAATTTTTCTATAGATTTAAAATCTTTTCTTTTTGCAAAATCCATAACATAATTTAAGTTTACACCGGCTGAAAATTGCATACTTTCGTTAATAATTATCAAAGGTTTTTCAGTTGCTTTTTTTAAAGCATCCATTGATTTATAATCTAATGCATTTGCCTTTGTTGTAAATTCAACAATGTTATAATCTTTAAATCTGAATATTTCTGCAGAATCATTTTTATCAATTTTAATTGGATTCTGCTTAATTTTTCCAAGGGTTTGAATATCAGTATATTTTTGTCTTTCTCCGTAAAAATTTTCTTTTTTATTTTTATTCAAATTTTCTAAAAATTTGTTATTTTTGAAGTCATCTATTCTGTTAAAAAAATTTTTTAATCCTATTTCTTCCAACATTTCAAAAGGACCTCGTGACCAATTAAAACCCAATCTTAATGCCTCATCTATATCATTAAATTCTTTTGTAATTTCAGGTATTAAAGAAGATGCATATTTAATTATTTTTGACAAAACTGACCAAGCATATTTTCCATATTTGTCATCGCGACCTATTAATTCTTTTAAGTCAACCTTGTCTATTTTGATATCTATTTTTTTTACAGGAGAATATTCATCTGTTTCAAAATTTAAAGATTCTAATACTTTTCCTCCCTTAGATTTGTTTATTCTATAAAAACCTCCCTTGCCTTTTCTTCCTGTGTAACCTTTTGATATTAATTTTTGTATTATGGGAATGTCTTTAGCAACAATGTGAAATGGATCGGTTTTTGGAAGCTCTTTTACAAAGCTTTTTAAAACATCAGACATTAAATCAATTCCTATTAAGTCATATAAACCGAATACACCAGTTTTTGGAATTCCCATTGGACGTCCAAAAATTGAATCTGCTTCTTCTACAGAAAGATTCATTTTAAAAGCCTCAGTCATGGCAACTTGCATGGCATATACTCCTACTCTATTGCCTAAAAAACCAGGTGTGTCATTACAAACAATTACCCCTTTACCTAGAGACGACTCACAAAAATATTTTAAAAATTTAATTTTTTCTTTATTAGTAAAATCATTTTTAACTATTTCTAACAAACCCATATACCTAACTGGATTAAAAAAATGTGTTATACAGAAATCACTTTTGTCTTTGTCTGATAATTTTTTTGATAAAACTTTAAGAGGTATGGTAGAAGTGTTAGACGAAACAATGGAATCTTTTTTTTTTATTTTAAAAATTTTCTCATATAATTGATGTTTAATATCAATTCTTTCTACAACGGCTTCTACAATCCAATCCGCATTTTTAACAACATCGAAATTATCTTGAATATTGCCGGCTGTTATGTTTTCAATTTTTGTTTTGTCTACCAGCAAAGGTGGTCTCGAATTAAGGATTCTTTTTTTTGCTCCTTCGGTAATTTCGGTCTTAAGATCAAGCAAAGTGACTGGTATATTAGCATTAGATAAATGGGCAGCTATACCACTTCCCATAGTTCCTGATCCAATTACAACTACTTTGTTAATTTTCATAAATGGTCGGGGCGGCAGGATTTGAACCTGCGACCCTCTGGTCCCAAACCAGATGCGCTACCAGACTGCGCTACGCCCCGAAAGGTTATTTATATAGATGAATTAGTCAATTTTATCAATTGAAACCTAATTACATTTAGTAAAATTTAGATATAATTAGCATGAATGATTCAACACATATCAAAACCTTTCAAATGGTTTTTTAAATTAGAAGCTGCCTCGGGTCTTGTTCTATTATTTGCAGCTATAATTGCCCTTCTAATTAGCAACAGCGATCTTACTTTTGTCTATAATAAAATTTTGAATTCTTATTTAAGCTTAGGATTTGGAAATTTTAAACTGAAATTAAGTGTCTTGCATTGGATCAATGATGTGTTGATGGCAATTTTTTTCTTTTTAGTTTCTTTAGAAATTAAAAGAGAATTTATTCAAGGCGAACTTTCAAATCCAAAACAAGCTGCTCTACCCGTAATTGGCGCTATTGGAGGAATGTTGGTTCCCGCATTAATATATGTGGCTATAAATTTTGGAGATTCAGTAACTCTTAAAGGGTGGGCAATTCCATCAGCTACCGATATTGCTTTTTCTTTGGGCGTGCTTTCTTTATTGGGGAAAAGAGTTCCTCTTTCACTAAAAGTTTTTCTTACAGCTCTTGCAATTATAGACGATTTAGGAGCAATCGTAATTATTGCCTTTTTTTACTCGGGAGAAATTCAATTGTTTTATCTTCTCTTAATGTCAATTGCTATGCTTGTACTAATCTTCTTGAACAAGCTTAATGTAAGAAATTTTATTCCATATTTAATCGTTGGAATGTTTCTCTGGGAATTTACCCATGCCTCTGGTATCCACGCAACTATTTCCGGGGTTCTATTGGCTTTAACTATACCTCATAAAGACAAAAATAATGAAAATTATCATAAAAATTCAATGCTAATAAAATTAGAGCACGCTATTTCTCCTTATGTTGCTTTTGGAATAATGCCAATTTTTGCTTTTGCTAACGCCGGGGTTTCTTTGGAGGGAGTGAACCTCCCATCTATTTTAAATCCAGTTCCTCTAGGAATATTATGTGGTCTGTTCTTTGGAAAACAATTAGGTGTATTTTTATTTTCATATTTATCAATAAAATTTAAATTTGCAGAAATGCCAAATAATTCCAATTGGACAATATTTTATGGGGTTGGTATATTAACCGGCATTGGATTTACAATGAGTTTATTTGTTGGAAATTTAGCTTTTGCAGAAGCTACACAGCATCTTGATGGGGTAAAAATTGGTGTGCTATTAGGTTCGCTTGCGTCAACGCTCTTTGGTTATACTATTATATTGTTAAATAAAAAAAATAAATATGAAGAAAGTTAAAATATTTTTTTTACTCACTATGTTTACTTTGTTTTCGTCAGTTTCTAACGGAGGATATAAAAAATTGGCCTACGATTTTTCTTTTAATGATTTAGACGGAACAGAAATGAAGCTTTCCGAATTTAAAAACAATGTTTTGCTGATAACTAATGTAGCAAGCAAATGTGGCTTTACATCTCAGTATGAAGATTTACAAACGATATGGAAAAAATATCAAAAAGATGGATTAATAGTTATTGGGGTTCCCTCAAATTCATTTAATCAAGAGCCAGGTTCAAATCAAGAAGTAAAGAACTTTTGTGAAGCCAAGTTTGGAATAAGCTTTCCAATGACTCAAAAAGTTGAGGTTAAGGGAGAAAAAGCACATCCTTTTTTTAAATGGGCTGATGAAAATTACGGTAAAAAAGCTGTTCCAAAATGGAATTTTCATAAAATAATAGTTAGTAAAGATGGAAAGGTTTTTAATACATTTTCATCAATGACAAAACCAACTTCAAAAAAATTTGTTAAATCAATAGAAGAAGCTCTAAAAAAATAAAACTACAAGTTTAATTTCATCCCATCATATGCTGGAATGATATTTGAAGGTAGGTTTTTTTTCAAAAATTTATAGTCTAAGTCAGTATGAAGATTCGTTAATATGGTTTTTTTTGGTTTTAAATAATTGCTGATCCGTAAAGATTCGCTTAAATTAAAATGTCCAGGATGCCTTTTGAATTTTAAGCAATCTATAATTAGATAATTTAATTTTTTTAATTTGTTTAAATCTTTTTCTTTAATACCACTGCAATCACTAATGTAAGCTGTTTTATTAAATAAATATGCAGTTGATGTAATTTGCCCATGCTGAACTTCAAAAGTTTCAAGTGAAATTTGATTCTTTCCTTTTGAGATTTTAAATTTTTTCTTAATTAAATTGTCTTTAATGATTGGAATATAGCCACTCCCCCCAAAGAAACAAAAGTCGTATTTTTTTTTTAATTCCTTCATGGTTTTTCTGTTTGCATAAATATTAATTCTCTTTTTATATTTAAAAAAAAAGGGTCTTAATTCAAAAATCCCACTAGTTTGATCGGCGTGTTCGTGTGTGTATAAAACGTAGTCAATATCTTTTATCTTATTTTTAATAAATTGCTCCTTAATATCAGGAGATGTATCTATTAATACGGACAAATCTCCTTTCTGGATAAAGGCGGAACAACGAGTTCTTCTATTAAACTTGTTTTTACTATCACAATTACCCCAGTGGTTATTTATCCAAGGAGAACCTAATGAGCTACCACAGCCTAAAATGGTTATTTTCATATTATATCTTTAGATTGAACAAATTGAAAAAGTTTTGACTGGTTAATGAAGAAATTGTTTTTTCATTCTCATTTTTAATTTTAGCAATAAATTTTAGAGTGTGTATTAAGTGACTTGGTTCGTTTGGTTTGCCTCTGAGTGGTTCTGGAGACAAATATGGTGAATCAGTTTCGATTAAAATTTTATTGTTTGGAATAGATTTAAAAGTGTCTACTAAAGAATCATTTTTTTTAAAAGTAACAATACCGCTGGCTGAAAAATAACATCCTATGTCTAAAAGTTTGTGAGCAAATTCTTTGCTTCCGGTAAAACAATGCATTAAAACTTTGAATTTTTTATTTCTTATCTCGTTTGATAAAATATCAAAAATATCATCCTCGGCAGATCTCGAATGAACTATTAGAGTTTTTGAAGTTTCCTGACAAGCCTGTATGTGTTTTAAAAAACATTCTTTTTGGGATTTTTTGTCTGAATGATTGTAATAAAAATCTAGACCCGTTTCTCCTATTGCTATTATTTTTTTGTTTTTTGAAATATTTTTTTTAATATCATTCACATCTAAATCAACATGATTTTTAGCTTCATGAGGATGGATTCCGTAAGTTCCAAAAACATTTTTATATTTTTTTAGAATGGGCAATATTTTTTCAAAACTGCTGTCAGTGGTACAGATTGTTAAAAAATATTTTACCCCAACATTTTCAGCCCTCTTTAAAACTTCGTAAATATTCTTGTTTAAAGGCTCGTAATCTAAATGACAATGAGAATCAATTATCATTTTCTATTTTTTTGAATAAAATATTTGTTTTTTTGATAGTGGTCCCTGACTTTAAAAACTTAGTGTCCATTAATTTTTCTAATTTAATGTCTTTCTTTAGAATGCCCATAGCATTTAAAATTTTTTCAGAAGAATCAGGTATTACAGGATGTAAAAGAACACTGATCGATCTAATTTGATTTAGTATTGTATACATCACAGCGTTCATTCTATCCAAATTATTTTTTTTTAATGCCCATGGTTGCAGGTCATTAAAATATTTATTTGCATTGAATGAAAAATTTATAACTTCTTTTATATAAAGGTTCAGTTCTTGATTGTTCATTAGCTCTTTTAAATTTTTAATTTTATTCGTTAAATCGTTTAATAAAACTTCATCTTCTTTAAAAAAATTCTTGCATACAGGTATTTTTGAATTGCAGTTTTTATCAAGAAAAGCAAATACTCTTTGGCATAAATTTCCAAAATTATTTGCCAAATCATTATTAATACAATTTTTTAAACTATCCAAAGAAACGTTTCCGTCATTACCCAGGGAAACTTCTTTTATTAAATAATATCTCAATTGATCAATTCCATATTTATCTATAATTTCTAGAGGATCTAAAATATTACCTAACGACTTTGACATCTTCTTTTCATCTGAAAGTATCCAGCCATGCCCATAAATTCTCTCTGGTAGAGGTACTTTTGCTGCCATCAGGAAAGCTGGCCAATATATTGCATGAAATCTTAATATGTCTTTTCCTATAATATGAATATTTGCGGGCCAAAATTTTTTATATTTTTTATTTTTGGTATCCGGAAAGTCCAAAGCACTTAAATAATTAGTTAAAGCGTCTAACCACACATAAATAACGTGTTTTGAATTCTCGGGTACAGAAATTCCCCAAGAAAATGATGTACGACTTACCGACAAATCTTTTAGGCCTCTCTTTACAAATTCAACCACTTCATTTTTTCTAGAGGAAGGTAAAATAAATTTTGGATTATTTTTATAAAAATTTAATAATTTTTCTTGCCATGCAGATAATTTAAAAAAATAAGATTCTTCTTCAACCCATTCTACTTTTGAGCCAGAACTTTTTGCACATTTTATATTGTTATCTTTTGTAATTATTTCGTCATCATCATAATAAGCTTCGTCAGAAACTGAATACCATCCGCTGTATTTAGACAAATAAATATCCTTAGATTTTACCAGTCTAAACCATATTTCTTTCACTGCATTGTAATGTCTTTTTTCTGTTGTTCTTATAAAATCGTCATTTGATAAATTCAAAGTCTTTGTTAAATCTTTAAATTTCAATGATATTTCATCACAAAATTTTTTAGGATCTTTCGAATTTTTTTCTGCTTCTCTTTGTATTTTTAAACCATGCTCATCTGTTCCGGTAAGAAACATAACATCGTGTTCCTCTATTCTTTTAAATCTTGCAAAAACATCAGCAATAATACTTGAATATGCATGGCCCATATGTGGTTTTCCAGATGGATAATATATCGGTGTCGTTATATAAAAATTTTTATCTGGCATGATTAAAATAAATTTTAAACTGATTCAAAACAGTATTGCTATTTAAATTAAATTTTCGATATTGATTAACTAGATTAGTTAGCTTTTTTTTTGTCTCCAATATTTCTAATGAACCAGTATTATTCTCGCTAGTTAATTTAGAAAATTTAATATCAAGTAAAAAATTAACCAAATCTAAGCATAAAATATTTTTTGTTTTTTTAAATTGTGCTAAAAATTTTAAGATCATATTGTCAAAAGATAATTCTTCACCTATTTTAGCCATGTCAAAAAGATCAGAAAATTTAATCAACATACCCGGTGTTGTTAATTCTAAATAGTTGTTTAGAAAATTGTTTTCAATTTTAAAATTTTCTTTTAAAAAGTGAAAAGTTTTATTTTTTTCTTCAGTTTCTAAAAATATTTTTATTTCAATAGATCTTGAGCGTAAAGTTTCTATTATGTTTTGTTTTTTATTGTTTATAAGAACAAAGTAGTCATAAACGGAAGGTTCCTCTATTAACTTAAGTAGTGCATTTGCTGCGTTTATGTTCATTAATTCAACATCGTCTAGAACAGTAAATCTTGGCCGACTATTTAAAGAGGATTTATAAAAACTTTTTTTAATATCTCTTATATTTTCAATTGTAGCTGGATTTGGTTTTGCGCTGCCTATGTAGTTAAAATTTTGCTCTACATTAAGTAAAATTTTCTTATAAGAATCGTTATTTTTGTCAATTGATAAATTTTCATAATCATATGAATGATTCGAGTTTAATGAGAGTATATAATTTATAAAATGAAATATTAATGTAAATTTTCCAATTCCCTTCTCTCCTGTTAGGAGAATAATTTTTGGCAGCTTTTGATTTTTATGAAGTTTTACAAAATTATAAAAATGTTCTTTTAAAGCAAATAGTTTCAATGAATGTACTGGGCTAAATTTATCAGTGGTTAAATTGTTCATTTTATATTTATTTTAATTTTGACAGGACAACTTTTAAAATTTCTTTTTCTAAATTTTTGTCATCAGTAGAATTGTCATAAATACGATATTTGCTTTTATTTTTTTTGGCCAATTTTATAAAAGCTTTTTGTGCCTTGACATAGAATTTTTTAGAAAATTTATCGTATCTATTCTTTTTTTTTCTTTTTTTTAATCTATTAAATGCCTTGGATATATTGACTTTTAACAAAAAGGTAATATCAGGTTTTATATTTTTTAAAATAAATTTATGAATAGAAGTGACCAAACCTCTTTCAACTCCTTTTCCATAAACTTGGTAGGCTATTGTAGAATCAATAAACCTGTCACATATAACAATTTTTTTTTTAGAAATAGCGTCTTTTATTTTATTTTGAACATGTTCATTTCTTGCAGCCAAATATAGCAAGGTATCCGTGTATTTATGAAATTTCTCCCTAGAGTTATGATGAAAATAATCCTTGAGTATAATATTTCTTATTCTTTCCGCGCCTATTGTTCCTCCGGGTTCTCTGGTTAAAATTACAGGTAGTTTTCTTTTTTTTATATTGTTGTATAATTTTTTACTCTGATAAGATTTTCCAGAGCCTTCGATACCCTCAAAAACAATAAAAAAAGATTTTTTTTTACGCATCTCCCCATATCATATAATTGAAAGATAGAAATAGACTTTTAAAAAAATTCACTTTTTTAATATCTTTGCTAGCGTAAATAGGAAAAGTTTTTGACTCTTCTTCGGTACTTTCAATAATAATCTTGCCTATTTCTTGATCTTTTTTTATGGGTGCTTTAATCGGACCGCTATATTCTTTGAAAACTTTTAAGTCTTTCACAGTTTTTTTGGAAATTGTTATATAAATGTCTTCTTTGACTATTCCCTCAACAAAATCTTCTTTTCCCAACCAGGTTTTAAATTTAAATTTTGGTACATCTTTTTTTGCTATCTCATAAGTAGCTGTGTTTCTAAATCCCCAAGAAATTAATTTCATAGAATGAGTTGATCTTGTTTGTTTTGTTTGAAAACCGCTTCCAACAGCTATTAGCCTTCTATCTTTCCCTAATACAGAGCTGGCCAAAGAATATTTTTCAACGGCTAAGTATCCTGTTTTAATACCGTCTGCTCCTATGTTTTTATAAAGAAGTGGATTTCTATTGCCTTGAGTAATGGGATCTCCCCCTGTCCTGTCCCAAGTAAATTTTTTTTCTTTGAAATATTCATAATAAACCGGATAGTTAGCAATTAAATATCTTGACATTATAGCTATATCTCTAACGGTTGAATAATTATCGGGATCATTAATTCCTGAGGAGTTTGAAAAATTTGTATTTTCCAATCCTATCTCTACAGCTTTATCATTCATCATGTCTGCAAAAGCGCTTTCTGTGCCCGCTATCCCTTCAGCTAAAGCTACACACGCATCATTTCCTGAAACTATAATTATGCCTTTTAATAATTCTTCTATGGTCACTTTATCATTCAGCATTATAAACATAGACGAATAACCACTTTTAGACATTCTCCAGGCATTTTCTGAAATTATAACTTCGTCACTTAACTTAATTTTGTCCTCTTTTAACAAATCAAAAGCGACTATTGCTGTCATAATTTTGGTCATTGAAGCAGGATAAATTTGATGATCTGCATCTTCTTCATATAAAATTTTTCCTGAATGATAGTCAATCAGTATACCTGAACGTATATCGATTTTTGGATTCGCCCAAGAATGAGAGAAAGAAAATAGTATTAAAAAAAGTATTAAAAGTTTATTTTTAATCATTTTGTTTTATATCAAGATTATCAAAGCCATACTTGTTTAACTTAAAGTAATCATTTTTTAAAGTATTAATTGAAGAATAAGGGCCGGTTGTTAATTGATATTTATTTTTTTTAAGTTTTTTAACCTTAAAAACTTCTTTTTTAATATCTTCATTGATCAATAGAGCTATTAAACTATCAGCCCAATCTTTTGAGTAAAAATCTCCTATAATTATATAATATTTTTTGGTCTTTTTTTTATTTTTAACATTATTTTTCTTTTTTGAAATATTGTCTATTTTAACTTTATCTACTGGTACTTTAATTAAAACTTTCTTTTCTTCTGAAAAAGTAACAGCTTTTTTTGCAACAAAGGATTTATTTTTTACCCTCTCTTGTATGTCAACAAAAGGAAAATCTGAATTTAATTCTAGTTTTTGAGAAACTTTTTCTGTTATTACGGCTTTAAAAAAATCAGGATATTTAACTCTCTTAGATATTTTTAATTTTACAGATTTTTTATTTGTTGGGTTTGTTATCACCACGGTAGAATTTTTTCTTATTTTATGGTGTCCAATTTCCATTTCGTTTTCGTTAAGCTTACGAGAAATCGTTTTGTTTTTATAATCATTTTCATTATAAATAAGCACAAATCCTTTGGATGAGTAAGGTGTAAAAGTTGATTTTTCATTCTGCAATGTTCCAGATGAACATGAACTCAAAAAAAATAGTAGGAAAGCAATTTTATATTTCATTCTTAAATTTATTCTTTAAAGTACATACAGCAAGAGCAAATCTCAAAGATCTATTCCACTTTAAAACTTTCTCATAGTTGCTAAAAACGATAAAAGCTGGTTTGAGATTTTTTGGGCCTGGAATTATATCTTTATCAGGTGTTATTATAGCTGAAACTGCATTCTCATTAAAATTGTATTGCTCGTAAGATTTTAAATATTTTTTAAAAAATTTAACTTTTCGTTTATTGCTAATTTTTCTTGCTGAACTATTTAAATATTTTGAGGGAATTCCTTCCTTTAGTTCAACTTTATAAAAACAGGGTTCATTTTTTTTCCATCCAATTTTTTTAATATAATTAGCTGCAGATGCAAAAGAATCCTCTATCTTTTTTAATTCTATATTAGAATTTTTATTATAGTCTATTGCGTAATTTTTTATAGTTGAAGGCATAAACTGAAAATTTCCAAACGCACCTGCCCATGATCCGTAAAGAATATTTTTATCTACCACATCATCGTCTATCAGTTTTAATAGAGTTAAAAGTTCATTGGTAAAAAAAGCACTTCTTCTTTTGTCAAAACTAAGAGTTGATAAGGATGAAATTATATCCATCTTTCCAAGATATTTACCAAAATTAGTCTCAACTCCCATTAATGCAAGGAGAAGTTCTTTTTCTACATAAAAATTTTTTTCTATTTTGTTGATTGTATCTTTTTCTTTTTTATATAAAGACACACCTTTTTTTAATTTATCTTTACTAGTTCTTTTTTTAATATAAGTATAAGTATCTTCATAAAATTCTGGTTGATATCTGTCATATTCAATGACCTTTGGTAAAAATTTTACATCATTCATAACTTCGTCTACAGTTTGTCTCGAGATTCCCTTTTTAACCGCAGTTTCTTTAAAGTCCTTTAACCAAAGAGCAAAGTCTTCATTTGCATTAAGCTTTTGGATGCTAATAGCAAATATAATGAGAAAAAATATGCTTATCTTTTTCATTTTAAGCTTATATTCCAATATTTTTTTACATTCTAGAAAATTATTGTATTGCTGAATTTTTTAAATCTTTGATGTATATACAATATCGTTAGTCTACATTTGGAGAGGTGGCTGAGCGGTTGAAAGCACTAGTCTTGAAAACTAGCAATGGGTTTACTCATTCGTGGGTTCGAATCCCACCCTCTCCGCCAGAACTTTTTTTATTTTAGTCTAAATTTTTTTAATAAATCACTTACTTTGTTTTTTGGAATAGAATCGTTTGCATTTTTATTTGAATACCATTTAAAAATAACATCATCATCTTTATCTAAAATTTCATAAAGATTAATTAATTCGTCATAATCAAAAGTGTTAATATATTTATTAACAAAATTACTTAATAATAAATCCATCTCCTTTATACCTCTGTATTCAGAACGGTATTTTATTTTTTTCTTCAATGAATCTATTTTGTTCATTTTTAACTAGGCTGTATTATAAGTCTTCTATGAACAATATAAATAAAAACATTTTTTTATTCCAAGAAATTTCTTCACTTAAAGGTGTTGGTAAGAAACTTAAGAAATATTTAAAGAATAAAAAAATTGAAAAAATCAAAGATCTTTTGTTCGATCTTCCTTATGAAGTTGTAGATAGGTCAAAAATTACTGAATTAAAAAATTTAGAAATAGGGAAAATAACAACCATCAAAGTAGTTGTCGATAAATACAACTTTCCAAGAATCAGAAATTTACCAAACAAAGTTATATGCAGTAATAAAGATAAAAAAATAAATATTATTTTTTTCAATAGTCGTGAAGGTTACATAAGGAAAGTTCTTCCTATAAATCATGAAATTGTTATCAGCGGCAAAGTTAATTATTATAAGAATCAATATCAAATTACTAACCCAACATATATTCAGCCAAAAAACAGCAAAGAAAAAATCGCAAAAATATTTCCAAAATATTCATTAACCGAAGGTTTGAAGGAAAAAATATACAGGAATCTTATTTTAAAAGTATTGGAGCAAATTAATACTTTCGATGATTGGCATACTGAAGTTTTTCTAAAAAAAAATAATTTTAACAGTTTCAAAAAAACTCTATCAAATTTACATAATCCTTTAATAAAAACAGATATACGTTCTAATGATTATAGACGCTTGGCGTACGATGAAGTATTTTCAAATCTAGTCTCTCTTCTATCCACCAGAAAAATTATAAGAGTTAAAAAAAAAATAAAAAAAATTAATAATAAATTTGAAAGCATAATATTAAAAAATTTTTCTTTTAAACTTAACGAAGGCCAAAAGAAAATTCTAAAAGAATTAGAAGCTGACATCAAATCTGAAAACCGTATGTTTAGATTGCTTCAGGGAGATGTTGGTTCTGGTAAGACCATACTTGCCTTGATAACTGCTGCAAAAGTTGTGGGGTCAAAGCATCAGGTGGCATTTATGGCGCCAACAGAAATTCTGTCAACCCAGCATTTTAATTTAGCAAAAAAACTTTTCAAGTCTACTGATGTAAAAATTGAAATAATAACAGGCAAAACGTCTAACAAAGATAAAAAAAGAATTATGTTAAAATTAGCAAAAGGTGATTTAGATTTAATCTTTGGAACTCATTCTTTGTTTCAAAAAAAGATAAATTTTTTTAATCTTGGCTTTATCATTATTGATGAACAACATAAATTTGGTGTTAATCAAAGATTAAAGCTCGCTAAAAAAGGGGGAGATAATTGTGATCTTTTATTAATCTCAGCAACCCCAATACCAAGAACAATGATGCTATCTTTTTTTGGCGATATGGACGTATCGAGATTAAAAGAAAAACCAAAAGATCGAAAAAATATTATAACCTTAATTAAGCCTGAAAATAAAATTTCAGAACTTTGGCCCCTTTTAAAAAAAGAAATTTCTTTTAATAGACAAATATTTTGGGTTTGTCCTTTGATTGAAGAATCAAATAAGTTGAATTATTCATCCGTAAAAAAAAAATATGATTTAATAAAAAAAATTTTCCCCAATCAGGTTGGTTTAATTCATGGCTCTTTGGATAAAAAAGAGAAAGACGATGTTCTTAACAGGTTTCTTAAAAAGAAAATAAAAATTTTAGTCAGTACAACAGTTATAGAGGTTGGGATTGATTTTCCAAGTGCCAACACAATAGTAATTGAAGATTCAAATAAATTTGGATTGTCTCAATTGCATCAGCTAAGAGGTAGAGTTGGTAGAGGAAAAAATGATTCAATTTGTATATTGCTTTACAAAAGTAATTTAAGCAAAAATGCGAAAGAAAGATTAAAGATTCTAAGATCAACAGATGACGGATTTATAATTGCGGAAAAAGATTTGGAATTAAGAGGATATGGAGATATTTTAGGTTTCCAACAAAGTGGCATTAAAAATTTCAAATTTGCTGACCCTATTCAACATAAAGATCTATTCTTGTTAGCTGAAAAAAATATAAAAAATATTGAGAACTTAAGTATAAAAAAGTTTGAATTTCTCTTAAAACTCTACGATAGAGCTGAAATAATTCATGAGTTAGGAAACTAAGCTTTTGTGTCTGTGCTCCCAGCAGAAACAATAAATTTTGAGGCCTGTTCAAAAGAAAGATTTAAAAATATAACTTCTTTTTTTGGAAACATTAATAAAAATCCGCTTGTTGGATTCGGAGTTGTTGGTACAAAAACATTTATTAAATCCTCTCCGACTCTACTTCTAATTTCTCCCTTATTTTCTTTTGTAGCAAATCCAACAGCCCATGTTCCTTTTCTGGGGTATTCAACTAAAACCACACTTTTTTTATCACTTTCACTTTTAGCAAAAGTTTCTGTTAACTGACCAACTGCAGAATAAATAGTTCTAAGAATTGGAATCTTGTTAAGGATGGCTTCAAAATAATCAAAAAGCTTCTTTCCTATGAAAGAAAGTGAAATCCATCCGATAAAAGTAATGAGAAATACCGATATTAAAATTTCCAATCCTGGGACATTGTAAGGCAAATAGTGGTTGGGGTTAATTTCTTTTGGTAAAATTTTTGAAGAAATCTTTATAATAAAAAGTGTTAAATATAAAGTTATGCCAATTGGTATTAAAACAACTATTCCAGCTATAAAATTGTTTCTAATTGACGAAAACAGTGATCTTTTTGACTTTTTTTTATGCATATAATTTAATGCTTGAATAGAATATTCTCTATTTTTTTGTTATTATCATTCATGAGTAAAGGTCATAACATAAATAGAAGAAAATTTCTTGGTTTTATTGGATGTTCTTGCTGTGGTTATTTTCTACCCTCTTGCGGTACTGTTCCAATTACTGAACGTAGACAATTAACTTTATATTCAGAGAGCGTCATAAATAGACAAGCTGCCAAAGCTTACGAGAACTTCAAAAGTAAATCTAAATCTAAATTAATCACTTCTGGTAAAGAATTAAACAATATTATTAAAATTGGAGAAAAAATTGAAAATGCAGTAAGTGCTTTCTTTCAAGATAAAAATGAAACAGATCCAACTAAAAATTTTGAATGGGAATATATATTGGTAGATAATAAAAAAGTTAAAAATGCCTGGTGTATGCCGGGTGGTAAAATAGCCGTTTTTTCTGGAATTCTAGATGTGGCAAAAAATAAAGATGGCCTAGCAACAATAATGGGTCACGAAATTGCACATGCAGTTGCTAAACACAGCGTTGAAAGAATGAGTCAAGCTATGGCAGTAAACATTGGAAGTCAAGTTGCCGATATATTTCTAGGAGGACAAATTTCTAGAACAAGAAATACGGTAGGTAGAGCCACGGGAATGGATATATTTCAGCTAGGAATTATGAATCCTTTTGGTAGAAAACAAGAAACCGAAGCAGATTATTTAGGTTTAATATTTTCATCTTTATCTGGCTTTAACATTAAAGAGTCCACTAAATTATGGGAAAGAATGGGAAAAGCAAATAAAGGGAAAGAACCACCTCAATTTTTAAGTACACACCCATCAAGCAAACAAAGAATTAAAAATTTAGAAGGATGGATAAATAAAGTCATACTAGAATACCCACCAATAAAAACATGATGTGTGTGGTGAGCCCTGTTGGATTCGAACCAACGACACCTTCCTTAAAAGGGAAGTGCTCTACCAACTGAGCTAAGGGCCCATTACAAAGAATTTCTTTTTATATTTAAAAAAGATAAATTTCAATCATAATTTCACTATCATGTTTTTTTTTATTTTATTCTCAAAAAAATCAATTAAATTTTGAACTGTTTCAATTCCCATTCTAGCTGTACACTCTTTGGTAAAAGTAGCGGAGTGTGGGCTTAATAAAGCTCTCTTATTTTTAATCAACGGATTATCCATATTGACAGGTTCTTTTTCGAACACGTCTAAACCTGCTCCAAATATGATTTTATTATTCAAAGCAGTATCAAGGTCTATTTCGTTAATAATGCCACCTCTTGCCGTGTTTATTATAATTGCCTTTTTTTTCATTGTTTTTAGCTTTGCTAGATTAATTAAATTCTTTGTCTCACTAGTTAATGGCATATGAATTGATAAAAAATCTGCTGTCTTCAAAGCCATGTTTATGTCTTCTATTTTTTTTCCTCCCATCAATTCTATTATTTTTTTGTCTACAAATGGATCGTAAACGTTTACTTTCATTTCAAAACCAAGACATCTTTTTATAAGATATTTTCCAATACGTCCAAAGCCCGCTATTAATATTTCTTTATTTAACAATTCATAAGTTTCAATTTTACCAACGTCTTTTGTAAAGTTTCCAGTTCTTACGATCTTGTCATATTCTGTTATACCTTTTGATAAAGAAAGAATCATATACATAACATGTTCTGCTACTGATGCAGCGTTGGCTGTGGCTGTTATTAAAAGAGCAATATTGTTTTTTTTCAAATATTTAATATCGAGGTTATCGTAGCCAACACCGTGTCTCGATATAACTTTTAATTTTTTGCAGTTTTTTAAAATCGTTGAATCTAATTCGGCTACACGAAGAGTAATTCCATCAAATTTTGGTAATTTTTTAATTAAGTTCTCTTTTGAGACATCTTCAATAATCTCAAATTCAAAATTTGGGTTTTTCTCTAATATCTTGATTCCGTCCTCGTGTATTTTCTCAATTATTCCAATCTTAAACATATTTTGATCATCTTTAGGATAGTAACAAGTTTCTTTGATCTATATCCTTATTTAAGACATAAAACAAATGCTGATGCAACTTCAAAATTTATTTGAAAGTATTGCTTCTTTGATTTAATTAAGTTGTGTGACAAAACAAAATATTTTATCAAGCTTTATTTCGTTAATACCCTTGAGCTACATATTGGGTACTTTTGTACTTAATTTGAATATACTATTTATAATAGTAGGCGGACTCCTTATTTTTATCCAAGGCGGTAGGTTTAAGTTAATTAATTTAGATAAATTAGTATTATTCTTTTTTTTATATATTCTATTTACAAGCGCCTTTAATACTATTGAATCTTATTATTTTGAAAAAATAGAAGACTATGATTTTGCAATAATTATTAAAAGTCTGTTCTTTTTAAGATACCTTCTTCTTTATCTTGTTATAAGACTATTAATAGAAAAGAATTTAATTAACTTTAAAATTATATTTTATTCGTTTGCTGCAGTATCACTCTTTGTAAGTATTGATATAATTTTTCAATTTTATTATGGCAAAGATTTTTTTGGTTTTACAAGTCCATATGTACACAAAATAACCGGTCCTTTTCATGCTGAGGCTGTTGCTGGAGGCTTTGTACAAAAATTTTCATTCTTTTTGTTTTTTTGCTACATTATTTTTGGGAGCAAGCATAATCTTAAAATAAAAATAGTAGTACTAACACTGTTATTTTTTATAAGCACAACATCAATTATTTTGTCTGGAAATAGAATGCCTTTAATACTTTTTTTCTTTGTAATATTTTTAATATTTTTAGATAACAAAACTCTGAAAAAATATCTTATTCATATTTTAGTTTTAGTATTTTTCATGTCTGCATTAACATTAAACACAAATGAAAGATTAAGAAATTATTATAATAGTTTCTATGAAAGCTCCAAAAAAATGGTGGCTTTATATTCCTATCGTCTTTTAGATGTTGGTAAAGATTTAAATATAAAGGAGAGACCTTATCATGTTCATGAATTTGATGCAGGGTTCGGTACCTGGAAAATGAATAAATATCTCGGTGGCGGTATAAAATCATTTAGATATAATTGTCCTAAAAGAAGATTAAAATCTTCAAGTGAAAGATCTACATGTAATATGCATCCGCATAATTATTATTTAGAAATTTTAGTTGATTTAGGAATTATTGGAATTCTTCTATTTATTCTAATGGTAATTTTGGCATTAAAAAAATCTTATAAAGCTCTAGATGATAAAAAATACAAATATATACTTTCTCCATTTTTTTATATTTTTGTAATGGAAATTTTTCCAATAAAATCTTCGGGAAGCTTTTTTACCACTAATAATGCCGTGATGATATTTTTAGTTTTAAGTGTAATGGTTGGTCTTTCTTCTAAATTCAAAAAAGAATATATTTAATTTGTGAAAAAAATAATAAGCAAAAATAAAATTTTATCGAATAATATCTTCATTTTGATTCTTCTTCTTTTGTTTATCACGGTACTGCTTAGGCTTTTTCATTTAAATTTTGAAGACTATTGGTTTGACGAATTAACTTCTTTTTGGTTAGCTGACCCCAGAATTAGCGATCAGAATACCTACGTTCAAAGATATTTAAATCCAGGTCAACCTGATCAAATAACTTTTTATTTTTTTCTAAAATATTTTTTTAAAATTTTTGGGTATAGCGATGTTGTTGGCAGGTATTTCTCTTTTATTTTTGGATCTCTTGCAATCCCAATAATAGTTTATTCTTCCTTCAAGATTAAAAGTAATAATTCATTCCTATTTTTGTTTTTTCTATTATCAATTAATACTTATTTGATTACATATTCTCAAGAAGTTAGAGTTTACAGTTTGTTTCTTTTTATAAGCTCTATCAATATTTTTTTATTTATAAAATTAACAAATGATATTAGTCAAAAATCTGAGTGGTATTTATACTTGTCTTTTTTAATTTCGAATATACTAAATACTTCATTGCATATTTTTGCATTTCTAATAGCAGTTTCACAGATCGTATTTTTGCTTTACCTTTATTACTCCAATAAATCCAATCACTCGAAGCTAATAATGATTACATTGTTAAGTGTTTTATTTGGTTTGGCGTTTAATTATGAATTTATATTTTTTAAATCTGACGTTATTACATGGATATCTCCGTTAGAATCTAAGTTCTTTTTAGATTTCTTTTTTTCAAAATTTTTTGGCTCAAAAATAATGGGAGCTATTTATTTGCTTACATTAATTTATTTATTAGTAAAATTTAAATTTTTAATATCAACTAAAAATAGAAATCTCTTTTTTTTATTAATTTTAACAATTTTTACATATTTAATTCCTATAATTTACACTCTTCTTGTTAGGCCCATATTGATAGATCGATATATTATTTTTGTTTTAATACCGATACTTATCTTGATCAGCCATTTAATTTGGAGTTTAAAAAATAAAAGAATAAAATATTTTTTTATTTTTCTTTTATCTATCAGTACAGTTGCAGATTCGTTTATTGAGTTAACTTTTAAAAAAACACAAAAACCCCAATTCACACAAGCTCTTAATGATATAGACAGTAACCTTTCTAAAAATATAACTTTTGATACAAATGAAGATACTGAGTTTGTATTACTATCAAATTACTTTGCTAATAAAAAAACTTTTCAAAAAAAGAACTTAAAAATTATTAAATTCAATAAAATAAAAAAATTATCCAAAGTTTGGGTGATATGTTATTCACCACTTAATACTTTTCATTGTTCAAATAAATTTTCAGCCATAAAAGAACTGAAAAGTATTGAAAACAAATCCTTTTATCTTACTGACCTCTTCCTATTGGTTAAAAAATAACTTGATTTAATGGCGGTCCCACGGGGAATCGAACCCCGATTGGGTGATTGAAAACCACCTGTCCTAACCGTTAGACGATGGGACCGAATTATTGATTGTCTTATTAACAGAAATATCATCGATAATAAACTCTACATTTTTCTGACCTTTCCATTCATTAAGACT
>Ga0163108_10000678_pt1 | contig 25316 bp, 23 predicted proteins | sample Fk1155metaG_FD_109644 | JGI IMG/M metagenome (GOLD analysis project Ga0163108, IMG submission 109644) | Marine microbial communities from the Central Pacific Ocean - Fk160115 155m metaG | ecosystem: Environmental > Aquatic > Marine > Oceanic > Photic zone | place: The Central Pacific Ocean...
CAAGACGGTTCAGAAGCTCGTCCTCAACACCAGGGAGGCCGCGACCCTCGATTATTTCCGGGCGATAAGCCCCAAGTACTCGCTCTCCTATGCTCTGCGCAACAAGCTTGGCCCCCTGCCCATCTCCTCGGCGGCGATCAAGGAAGCTGACGGCCAGTGGGAGGCCGCGAAATACAGGCTCCCGGTAAAAGCGAACTTCATGCTCGCCTTTACCTGCGAGTTCACATCCTGGCTGACGGGCTACGACATGTTACGCGCCAGGAACAAGGTCAGCAATTTTTCGGAGGCTCCGTCACTGCGTTCACCGCCCGCTACCGTTCTCAGCCCAGAGCTGCTCTCCGCCTTCCCGGACGCGAACACTCGTAAGTGGCTCACCGTCAAGGGCATCCTTGACGGATACGAGGCCGATCCCACCGGCGGAAACAAATCAAGGATCACGGTCAAGGGAGCCATCGAACACAATGTGAACTTCTTCATCTGGCGTCCGGAAGCGAAAAAAGACCTCCAGAACCTCGCATCCAGCGGCTGGCTGCTGAAGGTCGGCGGCCTCCCGAAATATTACCCTTTCGACATTCACAAGAAACTGGAAGCCGCCCCGCAAGGTCACAAGATAACCCTCGTCGGCAGGTTCCTCAGAAACCCCCTGGGCCATCCGAGAAACTGGTTCGAGATCTGGGACCTCAAGATCGGCTTCAGCCCGGCCCAGGAAGAGATGTACAGCGCCCTGCGGGAACCGGTAGAAATCTCCTTCCCCTCGCTCGAGATCCGAAAACTCGGTAGTTTTCTGCGCTGGTTCGGGATTCGCGTCGCCCTGAAAGGAATTACCGGGGACAGCAGGCTGAGTTTCCAGGCGAAGGGATGCACGATTGGACGTCTGATCGACAAAATCGCGCGAACCCTGGACTCGAATTGGTATTGGGAAAAAGGCACAGTCGTCTTCAGCCGGAAAATATCAAGGCGGCAGAGCGAGGATGTGAAGCTGGTACTCAGCCGATTACGAAACGAGGACCGCGGCAAGCTGCTCGTTTTCTCCGGAAGCCAACCGGCCTCGCGACCCAGCCCGGCGCAGCCCGCGACCCTGCCGGCTGACGCGGTCTCTCTCGAAAACCTCGCGAACAAGGCCCTCCTGTCGATGGACTATACGCTCGCGGGAAATTGCTATAAGAAACTGGAAGCCCTACCCGATGCCCTCTCCCGGAAGAAGCAACTGCGCCGGCAGCGTTACCGGATCGCTCTCATGCATGAAATGACCCGGCAAACGCCCGTCAGCCACCTGGTCAGCGCCAGTGACCTCTTCGAGATCAATTACCGCAATTCCGCCGGTGAATTATTGAAGAGAACCGTAAGGATCCTCCGCCGTGACAAGGAGCATGTCTGGATCCAGTCCAGCTATGGAGAACAGGCTCGGCTGCGGCGCGCAGGCATCCAGGGCGAGAAAGCCATCAGCCATGAACAGTGGCTCGGCTCCAAGCAGGAGGAATTACGGCAGCGAAACAGCCAGCTCGACAAGACAGGTCAATACGGCTACCTGAGCGATCTCTTCTCACTCGCTCTCTTCGCCAAGACCAACAGATTGAACACGGAAGGAACTAGATTCCTCGATCGCGCCTTCGCCAGTGATAACTTCGGCTGGTTGCTGGGTACCTATTTCCCCGATGATGTAGAGCGCCTTACACGATACTGGAGGAGGGGTTCCGGGCGCGCCGATCCCCTGGCAAAGATCGCGTCGCCGGAAAAAAATCCGCGGAAGAAGCCCGCCGTGCCCAGCCGTCTCAAACCTGTCAAGGAACTCGCCAGGAATACCCCCCTGCCGCGCGAGCCGAAAACCCTGCTGGACTATGGAATCAGGCACTACAGGAAGGGACGCGAATACCTGGCCCGCTCACTGCCGGGGATGGACGGCGCCCTAACCAATAAGAAGCTTGCCCTCGACCATTTCGAGCTCGCGCGGAACGCCTCCCAGCAGCTCCTCAAGCTCAATCCCAAGAACGCCAATGCCAGCGACCTGGCCAAGAGCTCAATCCTGATGGTCCATACCTGCGCCAAGGACGTGGGCTTCTTTGACTGAGAAGTCGTCCGGAAGAGGCTGGAACCCGCTGCAAGGAGCCCTTCTATGGGTTAGAATGAAGTTTCGCGCGGGAGTGAATAGGCACCTGGTGGGCCTCCGGGACTTCAAATCCTAGGTATCGTGCGAACAACACGGTAGGTGGGTTCGATTCCCATGCACTCCCGCCATTTTTTCTCTCCGGATCCCTTCGGACATGTACGACCTCATCGGCGACATCCACGGACACGCCACCGAGCTGAAACAACTGCTGCGAAAGCTCGGCTATACGCTTGAAGAAGGCGGCTATCGCCACCCGGAGCGAAAGATCATCTTCCTCGGTGACTTTATCGACAGGGGCACGGAAATCCTCGAGGTACTCCAGCTCGTTCGGCCGATGATCGATTCAGGAGAAGCGAAGGCCGTCATGGGCAACCATGAGTTCAACGCGCTGGCCTACCATACTGAAGATCCCGGGCAACCCGGCAAGCATCTGCGCAGGCACAACCCGAAAAACAACAACCAGCACCAGGACACGATCGATCAGCTTGATGGAAAAATCGAGGACGCTGTCGAATGGTTCCGTACGCTGCCCATGTGGCTCGAGCTGGAAGATGTCGATGGAAACCTCCTCCGAATCGCCCATGCCTCCTGGGATGACCGACAGCTCCAGGCCATTTCCGATAGCCTGGAAAGACACGACGGCGTCACGACCGGGTTCCTGGCCGAGGCGAGCAGGGAAGACTCTCCGCTCTACGAGGCTGTCGAATGCATTCTCAAGGGCCCTGAGCTTCGCTTGCCCGCCGGACAGGAGAATACTGATCCGGATGGAACCGCTCGGAACATGTTTCGCATCCAATGGTACAGATCCCCGCGGGAGGAGGAGACCTGCGGCAGCTACGCCCTGCCCCCGGGGCCGAACCCGGCTCCATTGACCGCGGAGATGATGCGGCAAGGCCGGCGAGCCTGCCAGCCCTACGCCCCGGACAATCCACCCGTCTTCGTCGGGCACTACTGGCTCAGGGGAGAGCCCGAGCTGCTCGCAGCCAACGTCGCCTGCGTGGACTACAGCGTCGCCAGGGGAGGCGCTCTCTGCGCCTATCGATGGAATGGCGAACAGAAGCTCGACGTCCGGAACCTGGTCTCCGTAGGCGCCATCTCCTGACAACAATCCTGCCCTTGCGTCTTCCCCCCGGACTCCAGATGCAAAGGTGACAAACCGCTCCTGATTCCTTACTATTCGTGCTCTCAGAGCGAGTGGAAAGGAGCCCCTCCATGCCGGTCGAAATCAAGATGCCCCAGATGGGCGAGAGCATCACCGAAGGAACCGTCATCAAATGGTTTGTCGGTCCCGGTGACAGCATCAAGCGGGATGAGCCCCTGCTCGAGATCTCGACCGACAAGGTGGACACCGAGATTCCATCCCCGGCCAGCGGGTATGTAGCCGAGCTGCTGGTACAGGAGGGAGAGACCGTTCCGGTAGACACCCTGGTGTGCGTTCTCAGCGAGGAAAAACCAGCCCCCGCAAGCGCATCCAGCGCCCCTGCGGCAGGCGCTGGCGACGAGTCCTCCCAGGCAAGCGCCGGGGGCGCGAAAGAAACGGCGGAAGCCAGCGGAAAAAGTGACGACAAGAGCTGGCTCTCCCCCGCCGTACGACGCCTGGTGCGCGACAACGGTGTCGATCCCTCCGATGTCCAGGGAACCGGCGAGGGCGGACGCCTGAGCCGCAAGGACGTCATGCGATATATCGAAAACCGCAAAGGAACCTCTACACCATCGACTGAAGAGGCCGGACGCGAACAGATCGGGGGCGACCGGATCGAACCGATGTCGGTCATGCGCCGTAAGATCGCCGAGCACATGGTTCACTCCAAGAGCACATCTCCCCACGTCTCGACCGTCCACGAGGTCGACTTCACGGATGTCGATGAATTCCGCAAGAAACACAAGGCCGAGTGGCAGGAGCGCGGGGTGAAGCTGACCTACCTTCCCTTCCTCACCCAGGCCGTCGCCCGGGCGCTGAAGGCCTATCCTGACCTGAACGCATCGCTGGTTGATGACAAGATCCACTACAAGAGTGACGTCAACATCGGCCTCGCCGTCGCGCTGGACAACGGCCTCGTCGTTCCAGTGCTGCACCACGCAGACAAGCTCAGCATCTCCGAGATCGCCGCGGGAGTCAGCGACCTGGCTGACAGGGCGCGCAACAAGACCCTGAAACCGGAAGAGGTCCAGGGCGGCACCTTCACCATCACCAATCCCGGCGGCTTTGGCACCCTGATCGGAACGCCGATCATCAACCAGCCCCAGTCCGGGATCCTCTGCTTCGGAGCGGTGCAGAAGAGAGTCGTCGTCGTACCCGGAACCGACTCCATCGGGGTACGCAACATGTCCTACCTGACCCTCACCTTCGACCATCGCCTGATCGACGGCGCCGTGGCCGACCAGTTCATGGAGAGCATCCGCAGAACGATCGAAACCGTCGACTGCACGCTCGATAAATAACAAGCCAATGCCCAGCCTGAGAACATCCAACGACGAAACGCTCCTGGTCATCAACGACAGCAAGAAGGATTCGGACCTGTTCTACGCTACCCGCTTTCTCGTGGGTGATCCGCTGATCTACATAGAACATGGCGACCGCAGGTTTCTCCTGGTCAGCGATCTCGAGTACGGCCGCGCCGAAAAAGAAGCGGATGTAGACGAGGTCGTCGGCACAGCGGAACTGGAGGCGAAGCTTCGAGAAGAGGGAAAGGCGGCCCGGCTGACCTCGATCGCCGACCTGTTCCTGCAATCACGAGGCGGAACGCGAAAGCTCTCCGTTCCCGCCAGCATGCCCTACATCCAGGCAAGACAGCTCGGTGAGCTGGGCTATGAACTCGAATGCCGGGAAGACCCGGTTCACCTCGACCGCTGGATCAAGACACCTGAAGAGATCGAGTACATCGCGAGCAGCCAGAGGGCCGGTGAGGAGGCGATGGCTCTCGTCATCGAGACCCTGCGCGCGAGCGAGATCAGGGAGGAGCTGCTCTATCACGACGGTGAGGTGGTGACCTCAGAGCGGTTGCGCGTAATGGCCCAGAAGCTGCTGCTCGACAGGAGCTGCCAGGCGGAGGACATCATCATCGCGGCCGGGGACCAGTGCTGCGACCCCCACAACCGCGGAACGGGTCCCATACCGGCCAACCAGACGATCATCATCGATATCTTTCCCCAATCGGCCGAGACCCGCTACTGGGGCGACATGACGCGCACGGTGGTCCGGGGCGAGGCATCCGAAGAGGCGAGGAAGCTCTACCAGGACGTATTTGCCGCCCAGGACTGGGCCATCAAGGAGATCGAGGACGGCGCCTGTGGAAAGCGGATCCACCAGGGCATCGTCGAGCTGTTTGAAGAGCGCGGCAGCAGGACCGAGGAGCGCGATGGCAGCAAGGTGGGCTTCTTCCATGGAACGGGCCACGGCGTAGGACTCGATATCCACGAAAACCCGAGACTTGGCAAGGTCGGCCACGAGCTCAAGGCCGGCCATGTTATCACCATCGAGCCCGGGCTCTACTACCCCGGCGTTGGCGGAGTTCGCATCGAGGATCTCCTGGTTGTTACCGAGGATGGGCATCACAACCTGACGAGCTTCCCCAAGGGACCTGAGACCTTCGAGATCTGAGGCGACAGCCCTCCGGCCGCCCTCAATCGCGCGGATCCTGCAGAAGCTTGAGCATCGCGGCAACCCGGTTCATGCGGCGCCTGTCGCTGCCGCCATGGTAAATATTGAGCAGGTTGCCAAGCATTCGACAGAGAATCACCCGGTCGTCTACCGCCTCGAGGAGCTCATCGCGGAAGCTCTCGCCGCTTGATTCGAGCAGCTCGATGCACTCCCTGACGGTAAGCAGGCGGCCGCCATGAAAGGGATCGAGAAACTTCTCCGCCTGCTTACCGGTTTCCGCGGAATCGAACTTCAGGATGAAATGCCCTGGAAGAGCGACCCCGTGAAGAGGCAGGCCGCAACGACGGGCGACGAGCAGGTAGAGCACCGAGAGGCTGATGGGGATGCCCAGCTTCGTCTCGAGGATCCTGTTCAGGTAGCTGTTGTCAGCCTCGTAATAGCCCTCCTCGTTACCCTTGAAGCCGGCATCCATCGACAAGAGCTCGACGAGAGAGGCCAGGCGGGCATCGACGCCGCTCGTTGTATCCGAGCGGCTCTCGAGCGCGCAGGCGAATTCATCCAGGGCCCTGGAACAGACCCCCGGGTCAAGCTCGGGGTATTCACTTCGGGCGATGAGAAGAGCTCCTGTCTCGAGATCCGGAGCGGGACCCCGGCAGAACTGAAGCCACTCCTTGAACACTTCCCGGCGATGGTATTCGAGCGCGAAACGCCCTGCCTGCCTCTTCACCTCCGGGTCATCAGAAGCTTCCGCCGCCGCCTCAGCGCTCTCGAGCGCCTCCTTGCCCAGCTTCTCGAGATGGCCCCAGACCTGGGAACGAATATCGATGTCATCATCTCCAAGAAGATGAATCAGCGCCTCGGTCCGAGTGCGGGGAGCGCTACCGGCCGTACCGGAATCCGCCTCGATGTCATCCTCCGTGCTCATGGGTCACTTTTTACCTTTTTTCCAGCCCGGGTTCGAGAACTCAAAAGAAGATTCCTCCACCCCGGGGGCGCGCGGAACAAACCTGGTTTATTTGCGGGATTTTCCCGATCGAGCCGCGGGTGAAGAGTAAAATGCCGCGAGATTGGAGCCTTCCATCCATGCAACCTGAACAATTAGAGATTTCCGGCACCCTCCGGAACTTCCTTCGCCTCGGCGTGGTCTTCCTCGACGATATAACGAATGGCCCCCCCTCAGCTGAACTGGGGCTCGAATTGGAGGAGCTCTGCGGAGAGCTGCGGCTCAGCTGCGCGAATCGCAAACCCGCAGAGCTCGAGGCTGTCGCGCGCACCAGGAAGCTCTATCGCCGCATTGGAGTGGACCCCACCAGGGACCGCCCAAGCTCTGAGCGGCTCCTGCGCAGAGTTCTCAAAGAGCAGCCCCTCCCCAGCATCAACAGGCTGGTTGACTGCATCAACCTGGTCAGTCTCAAGCTGCAATGCCCCCTGGGACTCTACGACTGGGACGCCATCAGCCCGCCGATCGCCGTGCGGGTCGGCCGGCCCGGTGAAGAATTCAAGGCGATCCATGACCGCCCGATGAACCTGGAGGGCCGCTTCGTCTGTGTCGACCAGGAAGGTCCCTTCGGCAATCCCAGCCATGATTCTCACAGGACACGGGTCACCTCCGAAACCAGGCGAGCGCTCGCGGTCTGCTGGTCCCCCTCCGAGAACCCTCGCCGTTATATCAACTCCGTACTCGAAGAGATCACCCGGACAGCAGGGGAGTACTGCGGAGCGCGCCTCACCGCCAGCGCCATCATCTGAAGAATCTTTCGGCGATAAGCGATTGAGACAGGAACCGCATCTGTCTATCCTTGGGGAGGAGCGAGGAAAGGAGAGTCTCTCAATGCGGCAACATCTGGTACAGGGGGATCCCGCCCCGGATTTTACCCTCAAGACCCCCCATGATGTCGAGATCTCGCTGCACCCGACCCTCCTGAAGGGACCTGTCCTGCTGGAGTTCATCCGCGGCACCTGGGATCCGGCCTCCAGGGAACGGATCGCAGAGCTGGCCGCCTCCAGGGATCGGTTCCGCGAGCTCCAGGGAACTCCCCTGGTCGTTTCCTGCGAGGACACCGACGGCGCGGGTAAGTTCCTCGACGCGGGGACCTGTCCCTTCAGCCTGCTCATCGATGCCCACATTGAAGCGAGCCGGGCCTTCGGAGTCTTCCAGAAATTCTCCTGGGGAGCCGTCAATGTCGCACGGCCGGCGAGCTTCATCATCGACCGCTGCGGCTTTGTCCGCCACAGCCACGCGGGAGCCTCACCCATCGATGCCGCTCCAGTCGAGACGCTGCTGGAAAAGTTTGACTCGCTGCGAAAAGAAGAGAAGACGCGGGATCAGGCCTGATCCCCTCTCTCCAGCACGGCGAGCAGCCGGGAGTAATCTTCCGGAGTGTCGAGATCATCCACCACCCCCGGGTTGGCCGAGGAAACGTACTGAACCTTCGCGGAGCGAACCACGTCCCGGGCCGTCTGGCCTTCCTCCAGCTCGAGAAAGCTGCCGGCCAGCGCCCCCCGGCAGAGGATCGGATGACCGCGGCGCTCCCCACAGACCGGCTGCAGGAGGTCGGCTCCCTCACCTTGCTCGGAGACAGCGGCCTCGGCGAGAGCGCGGTAGTCGGCCTCGCCCACGAGAGGATAATCAACCGGATGAATGAAAAACCACTCGGCGCCCCCTCCCGGCAGCTCGGCCAGCCTCTCAAGACCCAGCTTGAGCGAATCGATCTGCTCACTGGCCGGATCCGCGTTCACCACCAGCTCGACCCCCCGCTCCCCTGCAGGCAGAAAGGCCTGCAGCACATCAGCGAGGGCGGGGTTTACCACCACGACGCTGGTCCCGGTCACGGCCGCCCCCGCGGCGAAAACCAGCTCGATCACGTTTTGCTCTCCGAAGGGCAGCAGCGCCTTCGGCTGCCCCATCCGCGCCGCCTGCCCGGCGGCGAGGATGACCCTCCCGAAACGCGTCGCGGCTCCTTCCTGGTCCATCATGATTTCAAGTCTCCTCTCCCCTGGTGACGCGAAAGAACTCTTCCACCCTCTCCACCACCGCCGCGCTGGATGAGGCGAAGCAGTCAACCGGCGGCAGGGATTCCATGAAGGTTTTTCCGTAGCGCCGAGTGAGGATCCTCTGGTCAAGAACCGAGATCACTCCCAGGTCCGTCTTCGAGCGAACCAGGCGGCCGAAGCCCTGCTTGAAACGAAGAACAGCCTGGGGAATCGTATAGTTCTTGAAGGCGTTGATTCCCTTCGCGGTCAGCTCCTCGAGACGAGCCTCCTGCAGGGGTTCGGTCGGAACCCTGAACGGCAGCCGGGTAATGATGACCTGCTCGAGCGCGCTCCCCCTGACATCGACTCCCTCCCAGAAGCTGTCCGTTCCAAAAAGCACTCCATTGTCGCTGCTGGAGAACCTCTCGAGCAGCTCGGAGCGCTGGGTCTGGCCCTGGGCCATAGGATGAAAGCCCAGCTCCAGGAGAGGTTTCTCGAGACGCTTGTACATCCTGCCAAGCAGGGCGTAGGAGGTGAAGAGCACAAAGGCTCTTCCCTTGCTGGCCTTCAACAGGTCAAAGAGAACCTCCGGCAGGCCCTCCTCGTAGCCCCCCTGGTCAGGGGCGGGCAGATCGGTCGGAACCACCATCAGGGCCTGGCGCTTGAAGTCGAAGGGCGACTCGAAACGCTTGAAGGAGAAGCGGTCGGCGGGGAGCTCGAGAAAGCCCAGCCTCTTACCGAGAAAATCAGGACGCCCGGCGACCGAGAGCGTGGCCGAGGTGAGGACCACCGCATCCAGCACATCAAATAGCGCGTCGCGCAGGTCGTCAGCAATCGAGATCGGGGCGACGGAGAATCCGAGGGCCGCTCCGTCCTCTCGTCCCCGGGCCTCGCGGTAGTCAAGCCAGCGCACCTGGGAATCATCCTTGAGATCATTGAAGCGGGAGAAACCGGCGAGAGTCGCGGCCATGCGGTTGCCGAAGCTCTCCAATTCGAGCAGGACACTCCGCTGAACATCCTCGTGGACAGTCGAGTTCTCGACGATCGCGCGCGCCTTGTCGTTCAGGCGGCAGATCTGCTCGAGGTCGCCGCGGATTCCAAGCAGGTAGTCCCGGATGGAATTCCAGAGATCCCAACGCTCAGGATCCGGCTGGTAGCGCATCGTACGGCTCGAGCCCCCCCCGGAGCGTTCCTCCAGGGACAGCCACTGGGCCTTCAGCAATTCCTCCAGGTCGCCAAACTGGTCATCAATGGAGATAGCGATATCGCGCAGCTGAACAGCGTAGTCCTTCTCGATGGACTCAGCCGCCACGGGGTCGCTGTTCTGGCGCAGCTTTCTCGCCAGCAGCACCAGGGTGCCCCGGTCCTTTCGCATGGCCCTCATCCGTCCCAGGCGCTGGCGAATACCGCGCCTGGAGAACCGGGCGCCGAGATGCTCGCTGGCGACATCCTCGAGATGCTGGGCCTCGTCAAAGACCACCCTGGAATAGCCCGGCAGGATCAGGTCGAGCTGGTAATCCCCGGTCTGCCTCCTCACCGCGAGATCGGCGAAGAAGAGATGATGGTTGGCGACCACCACCTGGCAGCGGCTCGCCTTCCGCCTCGCCTGGTAATAGAAGCACTCCTGGTAAAACTCGCAGTTGACCTTGAGGGACTTGTCGGTCTCCGAAAGAATCTTCTCCCAGACCTGACGGGGCGGCTTCCAGGAGAGATCCGCGAGGCTGCCATCTCCGGAGGTATTGGCCCACTCGATGAGATCCCGAAGCAGCTCCTGGTCCTCCGTATCCTCCGGAACCAGGTCAAATTGCTCAGGAGCCTCCTTGACCCTGCGCTTGCAGGCGTAGTTGGAGCGTCCCTTGATGAGCGCGAACTCGAAATCGACCGACAGGATTCCGGCGAGAAAGGGAAGATCCTTCGACACCAGCTGCTCCTGCAGGTTGATGGTACCGGTGGAAACGATCACCCGCTGCCTGTTCTTGACCGCCCAGAGAATGCTCGGCACCAGGTAGGCGAAGCTCTTGCCAATCCCGGTGCCGGCCTCCGCGGCGACCACCCGGCTCTCGTTCAGCGAGCGGGCCACCTCGACAGCCATCTCTACCTGGCCCTCACGGCTCTCAAAACCATCGAGCCGTTTCGAGAGCACTCCCCCGGGACCGAGAATGCCGCGCACCTCCTCAATATCCACTGGCTGGTGTTCGTCACGGATGAACGGCTTGACCACGAGGTAATTTCGCGTCGCCTCATTGTCGATGATGACAAAACCCACCTGCCGGTTACCCAGCTCGGAGGCCACGGCCAGGTCGGCCTGGCTGGGCTGCAGATCGCCGCCCGGATGGTTGTGGATCGCCAGGTCCCAGCTCTCGGCCCCGGCGACAATGGCCGGCGCCGAGACGTTGTTACCTCGGGCGAAGACCTCGACCTCTGCGAGACTGGCAACCGCCTGGGACTCGTCCCAGCGTACCTTCCCCAGGAAATAGACCTCGTTCCCGCCAGCCTGGGCGATGGCTTCTCGGAGAAAGCCCGCCGCTTCAGAAGGAATTTCGAGTTCGACCTGCTTCATCTTCCAGGCTCTTACCTGTAAAAAAAATACACCGGCGCCCTCAACAGCGAAAACCGGGGAAGAAGATTATATTCAGCATGGGGTCGAATGTCTGCACGCGCTCCAGCGGGAAACCGCCGGCTCTCCAGCGTCCTCCCGAGTCGGGCGGGCAGGACACGATGCCAAGCGCTCTTTACATTGCGGGAAAACCGGGAACCGATACGCCACTCCTCTAAGGTCTTTTAAAACTACGATTTAGGTAGGCGTGACGATTTTCTCCCAAACGGAACAACAATTGCGATTAAAGAAAGGCGCTCCCACGAAGAGTACTTGTTACGGGAGTTAGGAGAAGGATCATCAGCTTCAGGCGTCCCGGCCTTGTCGGCCGGAAAAACGCCCGGCTGAATCTTCTAACAACTCTGAACTGGGAACCTCGATACCGTTTCTCTGTTCCGGGCGGCTCCGGCCGCCCGGGAACTTGAATCCAACAGCCTTTCCTGGCCGGACCCATCGGCGCCCTGACGTGAACCCCCGAAGCCAACCCTCCGTGTTCACAGCCATCGGCGAGCGTCGCATGGGTCCTTCTTATATAAGAAGCTCCCGAGAGCGCAGGCCGGCAATGACCTTCTCCATGACCCCGGCCTTGTTGAGCACGTAGTAGTGAATTCCCTCGACACCGGCCTCCAGGAGACCCGAGCACTGCTCGATGCACCAGTCCACCCCGACCTCGGCCGCGGCCTCCGAATCGTCGCCGGCCGCCTCCAGGCGGCGCTGCAGCTCGGCCGGGATCTCGGCCCCGCAGAGCCCGGCGATCTTTTCCACCTGCGCCTGGGAATGAATCGGCAACAAGCCTGGAATTACGGGGCAGGTGAGCCCTCTCTTGCGAACCTCCTCCAGGAACCGGAAGAAGCATTCGTTGTCGTAAAAAAGCTGGGTGATAACGACGTCAGCCCCGCTTTCAACCTTCCTCGCAAGATTGGCAAGGTCGGTCTCCATGTCCGGCGCCTCGACGTGTTTCTCCGGGTAACCGCCAACGGCGATATCGAAACCGCCCCTCGAGCGTATGTGCTCGACAAGCTCGTTGGCGTAGGAGAAGCCGCCCTTGACCGCCTGGAAGCTGTCCTGCCCCCGGGGCGGATCGCCTCGCAAGGCGACAATGTTCTCGATCCCGTGACGGTGGATGTGATCGAGCTGCGCGTCGATCTGGTCGCTGTGAGCGCCGACACAGGTCAGGTGGCAGGCGCACTCGAGCTCGAATTCATTGTGGATCATCGCGGCGATCTCCACCGTGCGGATTCTCGTGGTCCCCATCGCGCCATAGGTAACCGTCATGAAGCGAGGACCCAGGGCGACCAGGTTCGGCAACACCTCCCGCAGGCTGTCCATCCCCCGAGCGCTCTTCGGAGGAAAGACCTCGAAAGAGATGACCGGGGAATCCGCGGCGGAGTATATCTCAGAGAATCTCATTTCGGCCCCACAATTAGGTCAGGCGGCGTCAAACAGACCGGGCATCTCAATGCCGGACGCAACAGCATCGCCTCACGCGCCCCGAGCGAGCCCGCGGCGCGCTCAACCGCAGGAAGCTCAGCCACGCTCGGAAATCTTCAGCCGAGCCCGGGCAACGGAAAGCGCGCGGGAGTACTTCTCGCGATCCTCGACACTCGAACCCGACTCCGGAGGCGAGCTCTCGAGCTCGGAAAGGTCCGCCTTCGCGGACTCGGCATCGAGGTCAGCCACTGCCTGGGCCTCGACCGCGAGGACCGTAACGCGGCCATCCACCACCTGGACAAAGCCTCCATTGACAAAGAAGGCCTCCTTGGCGCCGTCTCCGGAGGCGACCCGTAATTCACCAAAGCCGAGGCTCCCGACAAGCGGAGCGTGCCTGGGGAGAAAGCCCATCTCTCCATCAGCGGCCGGTACGGTCACCGATTCGACGGCGCCTTCAAAAACCAGCTCTTCGGGTGTGGTAACGGTGCAATCAAGCGGCATCTGATCAATTATCCTCGGCCAGGAGCTTCTCGCCCTTCTCGACAGCCTCTTCGATGCTGCCGACATACATGAAGGCGCCCATCGGGAGGTGGTCCCATTTTCCTTCGACCAGCTCCTTGAAGCTGCGCACGGTATCCTGGATAGGAACGTACTTGCCATCGAGGTTGGTGAAGGCCTTTGCGACGGCGAAAGGCTGCGAGAAGAAACGCTCGATACGCCGCGCCCTCTCAACCAGCACCTTGTCGTCTTCGCTCAGCTCATCCATACCGAGAATCGCGATGATGTCCTGCAGATCTTTGTAGCGCTGCAGGATCTGGAGAACTCTCTGGGCGATCGCGTAGTGCTCTTCGCCCACGTGCTCGGCGGTCAGGATTCGCGAGGAGGACTTCAGCGGATCGATCGCCGGGTAGATACCCTTCTCGGAGATCGACCGGTCGAGCACCGTGATCGCGTCGAGGTGGCTGAAGGCGGTGGCCGGAGCCGGGTCTGTGAGGTCATCGGCCGGAACGTAGATCGCCTGAACACTGGTGATCGAGCCGTCCTTGGTCGAGGTGATCCGCTCCTGCAATTCACCCATCTCCGTAGCCAGGGTGGGCTGGTAGCCTACCGCCGAGGGCATACGGCCGAGAAGGGCCGACACCTCGGAACCCGCCTGGGAGAAACGGAAGATGTTATCGACGAAGAGCAGCACGTCCGAGCCGCTCTGGTCGCGGAAATACTCCGCCATGGTCAGCGCCGAGAGCGCCACCCTGAGACGCGCTCCGGGCGGCTCGTTCATCTGGCCGAACACGAGAACTGTTTTCGAGAGGACGGAGGTGGTCGTACCATCCGGCTGCTCAATCACAGCATCCTTCATCTCGTTCCACAGGTCGTTACCCTCGCGGGTACGCTCGCCCACTCCGGCGAAACACGAGTAGCCGCCGTGCTTGGTGGCGACGTTGTTGATCAATTCCTGGATCAGAACGGTCTTACCCAATCCCGCGCCGCCGAAGAGGCCGGTCTTACCACCCTTGGAATAGGGAGTGAGCAGGTCGACAACCTTGATACCTGTCTCGAAGACCTCGGTCCTCGGGCTCAGCTGGTCGAATTCCGGCGCATCGGCATGAATCGGGCGGCGCTCCTTCGTCTTGAGCGCCTCCCCCTTGTCGACCGGGTCGCCCAGCAGGTTGAATACCCGGCCCAGGGTCTCATCCCCGACCGGCACCGAGATGGGCGCTCCGGTATCGATAACATCTGCGTTTCGCACCAGGCCATCGGTGGCGCCCATGGCCACGGCACGGATCCTGTTGCCGCCGAGGTGCTGCTGAACCTCGCAGACCAGCTTGACCGCTTCACCATCTCTCTCGAAGTTGACCTCGAGGGCGTTGAAGATATCAGGGAGGTGATCTCCCGGGAACTCGGCATCGATGGTCGCCCCGATGATCTGGACGATCTTTCCTGTAACTGTCTCTGAAGTAGCTGCTTTTGCGCTCATTGTTTTAAAGGACTCTTTCCTGTGAACACGCCGCGAACCTCAGTCGAGGGCCTCGGCACCTCCTACAATTTCCATAATCTGCTGCGTGATACTGGCCTGCCGCTCACGGTTGTACTTACCCGTATAGAAGCGGGTCAGCTCGCCCGCGTTATCCGTAGCGAGCTTCATGGCCACCCGGCGGGCAATCTGTTCACCCGCGGCGGCCTCGAGCAGAAGGCGGTACATAGTATGCTTGACTGAAAACGGCAATAAGTCTTCGAGGATCCTCTCCGGATCGGGCTCGAAGATGAAATCCGTGTTTTGCTGGGAGGCTTCCTCCCCATCGGCTTCGTCTGTTTCAGGGGGAATGATCGGCAGGAGCTGGAAGAGATCGGCCTGTTGTACGACCGCCGAGTGGTAGCGCGTAACCGCCACCATCACCCTGTCCACCTCGCCCTTGCGGAAGCTCTCGATAAAACCATCCGCGATCTCCGTCGCCTGGGAGAAGGACGGCTTGTCCTCGATGTCGGTGCGTTTCTCCGCGACCTCGACCTTGCGGAACCGGAAGCGGGAGATTCCCTTCTTGCCGACCATCATGACGTGGGCCTCACGCCCCTCGGCCTCTTCCGCGCGAACCCATTTTTCGGCCAGGTTGGCGACGTTGGTATTGTAGCCTCCGCAGAGACCGCGGTTGGCGGTCACCACCAGCAGGGCGCTCTTCTGGACCTTCTCTTTTTCACGAACGAGAAAGTGGTCGACGTTCTGCCCGCCAGTGAGGCTGTTGAGAAGTTCGGTGAGCTTGCTGGAATAGGGCGTCGAAGCCTCGACCCGGTCGATCGTCTGCTTGCTCTTGGCAGCGGCGACCATCTCCATCGTCCGGGTGATCTTCCGGGTGTTGGAGATCGAGGTGATCTTCTTCTTGATATCCTTAAGACCGGCCATAGCTCAGTAATCCTCAGGCTTCTTCGCCATCATCAGAATCTTCAGCGTCATCCGCAGCCGTTTCAGCTTCCGCGTCGGCTTCCGCCTCGGGCGCTTCGGCAGCCGCGTTCTCCGCCTCGGTGTCATCGGCTTCTTCCTCTTCGGACTCTTCCCCGGTACCTGCTCCGGCGCGCGGATCGGGCGCAGAGCCCTCGAGAAAGCTCCTCGAGAAGTCATCGCAGACAGGAGAGAGGAGAGCCTCGAGCTCCTCGGTGACCTCACCGGTCTCGCCCAGTTGCTCGACGATCTCGCTGTGGGTCGCCGCGATGAAATCAAGGAAGGCGTTTTCGTATTCGCTAACGCGGTCGACCGGAACATCATCGAGCTTGCCCTTGGAGCCGGCCCAGATAATCAGGATCTGGTTGACCACGCTCATCGGCTCGTACTGGTCCTGCTTGAGGATCTCGACCATGCGGAAGCCACGATCAAGCTGGCGCTGGGTGGCCGCATCCAGCTCGGTACCGAGCTGAGCGAAGGCCTCGAGCTCACGGAACTGGGCCAGGTCGAGACGCAGGGAGCCCGCGACCGCCTTCATACCCTTCACCTGGGCTGAACCTCCCACACGAGAAACAGAGATACCGACATCGATCGCCGGACGAACACCGGCGAAGAAGAGCTCGGGTACCAGGTAGATCTGGCCATCGGTGATCGAGATCACGTTGGTCGGGATATAGGCCGACACCTCGCCCTCCTGGGTCTCGATCACCGGCAGAGCGGTGAGAGAGCCGGCGCCGAGGTCATCGGAGAGCTTCGCCGAGCGCTCCAGCAGGCGCGAGTGAAGATAGAACACGTCGCCGGGATAGGCCTCGCGTCCGGGCGGACGGCGCAAGAGCAGCGAGAGCTGCCGATAGGCGGCCGCCTGCTTGCTGAGATCGTCATAAACGCAGAGCGTGTGGCCGTTCTTCTCGTACATGAAATACTCGGCCATGGCGCAGCCGCAATAGGGCGCCACGTACTGAAGCGGAGCGGGCATCGAGGCGGAGGCGTTGACCACGATCGTGTAGTCCATGGCCCCGCTCTCGGTGAGGCGCTGGACGACTCCGGCCACGGTCGAGGCCTTCTGGCCGACCGCGACGTAGACGCAAACCACATCGCCGCCCTTCTGATTGATGATCGTATCGATCGCGACAGCCGTCTTGCCGGTACCGCGGTCGCCGATGATCAGCTCGCGCTGGCCGCGTCCGATCGGGATCATGCTGTCGACAGCCTTGATGCCCGTCTGCAGCGGCTCCTTCACCGACTGGCGGTCGGCGATGCCGGGAGCATCGGACTCCACCGCGCGGAACTTGTCGGTCTTCAGCGGGCCCTTGCCGTCGAGGGGATTGCCGAGCGGGTCAACGACCCGGCCGATGAGCTCCTCGCCGACGGGAACCTGCAGCACGGAGCCGGTGCGCTTGACCGTAGCGCCTTCGCGCAGGTCAGCGTACTCGCCGAGGATGACAGCTCCAATACTCGACTCCTCGAGGTTGAAGGCAACCCCGGCTGAGCCATTGGAGAACTCGAGCATCTCCCCCGCCATACAATTGGTCAGGCCGTAGATCCTCGCAATTCCATCTCCCACCTCGAGGATCGTACCTTCTTCCTCGACCTGGAATTCGCCGCTGTAGCTCTCGATCTCTTTCTTGAGAACCGAGGTGATTTCTTCCGGATTAATTCTCATGGACTAACTCGCTCTCGAACTTGGGGGACAGCATCTCGGAGCGCAGCTCCTTGAGCGCAGTCCTGAGACTGCCGTCTGCCACCATTCCCTGGTAACGTACGATGACTCCCCCAATCATTTCGGGGTCTACCTTATTACTCACGATAACCTGTTTGTCGATGCTGGCCCCGATCGCCGCGGCCAGCTTGTCTATCTCTTCCTCGGCGAGCTGCTCCACCGAAACAACCTCGGCGCGAACCAGGCCGACATGCTCATCATGAAACGCTCCGAAGGCGACGAGGATCGCCTCCAATTCAGCCTCCCGCCCCTTGTCAACCAGGAGCAGCAGGAAATTGATAAAGGTCTCCGTCGCCTTGCCGCGGAAGGTCTTCTCGAAGACCTCTCTCTTCTGAGCGGACTCGATGCTCGGGCTCTCGACAAAGAGCCTGAGATCGGCATCCTCACCGAGGAGACCGCCGACGAACGAGACCTCGGCGACGACATCCTCAAGGACATCGGCATCAGCCGCCGCCTCGAGGAGGGCCTTTCCGTACAGGGCTGGGATCTTTTCAATCAGCATTCTTGATAGCTCAAACTCTCAGATTTCAGTCAGCTCAGTTGTCGCTGAAACCCTTTACGGTCTCATCGATCAGCGCCTGGTTGTCTTCCGCGCTCAGGTTCTTGTGGATCAGCTTGCCGGCGAGATCGATCGAGAGGTCGACGCTCTGCTGATGCAGATCAGCGAGAGCCGACTCCTTGGCCAGCTCGATCTCGCGCGTAGCACGCTGCGAGATCTCTCCGGCCTCCCGATTCGCATCCTCGACGATCTGCGCCTTGACCTTCTCCGCATCCCGCTTGCCTTCCTCGATGATCGCGCGCGACTCCTGCCGCGCGGTCTCGAGATTGCCCTGGTGGGTCGCCATGGCGGCCTCGGCATCAGCCTTGGCCTGGTCGGCGGCCTCCAGGGCCTCGCGGATCTTCTCGGCCCGATCGTCCATCGCCCCCAGGATCACCGGAAGAAGCTTCTTCCAGAGAATGAAGAGGACCACTGCGAAAGAAATAACAGCCCAGACAGTCGGTGGAACCAGTTGCTTGGGAGCCTCGCCCTCATGCGCTGTATCCGCAGCGAAAAGAAACGCCGGCGATAATAGCCCAAAAGCAAAAACCACCCCTCGAAGGGTCCTGGACAACATGCTTTTAAATCTCCTGGAATATGCTTCCGTTCGCAACCAGACCTACAGCGTGGCAAGAAGCGCAACGACAACGGCGAACAGTCCTACACCCTCGATAAAGGCGGCGGTAAGGATCATGGCGCCACGAATATCACCGGCAGCATCGGGCTGGCGAGCCATACTCTCAACCGAGCTGGCGGCGAGTTTACCAATACCCATTCCGACACCAATCGCTGCAAGCCCCGCACCAATCGCGGCGTAGAGCCCCTTCGGTGTTCCATCAGCCTGAGCGAGAAAACTGGAAAATACGTTTAAAAATTCAATTGGCATGCCCATTTTCGGACAACTCCTTTCTTGGATGAATCAATCAAATCGAATAGCGCCCTACCGGAACCTCAGTGCTCCGGATGAACCGCCATCGACAGGAAAACAGTAGTCAGGAACGTAAATACAAAGGCCTGTATCAGAGCTACAAGCAATTCGAGAAAAGTCAGAGCCGTAACAGCGGCAACACTGACAATAGAAATTAACCCGCCGCTAATAAGAGTCTCCGCAGTCAGTGTGGCGGTAAAACCAAGCAGCACCGCTACCATGACGTGTCCGGCTACCATATTCGCACAGAGACGAATAGCAAGGGCACAGGGCCTGATGATGTGTGCCGCGATCTCAATCACGATGATCAGGGGCAGGATCACTACCGGAACGTGCGGAAACAGGTTCTTGATATAGGTAAAAATGTTTCCCTGCTCCCTGAGACCGAGCCCGTGGTAGAGAACAAACGCGCAAACCGCCAGGGCCACGGTGATATAGGGATTTGCTGTCGAAGTATTCCCTCCATGTCCTGCCCAGTCGAGCATGGGAATCAATCCGATGAGGTTGCAGATCAGGATGTAAACGAAGAAGGTTGCGAGAATCGGCAGAAACTTCAGCCCTGATTCCCCCATGAAGGGCAGGACCAACTGGTCGCGGAGTGTATCAAGAATGGTCTCAACGAAATTCCCCCAGCGACCGGGCACCGCATCGGGGTCTCTCTTGATCTGGCGAACATAGGACCAGAAGAAAAGAACCGTCAGGAGCCCGGCAATGAAGAACAGCGCCACCTGCTTGGTAATCCCCAGGCCGTAGAGATGTCCACTGATCTCATAGAGCCAGCTTCCCTCGCTCACCAGGCCATCAAAGAGCCTCGCATCGGAGATGTGGTCCATCGGATTTGAGGCGGCCAGCAGGTTGAAACCGGAAATCATGACTCGATCCTCCCTGCAGGAGCCTCTGCTATTGCGCCCGTTTTTGAGGTCGCAACCCAGGAACGAATAGTGCTGTCAAATCGATAGACAAGGTAAAAGCTGAGCGCGGGAAGCACGACCGAGCCGGTCAATTCCGGGTAGAGGGCGTTCACCACGACCACGGCAACAATGACCACCCCGAAGCTCCAGAGCAAGCTGCCGTAGAAGGCGGCCAGCATCTTCGTTCCATCTAGTAAAGCTGAGAGTTTTGTAAGAAAATGACTTCCGGCAACGAGGACGATTCCAAGGGCGATTCCCACGCCCGCAGCCGCAAGGCCTTCGGTTCCCTTGAATTGATTGCACAGCAAGGCCGAGATACCTGCCACCAGAACCAATAAAAGATAAACGGGTACGCGTCTCATCTCAGGGTTTCCTCAGGTCCGGTCGAATTCAAAAATCGCCGGGCCTCCGTCTTCCTCATTCCTCAAAAATCTCGCACAACCAGAAGATTCACCGTTCCGTTTCTTCCGTTTCCTGCCTGTCGCCGTTGGAATCCTCGTTAGACTTCCCGGCGCCGGGCCCGAAACCGTAGAGCTCTTTGTACAAAGACCAGAACCCGACGGCAAAGCCCAGGGCAAGCCCAAGCAAGGTGAAAAGCACTTCCAGGTCAAGTTTCCGGCCGAGCCAGATTCCGCCCCAGGTAAATAGCCCGACAGGGAGGATAAACTGCAACCCTATATGGCTGTGACGGAGATACTTAGCGTAGCCTTCTCGTCCTGGTTTTTGCTCGTCATCTTGCAATGGAAGTGAGGAATCTAAATCAGGGTTCTGACAATGTCAACCAGACAAAACTACTTCTTTTTCAGACCGGCGAAAAGTCCGAGGCCCGCCATCCCGATGGAAGGAAGAGCTCCCTGCAGAAAGGACTGAAAACCTGAAAACTGGGTAGCCAGGACACCCGGGAGAGCCTGGAACTGCTGCTGCGCGACCTGCCATTCGATGGTGATCCAGCCAAGAGATGCGAGGCTCAGGACCCCGAGGCAGAAGAGCCCGAGAAAGAGGGCGAACAGCCGGGCAAAGGCCTGCAGGGCGAAGCCGATCAGGAAGGCGACAAAGAAACCCAGCCCGCCCTTGAGAAACGCGGGCGACCACTCCTTCAGGAGATCTTCATCGAGGCCCGGCGAAGGAGGAAGCGAAGAAGTCTCAGTCGCCGCGGCCGGAGTGTTCTGATCGTTGCTCGTACGGGAACTGGTACGGGAGTTGGTAAGGGGACTTGAGGTGGCCGCGGGTTCCACCAGCGCCGACTGGGGCTGGCGCCCGTCCGCACCCGAAGTCTCGGGGACCGCCTCCGGACCGCTCTTCTCTCCGGACTCCCCGGCTTCGACTCCCGCGGGGGTGGTGTTCGTCTTCGGCGGAGCCTCGCGAGGCTCAACGGATGCATCGGGCGCTTCCGGCCCTTTGCCTCCCGGCGCGGGATTCAGCATCCTGGTAGTCGAGCCCGTCTGGGGAGAGAGAAGGCCGTCCCTCACCAGGAGAACACTCTGCATGCCCACGCCAACGAGCAACAGCACCGCCGCGAAAGAGCAGAGAACCTGTTTCCAACGCGGCAAAGAAACCACGAAGCTCCTCAAGTTTCTCAAGTCATCACCTCCATTCGGCGAATATACTAACCCCAAGAAGGTGAAACTTCAGTCATCGACCGAAAGAAAAATTTCAGCCTGAAAACTCGACGTGAGAACCGAAGGCGATCTGTCGATTATCCGGAAGTTGAATACACTAAAAAACGGCCTGTCGGGCCATTTTCTCAGGAGTCAAAACCCATGTTTCGTCCCAGCACGCTTTTTCTGCTGATCTTTTCGGCCGCCGGCCTCTGCCCGGCTCTCTCAGCTCAGGAAAAAATCGGCAAGGCCCGAGGAAAAATCAAGATCACCTGGTCCGAGCTCAACACCAAGAACTACAAGATCGAATACGAAGGAGCCATCCCGGTACAGACCGCCCACAAGATCGGCCAGGAACTCGAAGACATCCTGGTGCAGTACAAGGCGCTCTTCCGCTTCAAGCCATCGAAGAAGATGCTCGTTCGCTTCATGGACTCGGAGAACACCTACGAGCAGGTCGGCGGCAATCCGCGGATGGCGGGCTTCTACAACCCCGGCAGCGGCTACCTCGTCATCAAGCAGATGCCCTTCTACGAGCTCGTTCCGGTCGTCTACCACGAGGCATTCCACCAGTACCTGCACTCCTTTGTTGGCGATGTGAGGATCCCGATCTGGTTCAACGAGGGCATGGCCGTCTACTTCGAGGGAATGCAGCGCGATGAAAAGAGCAAGACCAAGGCGCTCAACCCCAAGCTCATCAAGCGCGGCAAGATCCGCATGGTGAAGGACGCGATCAACACCCGCACGCAGATCCCGCTCGAGACCCTCCTCAAGGTCACCCACGAAGAGTTCCACGACAAAGAGAACGAGTCGCTCTACTACAGCCAGTCCTTCGCCGTCATGTTCTACTTCATGCAGCTCTCACGCGGAAAGGCCGCGCTGAACTACATGAAAGAGCTCAAGAAAACCGGCGATTCCGAAGCCGCCAACGCCAAGCTCTTCGGCAAAAAGATGAAGAACCTGAAAAAGATCGAAGCCGGCTGGAAGAGCTATATCCGCAAGCTCGATACCAGGCAGGTTGCCTCGAAATAGGGGCTCTACCGTCCTTCACTTCTTCTTTTTCTTGCTCGCGCGCGTCTTCGCCTTGCCCAGCATCTTCTCCATCTCCTTGGTGAAGCGGTAGGGATCCGACCAGAACGGGTAGGATCCCGACCTGGCGAACTTGGAGGTGTAGCAACGGCTGAAGAACTTCGTGACCTTGGTCACATCCGCGATTGGGGTCCACGCATCGAGATGGCCGATCATCACCATCACGGGAATCCGGGGAGCCTTCCCCTTGAAGATGGTCTTCATGCTCCACTTGCCGTCGTTCATGACCTGTGGATCACCGGCGATCGAGTTGAGATAGCGTGAGACACCGATCCGGGGACTGGAGGGATTCGCGAAGGTAAGATTGCCAATCGCCCGCTGCAGGCCTCCGCTTTCGGCATCATCCTGGGCTTCGTAGGTCGGCTTACCGTCCTGGCCGATGATGATGCTGTTGGCTCCATTGTAGACCTCCGGGTTCTTGCGCCTGCGGCCCTCGCGCTCGACATTCTTGATCGCCTTGTTGTATTCCGACCCGGCCGAGGCGGGGTTGACCATGATCAGGCGCGTCACCGCCGAGGGAAACTTCGAGGTGATATACATTCCGAGGGTGGCGGCATCCTTTCCATGGGCGAAGATCGCGAACTCATCAAGCCCGCTGCCCTTCATCAGCTCCGCCAGGGCTCCGGCGAGAATCTCGGTCGGGTAGATCACGAAGTTGCCCGTAGCCGTCCGGGCGAGTCCCTTGAAGTCCTGGATCCTCGGCATCTGGATGTAGTAGACCCGGCAGAATTCCTCGACACCGTGAAAAGAAGGCCGGAAGTAATCCGGACTGGAGCCGCGCTTCGGCAGCGCCAGCAGGGGGTAGCCATCCTTATTGCCGGCGACCTTCATGTTAACGGTCACCTCGACGCCGCCGCTTCGAACCACCTTGGTCCTGCGGTCCCCCGCGCCAAGGTTCTCCGGGTCGGGAGCCTCCTCTTCGATCCGTTTCTCGAGCGAGAACTGGTCCTTGACCGCGTCCCACCACTTGAACCAGTCATCTACATTGTCGCGATAGTACTGCCCGGTGAGTGTCTCGAGCGCGAATCGCGTCTGCACCCACTCCTCGTAATACTTGGCCTTCTTCTTCTCCAGCTTACGCAGGTTGTCGAGCAGCAGCTTGATGCTCGCCTTGTCAGGGTAGGCCAGCATGCCCTCGATCGCGGCGATGCGAACCCTGCTGCTTGAATCATCGAAGGCTGTCGTGATCCACTCGAACTTCTTCTTCTCGGGGTCGTGTTTGCGAATACTGGGAAGCACCAGGGCGAAATACTGGATGCCCCGCTGGCGGCGAAGGAGCTCCTTGTAATGTTCGACCTTGCGCTCCTCGTTGCCCCCCTTGTCTTTCTCGAACTGCTGGCGGATCTTGTAGATCAGCGAGTGGATAATCGCCTCCTTGGAGTTCTCGTACTTGCTGCCCTTGAGAACCCGCATAATCTCCTTCTGCGCATAATCACCCTCGGCGGCCATGAGAGCCTCGTAGGCGCCCTGCTTGACAAACCAGTCGTAACGCAGCGGATCGCGCGGAGCGATCTTCTCGAGAACGTTCCAGATCGCCTTGAGCCCCTTGGTGGTCGAGGTGTCGACCTGCTTGAGGGAGTCGCGGCGGGTCTTGCTGTACTCCGAGGTGATATTCGTCCTTAGAACGATCTCCCATTCCTCGGCGGCCCGGATCGTCGAGATACAGAGCGCAAAGAGCGCAAGACAGAAAAAAGAGTTGGTCAGTTTCTTCAAGACGGGGTTCATGTCTCGATTCCAGGTTGGTTCCAGTGAATAAAATTCCCAGTCAACTGCGACCCTTATTATAAACAGCCTCGGACCATGCGGGCAAAGATTCAGGCCATCTAAAACCGTGAACCGGCCCAGGCTGTCCTGTAATTGTACGGTCTTTGATGTTACCTTCACTGGAGTAAAGCGTTCTGGAGAGCATGACTGCGCCGGTGACTGGGGGTCTCCAGGAACCGGAAAAGACATAGAAAAGAGGAGTGACCGTGATGAGCAGCAGATCTATCGTCGCCTGTGCCTTCGCCCTTTTCCTTTCAGCCTGCGGCGGATCTTCGAACGAAGACCATGCCGGCAATGCAAAGCAGCCTCCCAACCCGGCTGTCAAATCGCCTGCCGCGGCTTCACAGCCAGCTGAGCAGGAGGCTCTGCCGCTGGCGAAAGCCGGCGCTGCCAGCGCAGGAACGAACTCAGATGGGCGAAAAGCGGCCCAGCCGAAATCGGCGCCGATTGAGCCGGTACGACCAGCCATCCAGCCTCCCCCCGAGCCGGTCTACATTGTAAAAGACAAGAATGTCGTCACCACCCCGACAGGTCTTCGCTACGTCGATCTCATCTCGGGAGCCGGAAAGTCTCCCAAGCGCGGCCAGACCGCGGTGGTGCGCTATGTCGGAAAGCTCGCCAACGAGACCGTCTTTGACGACTCCCACAAAAAAGAAGACCCTCTCGAATGCATGCTGGGAGCGGGCCGTTTCCTGCGCGGATGGGAAGAAGGCCTCTCCAGCATGAAGGTCGGCGGCAAGCGCAAGCTCATCATTCCTCCCAGGCTCGGATACGGTCGCGCCGGCAATAAGAAGATGGGGATCCCCCCCAACTCCTATGTCATCTTTGAGGTTGAGCTGGTTGCCGTTCGCTGAGATGCCGTACTTCTTCCCTCCAGCGGCCTGGCGGCCATGAACCAGTCAGCTCCTGGAAAAGCCATTCTCCTGGTGGATCATGGAAGCGTAAAGGCCGAGGCCAACGAATTGCTGGAAGAGATCGCCCGCCTCGTGGCCGGGATCGCTCAGGGCTATCACGTCGAGGCGGCCCATATGGAGCTCGCGCCGCCTGACATCGCCGCCGGGGTCGCCGCCTGCGTCAGGGCGGGCGCCACCGAGATCACGGTCATGCCCTATATGCTGGCGCCCGGCC
>Ga0163108_10000682_pt1 | contig 25183 bp, 27 predicted proteins | sample Fk1155metaG_FD_109644 | JGI IMG/M metagenome (GOLD analysis project Ga0163108, IMG submission 109644) | Marine microbial communities from the Central Pacific Ocean - Fk160115 155m metaG | ecosystem: Environmental > Aquatic > Marine > Oceanic > Photic zone | place: The Central Pacific Ocean...
AGCCGCTGCTGATCGAATCGCAGGCTTCGCCCGACGGCACAAGGCTGGGCCTGTCATGGTCGGCGCAGGATGGCGCCATGCCGCAGGTCTTTCGCCGCCGGCTGGGCGAGACCGGCATCGAAAGCTGGGCGCCCTACAAGCCCCAAATCGCACTGCCGCAACGGATCCTCGACAGCGGCCTGGAACCCGGACAGGCCTATGAATATCAGATCAGGATCGAGACCGGCCGCAAGACGCTGATCGGGTTCTGGGCCTACGGCACCAAAGTTCCGGTTCAGCCGCAATCGGGGCGCGCGATCGTCGTCGTCGACGAGACGGTCGAAGCCGGGCTGGCCGACCGGCTGGACCGGCTGGTTCTGGACCTGATCGGGGACGGCTGGCGAACCACGCGGCTCAGCGCGCCGCGCGGCGATGACCGGGATTCGGCCGCCAACATGACAAGGGCGATCGCGCTGCGGCAGCGGATCGGCGATGCCCTGGCCTCCGATCCGTTCGCGCCGCAGGCGGTTCTGCTGGTCGGGCACCTGCCGGTCATGCGCAGCGGCTGGATCGCGCCGGACGGCCATGACAAGGCGCCCCAGGCGACGGATCTGTTCTACGTCACCCCGAATGGGTTCTGGCCGCCGGTCACCACGCCCGACGGAAAGCTGGCGCTGGAGCCCTCTGTGATTCCCGGGGGACGGATCGCGGCCCCGATCGGGCGGGTGGACTTTGCCGATATGGCGGCCGAGTTCGGCCCCGAAACCGAGCTTCTGGCCGACTGGCTTGACCGCAACCACCGCTGGCGACAGGGCGATGGCGGCGCGCCGCGCCGCGCCTATGCGAAAAGCCAGTATCTGATGCTGGAGCGGGCCGGCCTTCTCAACATCGTCGGCCCGCCATCGCTGATCGAGGCCGGGCATCACGACCATCAGGGCCGTGGGCCGTTCCTGTTCGGCGTTGATTTCGGCAGCTATCGCGGCAACGATTACTTCAGCAGGCCCCCGGTGGAGGCGGTCTTCACCATCAATTTCGGCAGCGGCAAGCAACAGTTCGACAGGGCCAACAACCCGATGCGGGCCCTGTTGGCGGGATCGGACACGGCGCTGAGCGTTGCCTGGGGCGGGCGGCCCTCGTGGCTGCTGCACGGGATGGCGCTGAACGAGACGATCGGTCAGGCACAGATGCGCACGGTGAACAATGGAAATTACCGGTACGGCGGTCTTGCCTCGCGCGAATACGGGGTCACCGGGCAATATGACTGGATCAACCCGGTCTGGGTGAACCTGATCGGCGACCCGACGCTGCGGCCCTTTCCGCAGCGCCCGGCGACCGGATTCACCGCCCGCCGCGCGGGCGACGACGTGCGGCTGGGCTGGTCGCTGCCCGATGACGCGGAATCGGCGGTGCTGTACCGGGCCGAACGCCGCGAGGGCCCCTATGACGTGATCGCCGAGGATCTCGGCGGCACCGATTTCACCGACCGGAACGCGCCGCCGGCCGGCTGGTACATGCTGCGCGCCAAGGGGCTGACCCGGGTCAATGCAGGTTCGGTCTATCGGCTGTCGGCAGGCGTCTTCGCGGCGGCGCCCTGATCACCCGCAAGACCCTGGCCGCAAAGATCGTGAAACATCACGTAGGCGTCGACGGGACCAAGCTGCGGATGAATGAAGGCGCCCGGCAGGCGGCCGACGATCTTGAAACCGGATGTCTGCCACAGATGCACCGCGTCCGCGTTCGAGGAGACGACGAAATTGAACTGCATCGCGGCAAATCCGGTCCGTCCGGCCCAGATCTTGGCATTCTCGACCAGGGCTCGGGCGACGCCCCTGCCCCGCGCCGCCGGATCGGTCGCGAACGAGGCATTGGCCACATGCGACCCGCCGGCGGGCCGGTTCGCGCCGACATGGCTGGTGCCCAGGATGCGGCCGCCGATCTCGGCCACGAAGACGGTGAAGGGTGGCGCGAACCAGTCGGCCAAAGCCGCGTCACGGGTGATGTCGCGCGGGATGCAATAGGTCTGGCCCGCACGATAGACCGGCTTCAGGATCGCCCAGATGGCGTCGTCGTCGTCATGGCTGGCGGGGCGGACAATCACCCCGCCGCCGGTCATGACAATTCATCCACGCTGCGGATGACCCTGGCCAGAAGGCCGTAATCCAGCGCCTCTTGCGTGTTCAGCCAGAAGTCGCGGTGGGTGTCCTTCTCGATCCGTTCCAGAGGCTGGCCGGTCGCATCGGCAAAGATCTGGTTCAGCCGGTCGCGCATCAGGCGGACCTGTTCGGCCTGGATCATCATGTCGGACGAGGTGCCGCCGATCCCGCCCGAGGGCTGGTGGATCAGAAAGCGCGTATTGGGAAGGCAGAAGCGGTTTTCCCGGTCCGCGCCGACAAAGATCAGCGCGCCCGCGCTGGCCACCCAGCCCGAACCGATGGTGCGCACCGTCGGGCGGATGAACTTGATCACGTCATGGATCATGTCGCCCGATTCCACATGCCCGCCGGGCGAGGAAATCAGCATGTTGATCGGATCGTCGCTGTCTTCGGCCAGCGCCAGCAGATGCGCCACCGTGCGCTGCGCCAGCTTGTCGGTGATCGGTCCTGCGACGATCACCGTGCGCGACTTGAAATAGAGCTTGCCGATCCTGTCGCCTTCGGGCAGGCCCAGCCCGCCTTCCTCCTTGTGGCGGCGGTCGTCCTCTTCGGGTTCGTCGTCGTCATCGTCCAGCCACTGATGCCGCATCGGCCTGCTCCTTGTGTTCTTTCATAGCGACGGCGGGACCGCAGGCCCCGCCGCTTCATTACCTAAGGAGCCATCGAGGATCAGTAAAGCACGACCGAGCGGATGGATTCGCCGTCATGCATCAGATCGAAGCCCTTGTTGATGTCCTCCAGCGGCATCGTGTGGGTGATCATCGGGTCGATCTCGATCTTGCCGTCCATGTACCAGTCCACGATCCTGGGCACATCGGTGCGGCCGCGCGCGCCGCCGAAGGCGGTGCCCTTCCAGACCCGGCCGGTGACCAGCTGGAACGGGCGGGTGCTGATCTCGGCCCCCGCCGGCGCCACGCCGATGATGACCGAGACGCCCCAGCCGCGATGCGTGCATTCCAGCGCGTCGCGCATGACCTTGACGTTGCCGGTCGCATCGAAACTGTAATCCGCGCCGCCGATCTGGTCGAACGGAGTCTTCGTCATCTCGACGATTTCCTGCACGACGTTCTCGACGTTCTTCGGATTGATGAAATGGGTCATGCCGAACCGCGTCGCCATGTCCTGCCGGTCATCGTTCAGATCGACGCCGATGATCATGTCGGCGCCGGCCAGGCGCAGGCCCTGGATCACGTTCAGGCCGATCCCGCCCAGTCCGAAGACCACCGCCTTGGCGCCGATTTCCACCTTGGCGGTGTTGATGACCGCGCCGATGCCGGTGGTCACGCCGCAGCCGATATAGCAGATCTTGTCGAAGGGCGCGTCGTCGCGGACCTTGGCCACGGCGATTTCCGGCAGGACGGTAAAGTTCGAGAAGGTCGAACAGCCCATGTAGTGATGGATCGGCGTGCCGTCCGGCATCGAGAACCGGCTGGTTCCGTCGGGCATCAGCCCCTGCCCCTGCGTGGCGCGGATCCTGGTGCACAGGTTGGTCTTGCCCGACAGGCAGGACGCGCATTCGCGGCATTCGGGGGTGTAAAGCGGGATCACGTGATCGCCGGGCTTCACGGACTTGACGCCGGGACCGACCTCGACCACCACGCCCGCGCCCTCGTGTCCCAGGATCGCGGGAAACAGCCCCTCGGGGTCGGCGCCCGAACGGGTGAATTCGTCGGTGTGGCAGATTCCGGTCGCCTTGATCTCGACCATCACCTCGCCTTCCTTCGGCCCGTCGAGATTGACCTCCATCACTTCCAGCTTCTTGCCGGCCTCCAGGGCTACGGCGGCACGGGTTTTCATGCTTGATCTCCTGTTCTTCGATCGGGCTTGTCGGTCATGGCCGAGGGGGCCGGTTGTCGCGGCCCCCTGACGGAATGTGTGAAATCGGGCCGTGCCGCCGTCAAGCGGGCAACGCGCCCGACCGTTTCGCGACATGCGTGGCGATGGCGTCCATCAGCGGCGGCGACAGCGCGTCATAGGGTTCCAGCCCCAATTCGCGCAGCCGTGCGCGTATCGCGTCCATGCGCGAGGGATCGACACCCGATTCGATCACGGAACTGACGAAGGCCGCGAATTCAGGCGCTGACCAGCCATCTTCGTCGGACAATTCGGTATGGATGAAATCAAGTCCGTAGAACGGATGGTCCTTGTTCTCGATCCGGCCATACATGTGAACGCCGCATTCGCGGCAGCGATGGCGCTGGATCGCGGCGGATTCGTCCACCACTTCCAGCTTGTCGCCGTTTTCCAGTACCTCGACCGCGTCACGCGACACGACCGCGACCTGACTGAAGGTCGCGCCATCGGGCTTCCAGCACCTGGTGCAGCCGCAGACATGGTTGTGGGCGGTCTGGCCCCCGACCCGGACCTTGACCGGGTTGCTGGCGCAATGGCAGGTCAGCGTTCCGCCGGAAAAGCCGGAACTGCCCTGTTTCACGCCGTGATCGACGTCCGGGTGAATCCTGATCCCGTCGGTATGTGCCATGGTCCCCTCCTCCGATGACCGAATGTTCCACCAGCGTCGCGCGGTCGGGAACATTCGGCAAGTCAGCGGAAGGTTGTAGCGCCAGAGATCGGAAGCAACAGGATCGGCTTGCCGAAACGCGGATCAGCTGGCCGGCGTCGAACTGACCCCGACCTTGGCCGGACGCAGCAGGCGGTCGTGCAGGCGGAATCCGTTGTCCATCACCTGAATGATCTCGCCCGCGCGGGTGCCGGGCACGGCAGCCTCGAACATGGCCTCGTGCCACGTCGGATCGAATTTCTCGCCCTGGGCGGGCCGGATCAGGGTGATGCCATGTTTGGAAAAGACGTTTTCCAGCTCGCGCAGGGTCAGTTCGACCCCCTCGATCAGGGCGGCGGCATTGGATCGCTGCTCCTCGCCGGCCGCATCCAGTGCGCGGGTCAGCGCGTCATGGACCGGCAGCAGGTCGCGCGCCAGGCGCGATCCGCCATATTGTTCGGCGTCGCGACGGTCCTTGTCGGCGCGCTTGCGCGAATTCTCGGCATCGGCCAGCGCGCGCATCCACTTGTCGCGGAATTCGTCACGCTCGGCGTTCAGGCGCGCAATCTCATCGGTCACGGCCGGGTCGGCCAGCGGATCGTCGTCGATCTCGTCGATCGGCTGTTCGTTCTGTTCTTTCATCTTCCAGTTCATCCTTTCCGGCCGGACAGCACCCGCCCGACCAGTTGCGCGGTGTAATCGACGATCGGCACGATACGGCCATAATTCAGCCGCGTCGGCCCGATGACACCCACCGCGCCCACAATCTTACGGTCGGCATTCATATAGGGAGAAACCACCAGAGCGGAACCCGAAAGCGAAAAAAGCTTGTTCTCGGAGCCGATGAAAATGCGCACCCCGTCGCCCTGTTCGGTCAGTTCCAGGAACTCCACGATGTCGCGCTTGCGTTCGAGATCGTCGAACAGCACCCGGATCCGGTCCAGATCGGCGGCCTCGCGGTCCAGCAGGTTCGCCCGGCCACGCACGATCAGGCGGGGATCGGCGGCTTCGCCATCCCACAGCGCCAGCCCCGACCGGACCAGTTCGGCCGCCAGCACGTCCAGTTCGCGCCGCCTTGCGTCGATCTGGCGGGCCATGTGGCTGCGCAATTCGGCCAGCGTGCGGCCCTCGGCCATGGCGTTGAGGAAATTGCCCGCCTCGCGCATGGAGGACGGCGTCTGGCCCGGCGGCGGCGTGAAGATGCGGTTCTCGACATGGCCGTCGGCAAAGACCAGCACCACCAGCGCGCGGTCGGGCGCGAGGCTGACGAATTCGATATGCCGGATCGGCGCCTCGTGTTTTGGCATCAGCACCAGCGAGGCCCCGCGCGTGATCGACGACAGCGCGGTGCTGACCCGATCCAGCAGCAGGCCGGTATCGGGATCGTCATTTCCCAGCGTCTGGTCGATGGCGGCGCGATCGGTGGGGGCGACGGAATCGACCTCCATCATCCCGTCCACGAACAGCCGCAGGCCACGCTGCGAGGGCAACCGCCCGGCCGAGGCGTGGGGGCTGTCAAGAAGACCCATGAATTCCAGATCCTGCATGACATTGCGCACCGTCGCCGCGCTGACCTGTTCGGACAGCGCGCGCGTCAGCGTCCGCGAACCCACCGGCTCTCCGGTTTGCAGATAGGTTTCGACCACGCGGCGGAACACCTCGCGCGAGCGGTCGTTCAATTCGGATAGCAGCGATTCCTGGCTCATATCCCTTGCGGGCTTGCGTGACGGGGCCAACGGGCGTTATGGGGCAGCAATCTTCAGCAAAAGGAAAAATCATGCGCCCTTCAGGCAGGAATCTAAGCCAAATGCGTCCGATTTCAATCGAAACCGGCGTGATGCGGCATGCCGAGGGGTCATGCCTGATCCGTTGCGGCAACACCCATGTCCTGTGCAGCGCCAGCATCGAGGACAATCCGCCGCGTTTCCTGAAGGGAACCGGACTTGGATGGGTGACGGCCGAATACGGGATGCTGCCGCGCGCAACCAATACCCGCAACCGGCGCGAGGCGGCGCAGGGCAAGCAATCGGGCCGGACACAGGAAATCCAGCGCCTGATCGGGCGCAGCCTGCGGGCGGGCGTGGATCGCGTGGCCCTGGGCGAGCGGCAGATCACGCTTGATTGCGATGTGATCCAGGCCGATGGCGGCACCCGCTGCGCCTCGATCACCGGGGCCTGGGTGGCGCTGCGGCTGGCGGCGAACAGGCTGATGCAGGCCGGGGTCGTGACCAGCGATCCGATCCTCGATCACGTCGCCGCCGTCAGTTGCGGAATCTATGCGGGCCAGCCGGTTCTGGATCTGGACTACGCCGAAGACAGCGAGGCGGGCACCGATGGCAATTTCGTGATGACCGGCGGCGGCCGGCTGATCGAGGTGCAGATGTCGGCCGAGGGGGCGACCTTCAGCCGCAATGAAATGACCGGCCTTCTGGACCTGGCGGAAGCGGGAATGGCCGAACTGGTCGCCGCGCAGAAGGCCGCGATCGCATGAGGCGGTTCGACGGCAGGCGCCTGCTGGTTGCCACGCACAACGCCGGCAAGCTGGCCGAGATGCAGGCGCTGCTGGCACCGTTCGGCGTCACCGTCATCGGCGCAGCCGAAGCCGGCCTGTCAGAGCCCGCCGAGACCGAGCAGACCTTCCTGGGCAATGCCCGGATCAAGGCGCGGGCCGCGGTCGCGGCGACCGGCCTGCCCGCGCTGTCGGACGACAGCGGCATCTGCATCGATGCGCTGGATGGCGCGCCCGGCGTCCATACCGCCGACTGGGCCGAAACCGGGCATGGCCGTGATTTCGCGATGGCGATGGAACGGACCTGGCGCGCGCTGGAAGATGCCGGCGCGCCCGAGCCCCGGCAGGCGCAATTCCGCTGCACCCTGGTGCTGATGTGGCCGGACGGGCATGACGCGGTGTTCGAGGGCACTCTGCCGGGCCGGGTGGTCTGGCCGCCACGGGGTGCCGAAGGGCATGGCTACGATCCGATCTTCATGCCGGAGGGGCATGATGTGACATTGGGCGAGATGCAGCCGGCGCTGAAGAACAGCCTCAGCCACAGGGCGCGGGCGGTGGCGAAGATGATCGAGGGTTGCTTTGCATAAAATATCGGTCGGATCATCCTTCCAGGCGGCGTCGGGCTGTCGCCCAGCCTTGGTCAGGGGCGTTTCGGCGGTGTCCGCCGCGACCATGGCGATCGCCTGGCTGATCGGATCGGAAATGAAGGCAGCGGTCACGGTGACCGCGATGCGCGCATGAGCGAGGATTGGCGTGCGGGAGGATTCGGGCTTTATGTGCATTGGCCCTTCTGCGCGGCGAAATGCCCTTATTGCGATTTCAACAGCCATGTCGTGTCGCGGGTGGACCAGGCACGCTGGGCCGACGCGCTGGCGGGCGAAATCGCGCGGCTGGCGGCCGAGACGCCGGGCCGTCATCTGGACAGCATCTTTTTCGGCGGCGGCACGCCATCGTTGATGCGGCCCGACACGGTTGACCGGGTGATCCGGGCGGCGCGTTCCGCCTGGGGTTTCACCAACGCGATCGAGATCACGCTGGAGGCCAATCCGACCAGCGTCGAGAAGGACCGGTTTCGCGGTTTCGCCGAGGCCGGGGTGAACCGGCTTTCGATGGGCGTGCAGGCCTTGAACGACCCTGATCTGCGGCGGCTGGGGCGGAGGCATTCGGTTGCAGAGGCTCGGGCGGCGTTTGACGTGGCGCGCGATTGCTTTTCCCGGGTGAGTTTCGATCTGATCTACGCGCGGCAAGGACAGACCCGCGCGGCCTGGCGGGCGGAACTGCGCGAGGCTCTGGCCATGGCCGCGGACCATCTGTCGCTGTATCAGCTGACGGTCGAGCCGGGGACGGCCTTTGGCGCAAGGGCTGCGGCAGGCAAGTTGAAGGATCTTCCAGATGAGGATGTGTCAGCCGACATGTATCTGGAAACACAAGATATTTGTTGCGAGTTCGGGTTTCCGGGCTATGAGATCTCGAACCATGCGCGGCAGGGATCCGAGAGCCGTCACAATCTGATCTATTGGCGGCAAGGCGATTGGGCGGCCGTCGGACCAGGCGCCCATGGCCGGCTCACGCTGGACTGCGGACGGGTGGCGACCGAGGCGGTGATGTCGCCCGGAGGATGGATCGAGGCTGTCGAGACGCATGGAACCGGCGAGTCGCTGCGATCGTTTCTGCCTGCCGATGAACAGGCAACGGAGTATCTGCTGATGTCGATGCGGCTGGCCGAGGGGATGGATGAGGCGCGGTATCACCGCCTGTCGGGCGGTGTCTTGCCCGAAGCCGCCGTCGAAAGCCTGTTCGCGATGGGGATGCTGCGTCGTGAAGGCGGGCGCCTGATCGCCACCGATCAGGGTCGCCCCGTCCTGAACGCGATCTTGCGCGAACTGGCCACCTGAGATGCGACAAATCTGGCTTCTGACCGGCTTTCTGTTCATGGGCCTGGGGATCGTCGGGATCGCCCTGCCGATCATGCCTACGGTGCCCTTCTTGCTGGTCGCCGCCTGGGCCTTTTCCCGAAGCTCGCCGCGATTGCGACAAAAGATCCTCGATCATCCGGCCTATGGGCCGCCCATTCGCGCCTGGCACGAGCGTGGCGCCATCGGCGGGGTCGCGAAGATCTGGGCCGTGGTCGCGATGGCGGGCGGGATCGCCTTGACGTTATGGCTAGCGCTGCCGGTGTGGATCATTGTGGCACAGGCCGCGATCTGCGCCGGAGTTGCAGCTTATATTGTTACCCGTCCGGGATAAACCGCTATATGTTGTGTCAGCTATGGCCGCCGAGATGCTGGCACAGTGCATCAAGCTGATCGAGGTCGCGATAGGTGATGATCAGTTTCCCCCCATCCTGGCCCAGATGATCGATCTGCACCCGCATCCCGAGATGGGAGGAAAGATCGGATTCGAGCGCGCGGGTATCCGCATCTTTCTGCTGAGGACGGGTAGAACGCGGCTGAGATTCCGTGCCGGGCTGGGACTGTTTGCGAACCAGTTGTTCGGTCTCGCGGACCGAGAGACCGCGATCGATGATCTTCTGGGCCAGCGCCCCGGGGTTTCCGGCGGTGATCAGCGCGCGGGCGTGTCCTGCGCTGATCTTTCCATCCTTGACGTATTGCTGAACGGTATCGGGCAAGTTGAGAAGGCGAAGCAGGTTGGCGATGTGGCTGCGACTTTTGTTCAGCGCCTCGGCCAGTCTTTCCTGCGTATGGCCGAAGCGGTCCATCAACTGCCTGTAGGAGGCGGCCTCCTCGATCGCATTCAGGTCGGCGCGCTGGATATTCTCGATGATCGCGATCTCGATCACATCGGTATCGGAAAGCTCGCGGATGATGACCGGCAATTCGTGCAGTTGCGCCATCTGCGCCGCACGCCAGCGGCGTTCGCCGGCGACGATCTGGTACAGACCCTCGCTGGTCGGGTGCGGACGCACGATCAGCGGTTGCAGCACACCGCGACTGCGCAGCGAATCGGCCAATTCCTGCAGGGCTTCGGGGTCGAAATGACGGCGCGGCTGATCCGGGTTGGCGGTGATCTGTTCGATCGGAATCAGGCTGCGGTCCCGCGACGGCGCTGTCGCGACGTTGGTTTCGCCCAGATCGATATCGGCCATCAGCGCCGATAACCCCCGTCCCAGACCCTTCTTGGCTGTTCTGGTATCCGACATCATACTTCCTCTCGCACGATCTTCAGGCGCGCCGCGAATTCCTCGGCGAATTGACGATAGGCACCACTGCCCTTCGAGGCCGGGTCATAGAGCAGCACGGGCTGGGCATGCGACGGAGCCTCCGAAACGCGGACATTGCGCGGAATGACGGTGGGAAAGACCAGATCGCCCAGCGTGTTGCGGGCATCGGCCTCGACCTGCTGCGAAAGATTGTTGCGGTAGTCGGACATGGTCAGCAGAATACCTGCGATCCGCAGGGCCGGATTACCGCTGGCCCGGACGTGCTTGACCGTCGTCAAGAGCTGCGACAGCCCCTCGAGCGCATAGAACTCCGCCTGCAGCGGGACAAGAACCGAATCGGCGGCAACCATGGCATTGACGGTGAGAAGGCCGAGGGCCGGCGGACAGTCGATCAGGACAATGCTGCCATCAGGTGCACCCTCAAGCTTGCGGCGAAGCAGGCGGGTGCGGTCCTGAGTCTGGGACAGATCCACATCGGCCGAAGAAAGATCGGCAGTCGCGGGCACGATGTGGAGGTTGTCGATCTGGGTCGGAATGGCGCAATCCTGAAGACTTTCCTCGCCGGCAAGCAGGTCATAGACGGTCAACTGCCGGCGATCCTCGTCGATGCCCAGCCCGGTGGAAGCGTTGCCCTGCGGATCGAGATCGACAAGAATCGTCCGATGCCCGGCCATCGCAAGGGCCGCGCCCAGGTTGATCGCAGTCGTGGTCTTGCCGACGCCACCTTTCTGGTTCGCGATTGCCACGATACTGTGTCTAGACATGATCAAGCCCCCAGATTTTGAGGATAGCCGCAGACTGATCTGTCTTGCTGGGATGGCTCTCGACGGAGAAGCGCCAGTGTGACGCCGTCTCGTCAAGTTCCGCCTGCCACTGCCTGCCCTTCATCAACCACGCCTGCCCGTTCTTTTCGAGATGTTGCACCAGATATGGCATGAGACGGGGAAGCGGGGCAAGCGCCCGAATGCTGATATAGGCGGCTTTCAGCGAATTCAGATCCTCGATGCGGGCAGAGATGACCTCTGCCCGCTTCAGGCCGAGTTCGCGAATGACGCTTCGCAGAAAAGCCGATTTTCGCTGATCGCTTTCGACGAGAATGAAATCCGTCATGCGATCGCGGCATGCGATCGCCGCGACCAGGCCGGGAAAGCCGCCTCCGCTACCTAAATCGGCCCAAAGACCAGCGTCGGGCTGGCTGAGTTCGACAAGCTGCAGGCTGTCGGCAATATGCCGCTCTTGCAGATGGGGAACGGATGACGGCGCCACGAGATTGATCCGAGCATTCCACTTCCGGATCATAGCGGCATAGACATCCAGTTCATCCCATGTTTCACGTGAAACATGCATCATGCGGTCCGGCACCGCTCGTTCTTTGCCATGGCAAGGATCAGGGTCAGCGCGGCGGGGGTCATGCCTTCAATCCTGGCGGCCGAGGCGAGGCTCTCTGGCCGCGCTTCCGAAAGCTTCGCGGCCAGTTCGCCCGAAAGTCCGGACATTGTGAAGTAGTCCAGGGAGGTTGGGAGCACAGTGTTTTCGTCGTTTTTCAGCGCCTTCGCGTCACGTTCCTGGCGATCGAGATATTGATGGTAGAGAGCGTCAGCGCGCAACTGAGCCATGGTTTCCGGGTGAACCGCCGACAATTCTGGCATGATTTCAACAATCTGCGCATCGCTGATCGCCGCCATTCCCATCAATTCGAATGCCGAGCGCCTTTGGCCGTCCTGTCGAACATGAAGCCCCCTGCCTGAAAGCTCGTTCGGCGAAAAGGCTCGCGCCTCGGCGATGTCGCGTCCGGCGATATACCGCTTTTCCCGGCTGTCGAAATGCCTCCAGCGCTCATCGCCGACGCAGCCGATGTTCCGGCCCATGCGGGTCAGCCGGCGATCGGCGTTGTCGGCCCGAAGCGTCAAGCGAAATTCTGCTCTGGAGGTGAACATGCGGTAAGGTTCGGTCACACCCCGGGACACCAGATCGTCGATCATCACGCCGATATAGCTCTCTGATCGGCTGAATTTGATCGCGGGTTTCCGCTGTGCCAACAAAGCGGCATTCAGTCCTGCAACCAAACCTTGCGCGGCGGCCTCTTCATATCCCGTCGTGCCGTTGATCTGTCCAGCAAGGAAAAGGCCGCTGACCGCTCGAAGTTGAAGCGATGACGACAGCGCACGAGGATCGACGTAGTCGTATTCAACGGCGTAACCGGGCTGAAGTATTACAGCCTGCTCGAGCCCCGTGATCGTTCGGACATAGGCTTCCTGAATTTCAGCCGGCAGCGATGTCGAAATACCGTTGGGATAAATCGTCGGATCGTTCAGCCCCTCGGGTTCAAGAAAAACCTGGTGCGATTTCTTTTCCGAGAACCGAAGAACCTTGTCCTCGATCGACGGGCAGTATCGAGGGCCCTTCCCGGAAATGTGTCCGCCATACATTGCGGAACGAGATAGGTTTTCTCTAATGATGTCATGCGTTTCCGGGTTTGTATGTGTGATACCGCAAGAGATCTGCGGCCCACTCACGCCTGTGCTGAGATAGGAAAACAGCGTCGGCTCATCGTCTCCGGGCTGCCGATCAAGGCGGGACCAATCGATCGTCCGCCCGTCTAGCCGAGGCGGCGTTCCCGTCTTCAGGCGACCCAGCGGAAGATCGAAACGGCGAAGCGACGTCGCCAAGCCTCTCGCATTCTCGTCACCCCAGCGACCGGCTGCATGCGATACGTCGCCGATATGAATGGTCCCGTTGAGGAACGTCCCGGTGGTCAGCACGGTGGCACATGCCGAATAGGCGGTCCCGTCCTCCATCTCGATCCCGGTCACGCGGTTCTCGTCGCCGGCCAGCGCCTCGACGCATCCGTAGATCAACGTCAGTCCGGGAAGACGGGACACAAGATCATGCGCGACCTTGCGATAGATTGCGCGGTCCATCTGGGCGCGCGGCCCCTGAACCGCGGGCCCCTTGCGTCGATTGAGCAGCCGGAACTGAATCCCGGCCCGGTCAGCGATCCGCCCCATCAGTCCGTCAAGCGCGTCTATTTCCCGGACAAGATGGCCTTTGCCCAGCCCGCCGATCGCCGGGTTGCAGGACAATGCGCCAATATCCTCGCGCCGCATTGTGATCAGCGCGACATCAGCCCCCATGCGCGCCGCCGCGCCTGCGGCTTCAAGTCCGGCGTGACCGGCTCCGATCACAATCACATCAAAATGTTTCACGTGAAACGCCCTATTTCCCGATACAGAAAGTCGTAAAGATGGCATCTAGATAATCCTCCGCACCGATTCTGCCAAGAAGCCGGTCCAGACTCATGGCGCAGGCGCGAATATTCTCCGCCAGAATTTCGGGTGGCAATCCATCGATATCTGCCAAAGCGCGGCGCGCATCTACAAGCGCATTCAGTTGTCTGCCGTGGCTCACCAAACCCGCCGGAGCGATTCTCTCGGCCAGGGTGCGGCGCAACCTGGTCAGCAGATCGTCTATCCCCACCCCTGTCAAAGCCGAGACGCCAGTGGACCCATCCTCGCGCAAGTCAACCTTGCTGCTCACCACGATATCGCCGTCGCGCCACAGATCTTGCTCGCGCTGACCATCCGGGGACAGATGCACCCTCAAATCCGCTGCGAGGGCACGCTGTCTCGCGCGATCAATCCCCAAGGATTCGATGAGATCAGACGACTTTCTCAGTCCAGCAGTATCAAGGAACGTGACCGGCACACCACTCAGGTCCAGTCGCGCCTCGATCACGTCGCGTGTCGTACCCGCAATCTCGGAAACCAGCGCCACATCGCGCCTGGCCAACCTGTTAAGAAGGCTTGATTTTCCGGCATTCGGCGGCCCGATGATGGCCACCTCGAATCCCGATCTGATCGTCTCGGCGGCCGCATAGCCGGCAATATGACGGTCAAGTTCAGCCGCAAGTTCCTGCAACAGGGAAAAAACCTCGGCCGGGACTTCCTCGGGCGTTTCCTCGTCCGCAAAATCGACGCTCGCCTCGATCAAGGCGCCAGCGGCAATCAGCATCTTTCGCCAATCTCCGGCCACCCGACCCAACTCGCCCGAGGCCAGCCGCGCCGCCTGCTGCCGCTGGGCTTCGGTCTCGGCCGCAAGAAGATCACCCAGTCCCTCGACCTCGGCAAGATCCATTTTTCCCGCCAGAAAGGCGCGTCTGGTGAACTCTCCCGCTTCGGCCGATCGCACATCCATACGCCGCAGCGCGGCCCCAACCCGCCGCACGACAACCGGAGCCCCGTGCAATTGCAATTCCGCAGTCTCTTCTCCGGTGAAACTTCGCCCGGCTTCGAACCAGCTCACCAGAGCCTGATCGAGAATTTCGTTTCCCTCGCGCAAGGTCCGCAGATAGGCGTGGCGCGGACGCTCCAGCGGTCCGGCCAGCCTTTCGGCCACCCGCCGTGCTCCGTCTCCGCTGATGCGAATAGCCGAAATGCCACCACGCCCGGGCGGGGTGGCTTCCGCATAGATAAGAGCCATGTCAGCCTCGTCAGGCGTTCATCGAGTCGAAGAATTCCGAATTGCTCTTGGTCTGCTTCAATTTCGAGATCAGGAACTCGACCGCATCTGTCGTCCCCATCGGATTCAAGATCCGGCGCAACAGATAGGTCTTTTGCAAATCCTTCGATTCGACCAGCAATTCCTCTTTCCGGGTACCGGATTTCAGGATGTCCATGGCCGGGAAGACCCGCTTGTCGGCGACCTTGCGATCCAGAACGATCTCGCTGTTGCCGGTGCCCTTGAATTCCTCGAAGATCACCTCGTCCATGCGCGAGCCCGTATCGATCAGCGCGGTCGCGATGATGGTCAGCGACCCGCCCTCTTCGATATTCCGTGCAGCGCCGAAGAAACGCTTTGGCCGCTGCAAGGCATTCGCATCGACGCCACCAGTCAGAACCTTGCCCGAGCTGGGAACCACGGTATTGAACGCTCTACCAAGTCTTGTGATAGAATCCAGAAGAATCACAACATCTCGTTTATGCTCGACCAGGCGCTTGGCCTTTTCGATCACCATTTCGCTCACCGCGACGTGCCGGCTGGCCGGTTCGTCGAAGGTCGATGAAATCACCTCTCCCCTCACGCTGCGCTGCATGTCGGTGACCTCTTCGGGCCGCTCGTCGATCAGCAAAACGATCAGATAGCATTCCGGGTGATTGCGCTCGATCGAATGGGCGATGTTCTGCAGCAGCACGGTCTTGCCGGTCCGCGGAGGCGCGACGATCAGCGACCGCTGCCCCTTCCCGATCGGCGCCACCAGGTCGATGATCCGCGCGCTGCGATCCCTGATCGTGGGATCCTCGATCTCCATCGTCATCCGTTCATCGGGATAGAGCGGGGTCAGGTTGTCGAAGGCGACCTTGTGGCGGGCTTTCTCGGGATCCTCGAAGTTGATCCTCTCGACCCTGGTCAGCGCGAAATACCGCTCGTTCTCGCCCGGGGCCCGAATGACGCCCTCGACGCTGTCGCCGGTCCGCAGGGAATGCTGCCGGATCATGTCGGGGCTGACATAAATGTCGTCGGGCCCGGGCAGGTAATTGGCTTCGGTCGAACGCAGAAAGCCGAAACCGTCCTGCACGACCTCCAACACCCCCTCGCCGCCGATATCCCAACCTTCTTCGGCATGTTCCTTGAGGATCGAGAACATCATCTCGCCCTTGCGCATGGTCGAGGCGTTCTCGATTTCCCATTCCTCGGCCATGGACAGCAAGTCGGCCGGGCTTTTCGCCTTGAGTTCGGACAGGTTCAGGCGCTCATCGCTCATATCGTCACCGTAGGCCGCCCCCGCGTCGAAGGTCGGTCATGTCATGTTCGTGTGGGAATCCCCGTACCGGACGGCCGGGCTTGATCGGGACATAGGCCGGCAGAACCGGCGAGTCAATCGCCCACCTAGAATTTGACGATGACCGACACGACAATGCCGATGAGCAGCACTGTGGGCACCTCGTTCATCAGCCGATAAGACCGACCGCGACGGATCGCTCCGGCCGCAATCCGCCGCCGCTCGGCCGCGCACCAGATGTGAAATCCGGTCATTCCCAGCACCCCGGTGGCCTTGAACCAGGGCCACAGGGCCGTCCAATCGACGATACCCGGCGTTGCCACCAGCCATAATCCGCTGGCCCAGGTCGCGATCATCGCCGGCCGCATGATCACGCGCAGCAGCTTCTCCTCCATGATGCGGAAGCTGTCTGTCGGCTCCGCTGCCTCGGCGCCGCGCTCGGCGTGATAGACGAACAGACGCGGCAGGTAGAACAGCCCAGCCATCCACGAGATCACCGCGATCACATGGAAGGCTTTCACATAGGGATAGATCGCAATCATCAGGTCGGTCATCGGGTCCTCGTTTCCGACCACTTAAATAAAAAGATATGAAAAAGGAATGTAGTTGAAGTAGGGCCTGTGGATTGCGGGACTGGGCGTCGCTCCCCGCACCTATCCACCATTTGCGCGCCTGTGGATAAGTCCGGGAAAACTTCTTTGAAAGTGATAATATCTTTTGTTTTCATGAATTTGATATCTGGACAACTTCGGGACGACACGGTTGTTGTCGGGGGTGTCCACAACCCGTATCGCGGCGCCGCGGGTCTTGTCCACTTGTGGATTGCCAGCCTTCGTTCCGGTTATGTCCCGGGCGGAATTCGTGTCCTTGCAGCCATCCTCAGGCGTACCAACATGCCCCGGACCGATTCCCCCACGATTCCGTCCACAAAAGCCGGGTCTTCGCTGCAACAATGGCGCGTTGCGGCCGCGTTCGGACTTTTTCCATCGTCGCCAAAGGATTACTCTGCCCGAAACGATCAATGGACAAAGCAGATGCAAGACGATCCCGCCAGACCGGCCGCACAGATCCCGCTTGCCGGCGTCATCGGGATGCCGATCGCCCATTCGCGTTCGCCCCGCCTGCACGGATTCTGGCTGCAACGCTACGGCATCGCGGGCCATTACATGCCGCTGCCCGTTCGGGCCGAGCATCTGGCCGACGTGCTGCGCGTCCTGCCGCGGGCGGGCTTTGTCGGGGTGAACGTGACGATTCCCCACAAGGAGGCGGTGCTGGCCCTTGCCGACGCGGTTTCGGACCGCGCGGCCCTGATCGGGGCCGCCAACACGCTGATCTTCCGCCCCGACGGCAAGATCCATGCCGACAACACCGATGGTTATGGCTTCATCGCCAATCTGCGCCAGAACGCGCCCGACTGGCGGCCCGATGCCGGCCCCGCGGCGGTTATCGGCGCCGGCGGCGCGGCGCGGGCGGTCGTCGCCTCGCTTCTGGACAGCGGCGTCCGCGAATTGCGGATCAGCAACCGCACCCGGATCCGGTCGGAACAGATCAAGTCCGAATTCGGCGCGCGTCTGGTCGTCTATGACTGGGCGCAGGCCGGCAACATGCTGGAAGGGGCCGGTCTGGTCGTGAACGCCACCTCGCTGGGCATGACCGGCAAGCAGCCGCTGCGGATGCCGCTGGACGCTCTGTCGCCGCAAGCGCTGGCCACCGATCTGGTCTATACCCCGCTGGAAACGCCGTTTCTCGCCGCCGCTCGCCAGATCGGCTGTCACACCGTGGACGGGCTGGGGATGTTGCTGCATCAGGCCGCCCCCGGCTTCGAACGCTGGTTCGGCCACCGCCCCGATGTTGACGAGGAAACCCGCCGCGTGGTGCTGGGATGAGCTTTCTTCTGGGACTGACCGGGGGCATCGGCATGGGCAAGTCCACGACGGCGCGGATGTTTCGCGATCTGGGACATCCGGTCTGGGACGCCGATCAGGCCGTGCACGATCTCTATGCCAGGGGCGGTGCGGCGGTCGAACCCGTCGCCGCCGCCTTCCCTGAGGCGCTGAAGGACGGCGCCATCGACCGTCCGGCGCTGAAACAGGCGCTCGGGGCCGATCCGGCGGCGTTGAAACGGCTGGAATCCATCGTCCATCCGCTTGTCGCCGCCGACCGCAGGGCCTTTGTCGCGCGCCATTCCGATGCCGCACTTGTCGTCCTGGACATCCCGCTTCTGTTCGAGGGCGATGGCCAGGGCCAGCTTGACGGCGTCGCCGTCGTCAGCACCGACTCCGAGACACAGCGCAGGCGGGTGCTGGAACGCCCCGGCATGAATCGCGACACCCTGCAGATGATCCTGGACCGGCAGATGCCGGATGTGCGGAAACGCGCGCTTGCCGACTGGATCATCCCGACCGATACACCAGAGGGCGCGCGCGCCGCCGTCGAAGCCATCTGCAAGGAGATCGCCGCCCATGCGTGAGATCGTTCTGGATACGGAAACGACCGGCTTCGACGCCGAGAAGGACGACCGCATCGTCGAGATCGGCGCACTGGAACTGATCAATCACCTGCCCACCGGCCGCACCTTCCACGTCTACATCAACCCCGGACGCCCGATGCCGCAAGAGGCGTTCGAGATTCACGGGCTTGGCGACGATTTCCTGCGCGACAAGCCCGGTTTCGCCGAGATCGCGCAAAGCTTCGTCGATTTCGTCGCCGAGGATGCGCGGCTGGTGATCCACAATGCCCGCTTCGACATGAAATTCCTGAATGCCGAACTGCGCCGGGCGGGGTTTCCCACGCTTCCCTGGTCGCGGGCTCTGGACACGCTGGCGCTGGCGCGCGAGAAATTTCCCGGCTCGCCCTCGTCTCTGGACGCGCTTTGCCGACGCTTTGGCGTGGACAATTCCAACCGCGATCTGCATGGCGCATTGCTGGATTCGGAATTGCTGGCCGAGGTCTATCTGGAACTGATCGGCGGCCGCCAGCCCGATCTGGTGCTGGACCGTCCCGGCGCAACGGGCACGGATCAACGACAGGCCGCCGGTCTGATCCGCAGGGCCCCGCGCCCCGCGCCGCTGCCGCCCCGCCTGACCGAGGCCGAGGCCGCCGCCCACGCCGAATTCACGGCACGGATGGGCGAGGCTTCGCTGTGGTTGCGGTTCGGCACATGAGATCGTTGCGCCCCCGCCGCGATCCCGCGGCCCGGCCGGGCGCGAAGGGGGCCAGATGCTGAGCCTGATCCGCGATCTGTGGAGTTTCTGGTCCGCCATCTTCGAGCGGATGGACAAGATCCACATGGGCCTGATCGCGGCAGGGGTCGCCTTCTATGCAATGTTCGCGGTCTTTCCCGGACTGGCCGCGATCATCGCGCTGTGGAGCCTGTGGTTCGACCCGACGGTGATCATGGCCTATGTCGACGTGGCCCACGAATTCCTGCCCGAAGGCGCCGCCAAGCTGATCGACGGACAGGTGCGGTCGCTGACCTCGGCCGAGAACACCTCGATCGGCTGGGCCTCGTTCATCTCGTTCATGGTGGCGACCATCGCGGCGCGCGCGGGGGTCGATGCGTTGGTGCGCGGGCTCAACGCGGCCTACGGCGTCCGCTCGCATTCCACCATTTTCGGCTTCATCCTTGCCTATGGGCTGACCCTGGCCATCGTCGGCATCTCGCTGGCCGGGCTTGCGACCATCGTCATCGTGCCGGTCGTCCTGAACTTCATGGTCATCGCGCCCCTGCGGGCATGGCTGGTAACCGCGCTGCCCTGGGCGGGCATGTTCGCGCTGGTGATCCTGGGCATCGGCATCCTTTACCGCTATGGCCCGAATGTGAAGACGCCGCGCACGCCGGTCTTTACCTGGGGGGCGCTGTTCGCGGCCTGTCTCTGGGCGGCGGCCTCGGTCGCGTTTTCGGCCTATCTCAGCAGCTTCAACAGCTATAACCGGATCTATGGCTCGATCGGGACCGTGGTCGCGCTGCTGATGTGGTTCTACCTCGCGGGTTTCTCGGTCCTTCTGGGCGCGCTGATCAACGTCGAACTGGCCCGCCGCCGCCGCATCAGGGCCGCCCGCGAGGCCCGCGAGGGGCTGCGCGACTAGACGCCCGGACCGCGACCCGAGATGAAAGGGCCGCAGGCCGGGACGGGCGGAACCCGGCCCGGCGAAGGGTCAGGCCGCGTCCAGCCCCTCGGTCGAGGCGAAGAACATCGCCTGGCTGACGGCGGACCGGACCTGTTCCTCGCTGTAGGGCTTGGAAATCAGGAAGGCCGGCTCGTGACGGTCGCCGGTCAGAAGCCTTTCGGGGAAGGCGGTGATGAAGATCACCGGAATATCGCCCATCTCGCGCATCATCTCGTTCACCGCGTCGATGCCGGAAGATCCGTCGGCAAGCTGGATATCGGCCAGGATCAGGTCGGGGCGCGCCTTTCCGGCCAGATCGACGGCCTGGGTATGGGTGCGGGCGACGCCCGTCACCTCATGACCCATCGCCTGAACGATGCCTTTCAGGTCCATGGCGATGATCATCTCATCCTCGATCACCATGACCTTGCCGCTGATTGCCTGGCCCATTTCGTTCAGCGCGATCTGGACCAGTTCCTCGGCCTCGCGCTGATCGACCTGCATCACGCGGGCGATCTGGTCATAGCGCAATTCCTCGATCGTGCGCAGCAACAGCGCCTCGCGCGAATTCGGCGTCAGGCGGCGCAGATGATCCTGGGCGCGTCTTTCGCGGACCGAATCGGCCTCGGCGACGGGCTGGCCCGAACTCTGCCAGATGGCATGGAAGGTGCGGAACAGGCCGAGGCGGGTATCATCCTCGTCCTGCAACACCGACCGATCGGTCAGGATCGCTTCCAGGGTGGCTGCGGCATAATTGTCCCCGGCGGTCTGGCTTCCGGTCAGCGCGCGCGCATAGCGGCGCAGATAGGGAAGCTCGCGTCCGATCGATTGGGCGAGATTGGCTGACGACATTTTCCTGTCCTTGAATTTCGCATGTTGCGGAACCTTCCCTAACCCCTACAGGTTGGCTAGGGTGCGCACAAGATTTCCGGGACTAACAAAAACATGACACCGAAACGAGATGAGCGGCAAAAGGCCGCCTTCGAAAAACAGATCGACGAGAACCTGAGGCGGGTCTACGAGCAGGATGCCAACGAACAGGTTCCCGATCGGTTCCTCGACCTTCTCAAGCAACTGCGCGAGCAGGAATGACAATTCCCGCAAGCATTCTGCCGCGAAGGCGCACCCCATGACGAAAACCCCGCAGACCGATCCCCGCGACGAGCTGGTCGATCACCTTCCGGCGCTGCGCGCCTTTGCCCTGTCGCTGACACGCGAGGGGGCTTCCGCCGACGACCTGGTGCAGGACACGATCGTCAAGGCATGGACCAACATGGACAAGTTCCAGGCCGGCACCAATCTGCGTGCCTGGCTGTTCACCATCCTGCGCAACACCTTCTATTCGGCCCGCCGCAAGACAAAGCGCGAGGTCAGCGACACCGACGGCATCCATGCCGCCCGCCAGGCCACGAGGCCCGATCATGACGGACGGCTTGCGCTGAAGGATTTCCGCGCCGCTTTCGAGCAACTGCCGGATGAACAGCGCGAGGCGTTGATCCTTGTCGGCGCATCGGGTTTTTCCTACGAGGAAGCGGCCGGCATGACCGGCGTCGCCATCGGCACCGTCAAGTCGCGCGCCAATCGTGGCCGCCGCAAGCTGGCGGAGTTGCTGCATCTCGAACACGGGGAAGAACTGGACATGACCGATCAGGCAACGCTGGCGGTGATGTCTGCCAATCAGGGCATCACCCGCTGAGGAAAGGGCGCGCGATGCTGAGACGGCTTCGCGACAGGCTGGAATTCACCCGCGGGCTGGGCTTCCGGCTTGGCACCCTTCTGTCGGTGGCGATCCTGCCGCTGGGGCTGATTTCGCTGATCCAGAACCTCAACCTGGCGCGCGAAGCCGAACGCAGCGCCGAGATCGCGCTGATGGGCCGCACCGCATCGGCCGCCGCGGGCGAACGGGCGCTGCTGCAAAGCGCGCTCGGTTCGGCCGACGCGCTTGGTCCCGCCGTGCTGGAGGCGCTGGACCGGCCACAGGTCTGCGCCGACCTGATGCGCAATTTCATCGAACGCAGCGCCACCTATGTCTATGCCGGCTTCACCCGGCTGGACGGGCGCAGCGATTGCAATTCCGGCGCGAATGGGGGCGTTGCCGCCGACATGCGCCAATCGCCCGCCTTCAAGGCCTTTCTCGCCCAGCCCGGCACGATGGTTACATCCGTCGAACGGGGCATCGTCAGCGGCCGGTCGGTGGTTCTGGTGATGCAGCCATTGTATCGCGACCGGGAATTGCTGGGCTATGTCGGCCTGTCGCTGACCCAGGAATTGCTGCAATCCACGCACGCGATGGCTTTCGCGACCGACGGCGCCCGGATCGTGACCTTCAATCAGCGCGGCGAAATCCTGACATCGGATCTGTCCCAGGACGGATCGGCCCGCGACATCATCCCGCGCGACACCGACCTGATCGGGCTGCTGTCGCGCAGCGAGACCAGTTTCCGCGCGATTTCGGGCAGCGGTCAGGAACGGGTCTTTACCGTGGTTCCCGTCGTGCCCGGACTGGTCTATGCCCTGGGCAGCTGGAGCCCGAAGATCGCGGGGCTGGGCCTGTTCCAGCTGTCGCGTTTCGGCGCCGTGACGATTCCCATCGCCTTGTGGCTGGCCTCGCTGGGCGTGGCCTATTTCGCCGTTTTCCGTCTGGTGCTGCGCCATATCACCGTGCTGCGTGGCCAGATGCGCCGCTTTGCCATCGGCAACCGGTCCGAGCCGCCGCCGGTCCTGTCGGATGCGCCCACCGAAATCGCCGATGTCAGCCAGACCTTTCACAACATGGCCCGGATCCTGATCCGAGACGAGGAAACCATGGAGGACGCGGTCGCCGAAAAGACCGTTCTGCTGAAAGAGGTTCATCACCGCGTCAAGAACAACCTCCAGCTCATCGCCTCGATCATCAACATGCAAAGCCGGATGATCGAAAACAGCCAGGCGCGCGGCGTGCTGCGGTCGGTGCAGGACCGGGTTGCCGCCCTGGCCACGATCTATCGCAACCTCTACCAGGCCGAGCATCTGGACGCGGTCGAGGCCGACCGGCTGATCGGCGATATCGTCAACCAGCTTGCCAATGCCTCGGTCGGGCCGGGCAGCGATCTGAATATCAGCACCGAGATCGCGCCGCTGACGCTGCTGCCCGATCAGGCCGTGCCGCTGACGCTGCTTGCGACCGAGGCTTTCACCAACGCGCTGAAATATGCCGGGACGCCGGCCGGCGGTTCCGCGCCCTGGGTTTCGATCCGGCTGTCGGAAACCGAGCCGGGCCGCGCCCTGCTGGTGATCGAGAACTCGGTCGGCGATGCCTCGCGCGACAGCGATGGCGACGGCACCGGTCTCGGCGGTCAGCTGATCGAGGCGTTCTCGACCCAGCTGGACGGCGAAGCCGAGATCCAGTCGATGGACGACCGCTATGCGCTGCGGCTGGAATTCAAGATCGTCGCGCCCAGCATGATCGGCGTGTCCGATCCGCGCAATGTCGTGCTGACCTCGGCGGCGCGCGAGGGGTCGCGGCATTGACGCCGGACTGTCGCGCCTTGCGCCGCCGCGCGGCGACGCTATCTTTCATTCCATGAGCGTGATCCAGGGCCAATACGATCTGAGCACGGGCGAGGGGCTTCTGGCTTGCCCGCGCTGCGATGCGCTGCATGTCGAGGAAGAGCTTGCCGAGGGCGAAACCGCGCGCTGCATCCGCTGTGGCACGGTTCTGGCCAAGCCGCGCGGCGGCGCGTTCAGCCAGTTGATCGCGCTGTCCTTCACCTCGATGGTGTTGCTTCTGGGGGCGGTGTTCTTTCCCTTTCTCGAAATCTCGCGGATGGGATTCGGCAATGCGACCTCGCTGTTCGGCGTGGCGCTTGCCTTTGCCGACGGGGTGTTGCTGCCGCTGGTTCTGGCGGTGCTGGCCATGGTGATCGGCCTGCCGGTCCTGCGCGCCTTTCTGCTGGTCTATACGCTGGTGCCGCTGGCGCAGGGCAGCGCGCCCTATCGCCACGCCGCCACCGCCTTTCGCCTGTCCGAGACGCTGCGACCCTGGTCCATGGCCGAGATCTTCGTGATCGGCACCTCGGTTGCGCTGGTCAAGGTGGCCGGTCTTGCCACGGTCCATCTGGGCCCGGCGTTCTGGGCCTTTTGCGCGCTGATCCTGGTCAACCTCGCCTCGCGCGGCTTCATGTGCCAGACCACGATCTGGGACGCCATCGAGGATGCCGGACAGAAGACGGATGGCCGCGAGATGGTCGAGGTCCGTCAGCCATGAGCGGGGCCGAAACCGGAACCGGCCATCGCGGCCCGGTCATGACCGCCCACCGCGCCGGATTGCTGGGTTGCCATTCCTGCGGCAGGGTCTGGCCCGAAACCCGGACACGCTGCGCCCGCTGCGGCGCCGTGCTGGTGCCCCCGGACCGGCGCCGGCTGCAGCATGTCTGGGCCTGGTGGTTCGCCGGGCTGATCCTGTATATTCCCGCGAACCTGTTTCCGATGATGAGCACGCAGACCTTCGCGGGGCTTCAGGGCAACACGGAATCCACCATCATCGAAGGCGTGATGGAACTGATCCATTATGGCAATTACGACATCGCGGCGATCGTCTTCGTGGCCTCGATCGTGGTGCCGATCGCGAAATTCGTGGCCATCGCCTGGCTGGCCATGGTCGCGGGACGCCCCGCCACGACCGAACAGGCCCATACCCGGCTGAAAATCTTCGAGGTGGTCGAATTCATCGGCCGCTGGTCGATGATCGATGTCTTCGTGGTCGCGATCCTGTCGGCGCTGGTGCAGCTTGGCTTTGTCGCCTCGATCCATCCCGGTCCTGCCGCTGCGTCTTTCGCGCTGTCTGTTGCGTTTACAATGCTTTCCGCGCAAAGTTTCGATCCAAGACTGATCTGGCGCGGATTGCCGCTGCGCAGCCGGACCGAAGACTGACGGGCAGGGAAGCAACAGGGAATGAGTGATACGCCGCCGCCGAAACCGGCCTCTCCGGTGC
>Ga0163108_10000683_pt1 | contig 25164 bp, 25 predicted proteins | sample Fk1155metaG_FD_109644 | JGI IMG/M metagenome (GOLD analysis project Ga0163108, IMG submission 109644) | Marine microbial communities from the Central Pacific Ocean - Fk160115 155m metaG | ecosystem: Environmental > Aquatic > Marine > Oceanic > Photic zone | place: The Central Pacific Ocean...
CGAGGCGTTCGAGCGAGCCCAGGTCCGTCGAACCTCCGGCGGCCACCGCGCCGATCAAGATGCCGACGCCGAGCCCCAGGACCGGAGCGGTCCGAACCGGTCGGGACAGGGGTCCGGGAGGGTTGTCCTTCCCCTGCGCTGCGGCGACCATCGCGGCAGCAGCGAACGCTGCAAGGCCCCCGGCGACGAGTGGGTACCCCCGGAGACCACCGGCTTCCGGCGTGCCGATGTACGCGTAGGCCAGCAGCGGCGACAGGACAGCGACCAGCATCAGCCGTGTTGTCACGGGGTCCGAGACCCGAGACAGGAGCGGACGTGCAAGACGGTGGTCCGCCAGCGCGAGGACGACGAGGAAGCCAGTCGTGAAGACGGCGAACACGAGCAGGTGGACGCTCGTCGTCGCCACGGCCATGCCGAGGACGCAGGCGCTCATCACCGACCACCTCCCCTTCCGGGTGAGCGCGCCCGCGACGAGTAGGGGGAGCACGATGCCGAGGAAGCGACCGATGTGGCCGAGGAAGATCGTCGGGTTCTGGCCGCCGAAGAGGCTTGTGTAGAAGCGGGGGTCGGCTACCGGAGTCGCGAACAGCACGAGACAGACGGACAGGACGGCGGGGAACCGCCGTCCACGGCACAGGGTCCGTGAGGTGCCGTAGAGGAGGCAGGCCATGGAGGCTTTGCCGAAGGCGTTGGTCAGCCAGAACCAGAGGGCGTAGGTGTGGCTGGATCGCAGTGCGTACACGGGCACCGAGTTGTAGAGGAACTCGTCGGACTGCTTCCCGAACCGCGGCAGGTACTCGAACGGCTGATCGCGGATGATCCGGAGGAAGCCGATGATCGAGTCGCTCACGAGGAAGTTGCGGCCCGACTGGTAGGTCCAGACCGCGATCGCGGCATATGCGGCAACGACCCCCAGGGCAGCGCGACGGCGCCTCGCCGTGACAGCGCCGATCCCCGTGGCGGCCCTGACCCCCGTGGTGGCTCCGACGCTTCGGCCGCGGCGGTCCTGGAGAAGGATCCGTGTCGCCACCACGCCCATCGACACCAAGCAGAGCCAGGGCGCCAGTTTGAGGTCCACGCGCAGCGTCACCAGGCGGACGACGACGATGATGGGCACGTAGGCCACCAGGAAGCCGGCGCCGAGGCGGAGCGGCCGCGACCAACTCGCCGTTATCTCGAACGAGCGCAGGATCCGGTCGCCAATGACAAACGTCGATCCGTAGAACACAGCGAGCAGGACGAGTTCGTTGAGGCCCAGGCCCGGTCCGGCGAACGGGTCGAACTGCGTCGTGTCCCACGTGTAGCCGGATGGAGCGGTCCAGACCTCGCCCGGCGGGAAGGTCTCGGTGGCGTCGTAGTGGACGGACTCCCAGTACGGCAGGTCCAGGTCCGAATACTTCAGGATTCCGAAGAAGGATCCGATGGCGAAGAGGACGAGTGCGGTCGCAAGGAGTCGGTCCCGGGCGACGGTTCGGACGACGGTTCGGACGGTGGGTTCGGTCATGTCGCCTGAACGGTTCCGACCCCCGCACGTATACGGTCCAGCAGGTCCATTCCTTGGCACGCTTCCTCGGCCGAGCAGACCGAGGCGGAGGTAGGTGCACCGAGCCCGAGCAGGGATCGCAACTCGTCGGTGAAGGTCTCGTCGGCGTCCGATCGGATGACGACCTCCTCCGAGTCGGCTTGAGAAGAAGCCGACTGCCACCCCCAGCGCCGACCGCGCCGGTACTCCTGGGGCCCGTACGACCGGTTGCGGCCTTTCACGACGCCGTAGCCGTTGGTGCCGTTTACCTCGATCCGGAAGATGCTCCGCCACCGGACAACCGAGAGGTTGATCGCCACGGTGGTACCAGACTCGCTAAGGAGCAGGAGGTGCGCCTCTTCCTCGATTCCGGTGCCCCAGTGTCCGGACCAGGTCGTGCCGCCGAGCACGTCGAGGTTGCGGTCTGTGAGGAGCATCGCAAGGTCGAGGAAGTGCACACCGGGGTCGATCAGGCAGCCGCCACCGGCACGGACCGGGTCGAGCTTCCACGTGTCCTCGTCGCCGGGTGCGCCACCGTGGCCAAGAGTCATGGTGACGGAGACCTGCTTGCCGAACCAGCCCGACGACACGTCCTCCAACAGCGCCGTGACTCCCGGCAGGAAGCGGTAGTTGAATCCGACGGTGAGCCGTGTCGGGTCGGAGGCGGCAGAGGTGATCGCCCTGGCTTCGTCACCGGACCTTCCGAGAGGCTTCTCGAGGTGTACTCGCATGCCAGAGCGGAGAAGGTTGGTCGTGACGTCGACGGCAACATCGTGTGGCACCGAGACGATCACCAGGTCGGGTTCGGCGGCGATCAGGTCCGGGAGTCCGTCGAACAGAACCGGGGGATCGGTGACCGAGGGGTGCAGAACGCCGGGGTCGATGGCTCCGATCGTCTCGATGCGCTCGTCGGGAAAGCGGCTCGAAAGCGCACGGACCGCAGCGAGGCGTTCCGCTCCCACGAGGCCCAGACCGACGAATCCCACCTTGGTCATGCGTCCCTCGATTCCATCCGTTCGACAGTACGCGGTCAGCATCGCCTCATGGTGCAGCGGCTACTCTCGATCGTACCGTTGACCTCCGACCCGTTGGAGCATGCCGTGGGCCTGGATGCCCTCCCTGAGTCGCCAGAGCTCCACCTGCCTGAGGCCGATCCCGTCTGTCCCGAAGTGACCGTCCTCGTCCCCGCCATGAACGAGGAGATCACGATCTCCCGGTTCGTCTCCTGGTGCCTCGAGGGCTTCGAGAAGGCGGAACTCAACGGCGAGGTACTGATCGTCGACAGTTCCGCCGACGCGACGCCGCAACTCGCCCTGACGGCGGGAGCCCGCGTGCTGCGCGTTCCCCGGCGCGGCCTCGGACAGGCTTACACGGACGCGATTCCGTTCGTGCGAGGTCGATACGTGGTGATGGGTGACGCCGACTGCACCTACGACTTCCGCGAGATCGGACCCTTCGTCGATGCGATGCGCGACGGTGCCGAGTTCGTCATCGGCTCACGATTCCGCGGCACGATCGAACGCGGGGCGATGCCGCTGCACCACCGTTACTTCGGGAGCCCGCTCACGACGGTGATCCTCGACGTGCTCTTCGCCACCCGCTTCACCGACATCCACTGCGGAATGCGGGGCATGCCCCTCGAGGCACTGAAGGGTATCCGACTCCAGGCCAAGGGCTGGGAGTACGCCTCGGAGATGATCGTCAACTCGGTGCGGTCCGAACTGCGCACAGCCGAGATCCCAATCTCGTTCTACCGCGACCGCGACGGCCGGGTCAGCAACGTCAAGCGGGCTGGTTGGACGACGCCCTTTCGTGCGGGGTGGGACACGCTGCGGGTCCTCTTCACCAGCGCCGCCGACTACCTGCTCCTCCGGCCGGGTGCCTTCTTCGCGCTCCTGGGCACCTTCGGGGTACTCGTGCTGGGCGGCGGCCCCCTCGAGATCGGAGGAGCGACGCTCACGCTCCACACCCAGACCCTGGCCCTCGCGACGGCCATCCTCGGTTGGTTCGCAGTGGGGACGGGGCTGGTGGTGCGCACCATCTACGAACCCGAGCCACGAACGGCGCAGCGTTGGACGCAGCGACTGTCCTTCGGTCGGGCGGTGCTCGTCTGCAGCATCCTGGCAGGCGTCGGCCTTGTCATGGACGCGGCTTTCGTCGTCGGCTGGTGGTGGCATGACCGTCAGGTCGACGAGGGACTTGAATTCCTCTCGCACCTGTCGCTCGTGGGCCTCTTCGCGATCAGCGCCTCGTTCATCCTGTTCACGACATCGATGACGATGTCCGCCCTCACGGGGAGGCGCCGGGATGGTTGAGCCGCGGGTCGAGCGCACGGAAGCGCGAATCGGGGTGCGGGTCGGCGGCGAGGTTGTGTTCAGTGACACCACGGATCACTTCGAGAACGGCTTCGTGCGCCTCCTCGGCATTACCCGACCCGAGGCCGAGGCGTTCCTCGTGGCCGCTGCACCCGGCCTTGTCGGGAAGGGTACCGGTGACGATCACCTGAAGGTTCTGGCAGAGGCCTGGGAGCGAGTCGCCGGTCTACCCGGAGGGAGACTGGAGGTACTGCCAACTACTCGGGGAATCCGGTGCGGATCACACCCTCTGGCCGCCGAACAGGTCTGGGCCCCTGCCATTGGTCGGGACACCGAACACTGCATGGTCGGATCGACCGAGCCGGCACACGCATGGCTTGTCGACCGGTCAACGATGTCGCCGGTGGTCCTCGAGGAGGGGTACTACGAGGAGGATTACTTCGAGGGGGCCCGCGAAGGGGTCGGCTACGGCGACTACATCGAACAGGCTGGTTGGCGACTCGAGAAAGCGGCCCGCCAAGTTCGCCAGGTGGGGGGCCTCCTCGACTTTCTCGGCGTCGACCGAGGGGACAGGGCACTGCGCCTGCTCGATGTCGGAGCGGGTTACGGATTCTTCCGGATGGCAGCAGCCGAGGCCGGCATCGAGCACGAGGGCACGGAGGTCAGCCGCCATGCGGCGACCGTTGCGAGGGATCTATTCGGGTTCGATACCCGCCTCGAGTCGTTGGCCGAGGTGGCGGCGGCGACCCCGGGTCGGTTCGACGCGATCGTGATGTGGGACTTCCTTGAGCACGTCGTGGACCCGGTGGCCATCGTGGCTGACGCTCACGACGCCCTTGTGCCAGGTGGGGCGCTCTTCGTCCGGACGCCGAACCTGCTTGCCGATGAACACCGGGTGTTCGGCACCTCCTACCACTCGCTCAAACTCGAACACCTACACATGTTCTCGCCAGACTCGCTTGCCCTTTGCCTCTCCGAGGGTGGCCTCGTGCCCCGGGTCGTGCTTTCGGAGTCCCACCTCTTGCGGGGATTCCTCCAGCTCGACGTCGACCGTGCGGCCACCACCCTGAGAGGTTCCGACCTGCTGGCAGTGGCACAGCGAAGGGCCTGACGCCCACCCGCGTGCTTCGGACGGAGGTTCCGGCCGTTAGAGTTCCAAGGAACGTGCTGCCAAGCAGATGAGGGCCACTTGGCGCCCTAGACGGATTGGACAATGGTGGGTCAGCGGTACTGCGTGATCGGTGGGGCGGGCTTCATCGGGAGCCACTTCGTCGATGCGCTGCTCGGGCAGGACGACGTAGAGGCGGTCACTGCATTTGACAACTTCTCGGCCGGCCGGCCATGGCACGTGGCGCACCACTTGGAGGATGAGCGTTTCCGACTGGTGGAGGGGGACATCCGCGACGAGGCCACCCTCAATGCCGCCGTGCGCGGGCACGGCACGGTCATCCACCTCGCCTCGAATCCGGATATAGCCGCCGCCGTCACGGAGCCGTCGATCGACTTCGATGACGGCACGCTGCTGACCCATCATGTCGTCGAGGCGGTGCGCAGCGAGGGCGTCGAGGTGCTCCTCTACGCCTCCGGGAGCGGCATCTACGGAGACATCGGCGAAGTCGAGGCCGACGAGGAGTACGGGCCACTGGTCCCGGTGTCGACCTATGCGGCGAGCAAGTTGGCCGGCGAGTCCCTGATCTCGGCGTATGCGCACATGTTCGACTTCCGGGGGATCGTGTTCCGGTTCGGCAACGTCGTCGGCCCCCGACAGACCCACGGCGTAGGCTTCGACTTCGTGCGACGGTTGCGCGCCGATCACACCAGGCTCGTGATACTGGGTGACGGTCGGCAGAGCAAGTCCTACGTCCACGTCGATGACGTCGTCAGGGGCGTCCTGCACGTCGCCGATCTCGGTGGGCGACAGCCCTTCGAGGTCTTCAACCTCGCCACTGGCGACTACATCACGGTCGCTGAGATCGCTGAGATCGCCGTCGACTGTCTCGGCCTGGATCCCGGAGTGGTCGCCTTCGAGTACACGGGTGGCGATCGAGGCTGGAAGGGCGACGTTCCGGTCGTGCGACTCAGCAGCGACCGGTTGGCGGCGACCGGTTGGCGGTGCGCACACTCCTCGGCCGAGGCCCTCCGGCGGTCGGTGATCTCGATGATCGAGGACGACGCCCGGGGGCGTTTCGACTGATCCCGCTGGTGGCCGATTCCCTGGCCGTCCTGCTACCGGATGTCTAGACCGACCGCCCGGTCGACGATGTAGCGGGGCCGCCGTTTGGCTTCGTCGTAGATCCTGCCGATGTACTGGCCTAGTACGCCCAGGCAGATGAGTTGGAAGCCTCCAAGCAGCAGGATCAGGATCACGATGGTTGGGTTGCCCAGTGGGAAGTCGGCACCGCTCAACTTGAGGCCGAGGTACACGAGCCCCGTCACGAACGATGCGCCGGCGGCCAGGAAGCCGAGGATGGTACTCAGGTTCAGCAGAGCGTTCGAGAAGGCCACGACGCCGTTGAAACCGATGCGGAGTGACCCGAGGAAGCGGTTGTAGTTGCCCCGCCCCGAGTGGCGAGCCGCCCGGTCGTAGGCGACCGAGGTCTGGTCGTAGCCGATGAGGGCGACCAGACCCCTGAGGAATCCGTGCGCCTCCGGGAAGCGCTCCAACTGGTCGATCACCCGTCGGTCGATGAGCCGGAAGTCGCCTGTGTCGCGTGGGATTTCGACGTCGGAGAAGCGGTTGAGGAAGCCGTAGCCGAGTTTGGCAACCACCTTCTTCACCAGGGTCTCGCCATCACGGTTGCCGCGCTGTGCGTAGACGACGTCGAATCCGGCCCGCCACCGTTCCAGCATCTCCGGGATCAGGTCGGGAGGATCCTGCAGGTCGACGTCGATGACGACCGCTGCCCGGCCCGAACTGTGCTCGAGGCCGGCGAGGGTTGCCGTGGGTTGGCCGAACCGCCGGGAGAACACGAGCATCTTGACCGCGGGATTCGCCGCGGCCGCGTCGACGACCAACTGTTCGCTGTCGTCGGTTCCGGGATCCATCGAGAAGACGATCTCGTAGGAGTCCACGCTGGCCTCGAGCACCGGGACCATCCGGGCGAGGAACTCGGGGATGTTGTCCGACTCGTTGTATACGGGCACCACGACCGAGAGTTCGACCGCCTCGTTGTTCATGGCGTCCGGTTTCCGATGGCGATCAGAGCGAGTAGCCGGCGGCCGCGGCGTCGTTCGCGAACATCTTGACCGTGTCGAGTGAGAACTCGTCGAGGTCCTTGCCGAGGCTCGGGAGTTTCTTCAGGAGGTCGTGGGTGACGGTGATGACATGGCAGCCGATCTCGTCGGCCTGGACGATGTTGAGGATCTCCCGTGGGCTGGCCCAGATCAACTCGATCTGGGGATGGGGGGCGAGGACCTCGAGCGTGCTGGTCATGGCTGGGATGGGATCGACGCCGGCGTCGGCAATGCGTCCGGCGAAGACCGATACGTAGGCCGGTGCGCCGCCTTGCAGCGCGGCGACCGTGTCGACCACCTGCTCGACGGTGAACATTGCGGTGACATTCACCTTGACCCCGTCGTGGCTGAGTTCCTTGACGAGGGAGTTGGCGGACTCTCCCCGCGTGTTCGTGACCGGGATCTTGACGTAGACGTTGTCGGCCCATGAGGCGATCTTTTTTGCCTGCCTCGCCATGTCGTCGAACTCGTCCGAGAAGACCTCGAAGGAGATCGGTCGATCGGTGACGTGGGCGAGCACCTCGTGGGCGAAGGCCTCGTAGTCGTCGACGCCCGCCTGGCGCATGAGGGTGGGATTGGTGGTGAATCCCCGGATCAGGGGATTCTGCGCGAGGTCGATGATCCCCGCCATGTCGGCTCCATCGCCAAAGATCTTGACTCTCAGGTTGGTCGGGTCCACTCGCTGCTCCGTCCGCTCTCGAATTGCCACGATAGTAGCGACCATTGCCCCGGACGGGATCGTCCCCTGTTCTGCATTCCGGACTCAATTCGTGAGGATCAACTCGACCGCTTCGGCGAGGTCCCGGACCCGGTGGTCGGCAACGAGGCCGTCGGGCGGTGCACCCGACGAGGTGGCCGCCCAACTCCACGGCTGATCCACGAGCACGGTCCGGGTGCCGGCGTCCCGACCGGCAGCGATGTCGACCCAGCGATCACCGACCATCCAACTTGCGGCCAGTTCGGTGCCGAGGCGCTCGGCGCTTCGCACCAGGAGACCGGGAGCGGGCTTGCGACAGGTGCAACCGTCTGCAGCAGTGTGGGGACAGACCTCGACGGCTGTGACACCAACAGCGTCGAGGAGGAGGTCGTGCATGGCATCGAGGTGGATGGGCTCGAGCGTGCCGCGTGCCAGGTCGGGTTGATTGGTGACCACGATCACCGGTACTCCCCGGTGGAGGAGGCGTCCGACCGCATCGACCACGCCCGGGAGCAGGGTGAACTCGACAAAGGTGTGGGGCGAGGCGACTGTTGCCCCGTCCATCCGGACCTCGTTGAGCACGCCGTCCCGGTCGAGGTAGACGGCGCTGTTCGCCAAGAGAGTCACGCCTGTAGCCGTTCCCAGAGTCGCGTATCGGCGAAGTGCTGCTCGGTGGCGGCGAGCACCTCGGGCGTACCGATGTCCCAGAAGCGCTCCGTGACCGGCCAGGCCGCCAGTCGGTCGGCTGCCACGAGTCGATCGATCACGTCGCGTAGATCGACGACTTCACCCTCCCCGAACGGCTCGAAGGCAGTTCGTCTGAGCAGGAGGAGTCCATAATCGAGCCAGCGGTGGGTGCCCGGCGGATCTCCCTTCGCATAGGTGGCGACCCGGTCGCCCTCGAGCGAGACATTGCTCTGTTCCCACCGGTCGGCGTTCTCGATGACGGTCATGACTCCGTCCGTACCGTCGCTGAGCAGGTTCTCGACCTCGGCGAGGGGGGCGACGACGTGGGTGTCGCCGTAGGTGAGCCAGAAGGCGTCGGGAAGCGCATCGAGGATTCGACGGACCGCACCTCCCGTTCCGAGGAGCATGGGCCCGTCCTCGACGCAGGCGACGCACAGCCCATACCTGCTTCCGTTGCCCACGTGGTCGCGGACCTGGTCGGCGTGGTGCCCGATCAGGAGGTGGACGTCGCTGATGCCTAGTCGAGCCAGTCCAAGCAACTTGTAGTCGAGGAACGGCCTGCCCCCGACCTCGATCATCACCTTGGGAACGCGATCCCCGGTCATGGACCGCAGCCGGTTGCCCAATCCGCCCGCCAGGACGACGGCATGGGAGGTGTTCATGGTGCGACAGGCAGACAGGCGGCGTGCCGGATGCTCATCGGGCTACGAGCGCCGTGGTGCCCTCGTAGTCGATGTCGAAGCGGACCTCCTCGAGCCCGCGGGCAGCCATCGCCTGGCGTACTCCGGCCTTTTCCTCCGCGTAGACGAGCAGGAATCCACCCCCGCCAGCTCCGACCAACTTGCCCCCCAACGCCCCCGCCCCGAGTGCGGCCTCGATCCACTCGTCGACCGTGTCGTGCACCTGGCCCGGTTGGCGCTCGTACTTGAGGTGCCACTGTCGGGTCAGGAGTCCGGCGAAGGCCCCGAGGTCGCCGTCCAGTAGGGCGTCGCGTGTCTCGTAACCGATGGCCCGGGTGCGGTCGAGGTTGTCGGACAGGCCCTCGCCGGAGCCCGGATCGGTGGAAGATGTGGCGTTGGCCTGCTCGCTCCCGAGGACCTCCGAAGCCGATCGACGCACACCCGTGTAGAAGAGCAGGAGGTTGTCCTCGAGGTCGGACCGTGTGGCCTCGTTGAACTCGAGGCGCTCGACGCTGACCGACTCGTCGTCGCGGAAAGTGAAAGCAGAGACACCGCCCAAGGCAGCGATGAACTGGTCCTGCTTACCGACGGGCTCGGCCAGGCGGCCGATCTCGATGTCACACGCCTCGCTGGCGAGGTCGATGTTGGTGACCTGCTCGTGCTGGTACATGCGCAGGGCGTGCAGGGTGCCCACGGTGAATGCACCGGAACTTCCGAGGCCGGTCCCGGCGGGGATGTCGGCCATCGAGGAGATCTCGAGCCCGGTTGGGGAGCCGACAGCGCGGAGGCACTCGCGCAGTAGCGGATGGTCGATCTCGTCACCGGTGTGGACGCGTTCGACCGCGCTGTACTTCAGCAGGATGTCGTCGTCGAAGTTGCGGTTGACCGCAATGAACACGTACTTCGTGATGGCGGCCGCGATCAGGAAGCCATGGCCAGATCGGCGGTAGTAGGACGGGAGGTCGGTGCCTCCGCCGCCGAGGGTGATGCGGAGGGGTGTCCTGGTGATGATCATTTCATGTATACCTCGTCGATGAGTCGGAGGACGGCGAGCGCGTCGTCGATGTCGGCACCGAGTCCCGCGCCTCCGCGGACCGATGACACGACGTCGGCGGTCTCGAGTGCCCACGAGTGGTCTGGTTCCGTGAACTCCCAGACGGTCGTGTCAGGGGGCCCCATTCGGGGCGACATCTCGTGCAGGGTCAGGCGCTCGGTTCCGTAGCTGCCGCCGAGACCGTCGACCTCGATCTTGGCTGTCGCATACGTGGCCTCGAAGTGGAACGTGTTCTTCCACTCGGTCCAGGAGGCATGCATCCAGGCGTAGCCTCCGGAGCGCGGCCGAAGTGCGAAGAAGGCGTTGTCGTCAACGGACATGTCCCAGAACGCGGTGCGTGTCTCGGCGTGGGCGAGGTCGACGTCTCCGGCGAGCCACCGCACGAGATCGATGAGGTGGCTGCCCTGATCGATCAACTCACCACCGCCGGATCGGGCCGGGTCGGCGCGCCATTCCCTCTCGTAGCCGACCCGGCCTCCGTGGCCATAGCGACCGCGCAGCCATAAGAGCGGTCCGTAATCGCCGGATGTGGCGAGTTCATGGAGCCGGCGCAGTCCTGGATGGAAGCGGTGGTTGTATCCGACGCGGACGACGACTCCGGCGTCGGCCGCTCGTCGCGCCAGGTCGACGAGTGGTGGGAGGCAATTGGCGCCGGGTTTCTCGAGCAGGAGATGGCGACCACGGTCGACGGCGAGGCCACCGAGCAGCGGCAACTGGTCGTGCGTCGTGGCGACGATGACGAGGTTCACCTCGGGGTGTTCGATAGCGGCGACGGGATCGGCGACAACGGCGGCGTCGGGCCACAGGTTGTCGACGAGATTTCGGGCATGCTCCTCCACTAGGTCGGTCGCCGTGACGAGACGGGAACCCTTGGGGAGCGCCGCTGCACGCTTGTGTCCGATGAGGCCACAGCCGATGAGGGCGACGCCGAGTGGATCCGTCGAATCGGCCATGGCTTCAGCACCGCTCCCCGGTCGGAGCGTCGCATCTCGACATCGGGCATCGATGTCCGAAGGCGTCACGCACGTCGATCGACCTCGGTATAGAGGTCACCGTCAATCCGACGAAGCCGGCAGCGGTCACCGGCCTCGATGTTCTTCCGCTGCTCCAGGAGTCGTTCAGGGGTGTCCCAGCGGGCAGAAAGCACACAGCCGTTCAACCACGAATTCGCGGGTTCGAGGAGGAATTCGATCAGGGCGACCAGCCTGTCGGGGGGTTCGACTCCTTCATCCCGCCGTCGAAGCGCTTCCGCCGACTCGTAGAGATCGTGGCCGGCCCGGTCCGGCCCGGCAGCGAGCGCCTCGTCCATGAAGCCAGTGGGCAGTGCTCCCGGGGCGACAGCATTGATCGTCGCACCGATGCCGGCCACCTCGGGGGCCAGCGCCTCGGTCAGGACGACCACCGCCGCCTTGGAGGCTGCGTATGCCGAGGCATTGCCCACGAGACCGGGGCCACCGAGGCCGCCACCCGAGAGGTTGACGATGCGACCGTTGCCTACGCGGTCCAACTGGGGCCAGAACGCGGCGATGACGTTGGCGGTTCCGCCGGCTCCAGTCGCCATTGTGTTGTGCCAATGCTGGAGGTTGATGTCTGCGAGCGGTCCGACGGGGCCGAAGACGGCGGCGTTGTTGACGACGAGTCGTACGGGCCCGATCGATGCCTCGACGGCGTGGGCGAACTCGGCGACACCTTCAGCGTCGACGATGTCGATGGCGTCGGCAAAGACGGCGGAGGCCCCAGCCCTGCGGACGCGTTCGGCGGTTGACTCGAGGTCGCTACGCCCGCGGGCGCAGAGTCCGAGGGACCAGCCGCGCCGGGCGAAGTGGGAGGCGATCGCCGCCCCGAGCCCTCGGCTGGCGCCCGTGACGATTGCGGTGTTCGGAGAGGGGTCGGCCATCAGCTGAATGCCGCGCCGTCAGGTGCCCGACGATGCGTCGAGACCCTCCCACTTGGCGATGTTGGTGGCCAGGTCCGGATGGGACACAACGAGATGCCAGAAGAGCGCCTGGAGGCCCTCGGTTTGGGGTGTGACCAGCTTCGGATCGACGGTCGGGACCAGGATGGATGCCGTCGCCATCTCACGAAGGGCACCACCGTCGCGGCCTACCACCCCGACCACGTACGCACCCACGTCGACGGCCAACCGGACCGCGTTGACGAGGTTCACGCTGACCGGAGGGTCGGTGCAGCCGCCGCCAACCGAGAAGACGAAAAGGCAGTCGTCCCCGCGAATCCCGGACACACGCAGCCATTCGGCGTAGGCGGTGTCCCAGCCGTCGTCGTTGACCCGGGCCGTCAACTCCGACACGTTGTCGGACACGCAGTAGGACTCGATGCCGGCCAACTTGCGGAAATCGCAGGCCGCATGTGAGGCGTGTCCGGCGCCGCCGCCGGAACCGCAGAAGAAGAGACGACCTCCCCGCTCACGGGTGGCCGCGATTGTTGCGACAACGGACTCGACATCGGAGACGTCGAGTTGTCGGAGGATCTCGACGGTGTCGGTGAGGAAGTGGTCGGTGAAGGTCATCGAAGGTCCGCCGTAGGGGCCTGAACGGATCAGATGCTATCCGTTGTCGCCGAGTCGTCAGGTGACGGCGACTTCGAGGACGTCAATGTTGTCGAGCAACCAGTCGACGGTCGAGACGACCGAGTCGCGTATGCCGTAGGTGGGTTCCCAGTCGAGGGAGCGCATGCGGGAGGTGTCGAGAAGGATGAAGGGATTGTCGCCGATCCACCCTCGGTCGCCACCGGTGTAGGTGACTTCGGGTTCGACGCCTAGGGCCTCACAGATCCAGCCCGCCGAACATGTCACGGTGCAGTAGTCGGCACGACCGAGATTCAGCACCTCGAGCCGGATGTCCGCTTCAAGCCGATTGAGCAGGGCGGCGACACAGTCGTCGACGTGAAGGTAACTCTTGCGCTGGGTGCCGTCTCCGAGGATCTCGAGCCGAGAAGGGTCCATCCGCAACTTGGCGACGAAGTCGATCACGTGGCCGTGGGTGTAGCGCGGGCCAAGTATCGAGACGAATCGGAAGATGCTGGCATCGACGTGTCCAACTTCAGCGTATGCCGAAACGTAACCCTCGGCGGCGACCTTCGAAGCGGCGTAGAGGGAGGTCTGTAGAGGAAACGGGGCATCCTCCGGGGTGGGGATGGTGGTCGACTCCCCGTAGACCGAACCGGTCGAGGAGAACAGGAGACGGCGCACGCCAGTCCTTCGCATTGACTCGAGCACGTTCTGGGTCACGACGACGTTCTGTTCGAGGTCCAGGCGAGGTTCGTCCCAGCCGAAGCGGACGTCGGCATTGGCGGCCAGGTGGACGACGGCATCAGCCCCGTCCACCGCCTGTTCGACGGTCGAGACATCGCGCAGGTCGCCTTCGACCAACGTGAACAGGTCGGACGAGCGAGCCGACTCGAGGAACTCCAGACGTCCGGTGACGAGGTTGTCGGCGGCGACCACCTCGTGGCCGAGACCGAGCAGCGCATCGACCAGCGAGGAACCGATGAACCCGGCCCCACCTGTCACCACGATTCGCATCGACACCGCTCCGAGTTCTCGTCGCCCAACCCGACCAAACCTAGTGACTTCCGGGCGTGACTCCCACAGCAACGTACAAGATCAAGCCAATGTCGGTCGGCCATCCTCGCCGGTCTCCTGATCCCAAGTCGGTAGCATTGTCGGGCCATGTCCACCGTGTCCGTCGTCATCCGTGCACTGAACGAGGCAGAGCACCTTCCCGCACTCCTAGAGGGGATCGCGGCCGGCACCCGCCGGCCCGAACAGGTCGTCCTCGTCGACTCGGGTTCCTCTGACGACACCGTGGCGATCGCCGAGGCGCACGGCGCCAAGATCGCGTGCATCGCCCCGGAGCAATTCTCGTTCGGAAGGGCGCTCAACCTCGGGTGCTCACATGCGACAGGGGAGGTGCTGGTGTTCGTGAGTGCCCACGTGTACCCGCTGGACGAACATTGGTTGGAACGCCTCGTCCAACCGTTCGACGAGGGTGTCGCGCTGTCGTACGGTCGTCAGACCGGCGATCATAGGACGCAGTTCTCCGAGTCACAGGTCCTCCGTCGGTGGTTTCCCGAGGACTCTGACGACGACCAGCGGAACCCGTTCTGCAACAACGCCAACTGTGCCGTGCTCCGGTCGGCCTGGGAGCGCCTGCGGTATGACGAGACGCTCACCGGGCTCGAGGATCTCGACTGGGCGACCCGGGCGCAGGCGGCCGGGCATCGGTTGGCCTACCAGGCCGATGCGGTCGTAGTCCACGTCCATGAGGAGAGATTCCGCCAGACGCTCAACCGCTATCGACGCGAGGCGATCGCCCACCAGCGAATCGGATCAGGTGTGTACCTGGGAGTGCTCGAGGCGGCATGGCTGTTCTTCGGCAATGTCGCCAGGGACTACATCGCGGCCGTGGCGAGTCGGTGCTTCACGACCAACCTTCTGGGCATTCCCCGATTCCGGCTCGCCCAGTTCTGGGGGTCGTGGACGGGCTCCCGCCAGCGTGGCGAGGTCGATGCCGACCTCAAGCGGCGGTTCTACTACCCCCGTGGGCTGCCCTCCCGGTCCACTTGGGACGGGACGGACACATCGGTGGTCGACCGCAGATGAAGGTCGTGGCGTTCGTGCCGATACGGCACCAGAGTGAACGGGTGCCGGGGAAGAACTACCGGGAGTTCGACGGTCGGCCCCTGTTCCACCACATCGCAGCCACTCTCCTCGCATGCCCCGAGGTGGAGAGGATCGTGATCGACACCGACAGCCCGACCGTCGCCGAGCAGTGTGCCGAGCACTTCCCCGACGTGTTCGTCATCGGCCGGCCCGACCACCTGCTTGGCGGCGAGGTGCCGATGACCGAGATCCTGCGGCATGACGCCAGCCTCGTGGACGCCGACTGGTACCTCCAGACCCACTCGACGAGTCCCCTCCTGCGGAGTTCCACCGTGTCGGCGGCGCTCGCCGAACTCGGGTCCCGACTCGACGAGTTCGACTCGCTCTTCTCGGTGACCCGGCTCCAGAGCCGGCTCTTCGATTCCGACTGGCGCCCCATGAACCACGATCCCTCCGTCCTGTTGCGGACCCAGGACCTGCCTCCGGTCTACGAGGAGAACTCGGGCCTGTACGTGTTCTCCCGGGAGCAGATCGCCGAGGGTCGCCGGTTCGGCGATCGCCCCCTCCTGTTCGAGATCGACCCCCTGGAGGCCGTCGATATCGACGAGGAGGCGGACTTCCTGCTCGCCGAGTCACTCCACCGGTTGCAGCGGGAGGGACGGCTGTGAGCATCGGGAAACCCGGCCTTCTTGGCAGAATCGGCCCCGCATGAGGGTCGGCGTCACCTGCATCCAGCTGATTCGGGATCTCGAGGGCTTCCGGCCGGCACTCGAGGAGGCGGGCCTCGAGGTGGTCGTTCCGGTGATTCCCGGCCAGTTCCTGGCTGGTGACGCCCTCGTCGAGGCTCTGGCGGGGTGTGACGGAGTGGTCGCCGGCGACGACCGGTTCACCGCCGACGTCCTCGAGCGACTGCCCGGGCTTCGTGCGATCGCCAAGTGGGGCATTGGCGTCGACGGCATTGACTTCGATGCCGCCGAGCGCCTAGGGATCGAGGTGACCAACACGCCCGGTGAGTTCGCCGAGGAGGTCGCCGACGTCACGCTCGCCTATGTGGTGATGCTCGCACGCGGCCTGCACCTGATCGACCGGGGGGTCCGTGCCGGAGGCTGGCCCAAGCCCGCCGGTCGATCGCTCGCCTCGCTCAGACTCGGCATCCTCGGCCTCGGCAGCATCGGGCGCGCGGTCGCCTCCCGGGGCCTCTTCCTCGGCATGCGCGTGCTCGGATCCGATCCGTCGCCGATGGGTGCCGATGCCGCAAGACGACTCGGCGTCGAGGTGGTCGAAACCGACGACCTCTTCGGTGGCAGCAACATCCTCGCGGTCACGGCCCCCCACAACGACTCCACGCACCACTTGGTGGGTCATGACGCCTTCGGCCGAATGCGACCGGGGACCCTGCTCGTGAACACCGGCCGTGGCCCGGTGGTGGACACGGCGGCGCTGGTCGATGCGCTCGAGAGCGGCACGATCGCCGGTGCCGCCCTCGATGTCCTCGAGGACGAGCCACCGGGGCCTGACCACCCGCTGCGACGCTTCGACGGTGTGGTCTTCGGTTCGCACAATGCGTCCAACACACTGGAGGCCTCGGATCGCGTCCATCGTCGGGCCATTGCCAACCTGGCTTCGTGCCTCGGCGTCGAGGTGCGTCTGAAGTGAGCGGGCGGCGCACCGTGCTGGTGACAGGCTGCGACGGTGGCATCGGTCGGGCACTCGTCGCCGGGTTCGCCGCCGAGGGCTGGTCGGTGCTCGGCACCGACCGCCACGATCACGCTGCGGTGGAGGGACTCGACCGGTACGAGGTCGCCGACCTGGCCACCGGGGGCGGCGTCGCCGGACTTCTCGAGGCGCTCGGACCCATCGACCGCCTCGACGCGCTGGTGAACAATGCGGCGCTCCAGGTGAACCGACCGCTGGTGGACACCGACGATGAAGCGTGGAGTGAGGTGTTCCGGGTCAACCTGGACGCCGCCTTCCGGCTGATCCGCTGGTCGGCGCCACGGTTGGCCGCGACGCGCGGCGCCATCGTCAACATCGGTTCGGTGCACGCGGTCGCCACCTCGCCGAACGTGGCCGCGTACGCGGTGTCGAAGGGCGCCCTCGTGGCGCTGACCCGCACGGCCGCCCTCGAACTGGCGCCGACCGGCGTCCGCTGCAATGCGGTCCTGCCCGGAGCGGTCGTCACCCCGATGCTGCTCGACGGCCTGGTTCGACGGTCGGATCCAGAAGGCGCATCCAGGGGACTGGGGGAACTCGCCGCGCGTACCCCCCTCGGCCGCGTCGCCGAACCGGACGAGATCGTGCCGACTGTCCTCCACCTGGCCGACGGAACCCGTTCCGGCTACCTCACGGGCCAGTCGATCGTCGTCGACGGTGGGGCGTCGTTGCGCCTCAGTACTGAATGATCCGATCCGAGGTCCTGGTGTCGGCCGGCGCCCGACTGGGCGAGGGCCCACTGTGGGACCAGGCCAACGGTGATGTGGTGTGGGTGGACATCATGGCCGAGCAGGTGCTCCGGACTCGTCTGTCCGCTGCCGACCTGCGGAGGTCGTCGATTGGCGAACCCGTCGGCTCACTCGCGGCCACCGCCGACGGTGGCCTCGTTGGCGCCACGCCGACCGGCCTCCGCCGCCTCGATCGGGACGGCGCCCCCCATGTCGCCAGATTCCCCGAGTGTCGGGCAGACCTGCGTGCCAATGATGGCAAGGCCGCACCCGGTGGGCGTTTCGTCGTCGGGACGATGAGTGTGGGGGAGCCCGAACTGGGTGCCGGCTCGCTCTGGGCCTTCGGCCACGGCCAACCGTCGGTCCTCGTCGCCGACACGACGATCTCGAACGGCCTCGCCTGGTCGTCGGACGGCAGCGTGATGTACTTCATCGACACCCCGACGCAGCAGGTCGTCGCCTTCGACCACGACATCGAGGCCGGAACGGTTGGGTCTCCGCGACCTCATGTCGTCGTGGACCCCGTAGTAGGGGCGCCCGACGGCATGTGCATCGACGAGGAGGGCGGCCTGTGGATCGCACTCTGGGGGGGCTGTGCGGTCCACCGGTACCTGGACGGCGTGCTGGACGCGGTGGTCGAGGTGCCGACCCCGCTCGTGACCTGTCCCGCCTTCGTGGGCGACGACCTCTCCCTGCTGGTGGTCACCACTGCCTCCCTCGACGCCGGTGGAGCCGATGGCGCTGGAGACCTTTACGTCGTCGAGCCGGGGGTTCGGGGGAGCCCGATCCCCGTCCTCGGAACTTGGGCGGAGACATGGAACTGATCCGACGCCTCGGTCCGGTCCCGGACGGACCCCGGCCCGTGGTGCTCGTCCCGCAGACCGAGCACCAGTTCGAGGAACTCGCACCCCTCGCGTCCCGGCTGCGGGACGACGGGATTCCCGTCGACCTGGTGGTTCCCGAGCCACCGAAGCGACCGCTGAACCACCTGCGTCCGGGCGTTCGACGCCACCGTCGCGCCCTCGCCTCGGCAAAGGAGCGGGGGTGGGTCGCTGGACCGGTGATCGAGGTCGAGCCGGTGGTGGCTTCGGCCGGCGCACTGGTGGTCATGAACGACTGGGGCGTTCCCCGGGACCTCGTCGTCGAGGCCCGCCGCCTCGGCATTCCGACCGCTGCCTGGGTCGAGGGCGTCCAGGACTTCGACGACGTGGACACCGGTCGAAGGCGCCGTCCCTACCGCACGGCCGACTTGGTGATGTGCCTCGGGGAATGGGACCACGCTCAACTCGCCGGCGTGGAGCGCGTGATCGTGGGCAGTGAGCGGCTCCGTCGTTTGTGGGAGCGCCCGCGGACGATGACTTTTCAGCCCCGGGCAATGCTCAACGTCAACTTCTCATACGGCGTCCAGGTCGACCATCGCAGCGACTGGGTCCGTGGGGCACTCGCGGCCGGCCGTCTGGCCGGAATCGACGTGGTCGTGTCGCGACACCCGGCCGATCGCGGAATCATCGGCCGCACACGCGAGTCCTTTGAGTCGGCGCTCGAACTCCTCGAACGGTCGTCGGTCCTCGTGAGTCGGTTCAGCACCCTCATCCTCGAGTCGCTGCTCCTCGGCGTCGGCGTCGTGTACCACAACCCGCATGGTGAGGCCGTGCCGACCTTTGCCCGACCCGATGGGGCATTCGCAACCTCGCACACTGTCGAAGAACTGGCCGAGGCGCTCCGCACGGAGGCGTCTCCCCCCATAGCGGTCCGCGAGGCGGCCGGGTCGTTCCTTCGGCACCACCTCCGACTGGAGGGTCCCGAGCGTCCGCTCGACCTCGTCAGCAACCTCGTGACGGGGCTACGTGCCGATGCATGAGGCCGGCGCAGGGAGGACGGTGATCGTCGGAGCCGACCGGATCCCGAGTAGGTTTGTCGCCCGGTCCGGAAGGGGGTCTGGCGGTGGATGAGACATCCAGCGGTGCCGTCGTGGCGATTGCCGGCGCCGGGTACGTGGGTTTGACGACCGGCGCCTGCGTGGCGCACCTCGGGCACGAGGTCACGATCGTCGATGTCGATGCATCCCGCATCGAGGACCTGCACGCAGCCCGGCTTCCGGTCAGCGAGCCCGGCCTTGCCGAACTCGTGGCCGAAGGAGTGGCGAAGGGGACGCTTCGATTCACGACATCCGTTGCCGAGGCCGTCAACGGGGCGGAGTTCCACTTCGTGTGCGTTCCGACGCCCGACGATGGCAAGGGCAACACCGACCTGTCGATGGTGGAGGCAGCGGTTGCCGAGGCGGCTCCACACCTTGCGGCCGGCTCGCTGATCGTCGTCAAGTCCACCGTTCCGATCGGCACGTGTCGGCGACTCGCCGATGAGGTCGAACGGTTCGGCATAGGGGTCGTGTCGAACCCCGAGTTCCTCCAGGCCGGGGACGCCGTGGCCAGGATGTTGTCGCCGAGCAGGATCGTGGTGGGTGCTGAGAGCGAGGAGTCGGCGGATCGCGTTGTACACCTGTACGAGTCGCTCGAGGCTCCGGTCATCAGGACCGACACGGTCTCGGCGGAGTTGGTGAAGCTCGCCAGCAACGCTTACCTGTCGGTTCGCCTGAGCTTCATCAACGAGATGACCGCCCTCGGCGGCGCCGTCGGCGCCGACATCACAGACATCACAGACGGCGTCGGGGCAGATCCGAGGATCGGGAAGTCGTATTTCGAGCCCGGGCCCGGGTGGGGGGGATCCTGCCTTCCGAAGGACGCCCGGTCGTTGCACAGGAGCGCGGCTGGTCTCGGCGTCGAGTTGGCGGTGTTGCGGGCGACCCTCGACGCCAATGAACGGCAGTTCGACCGGGTGGTCGCAGCGGTTGCTGACGGCCTCGACGGCGGCCTGGCCGGGCGTCGCATCGGCGTTTGGGGCCTGACGTTCAAGTCGGGCACCGACGACCAGAGGGACTCGCCGTCGTTGCGGGTCGTGGAGCGCCTGATTGTGGCCGGCGCCACCGTGCGTGCTCACGATCCCCAGGTTTCGACGGCTCCCACGGACGGCATGGAACTGGCCGACAGCGCTCACGCAGCGGTCGCTGACGCGGACGCTCTGCTGGTGATGACGGGCTGGCCCGAGTACGGGGGCGTCGATCCTGTCGATGTGGCGACGGCAATGGCCGGCCGCCTCGTTGTCGATGCCCGGGGAACGCTTGACCTGGCGGCCTATGGGGAGGCGGGTCTCGACGTTCGCAGGTTCCGCTGAACGGGGATCAGGCGACGGGGTCAGGCGCCGACGAAGTGGCGTTGGAAGAGGCTCATGATGTGGTTGACGACCTCGGGTTCGACATGGCGGCCGTCGTCGGTCCACGCCGCACCCCGATCCGAGTTCATCACGATCTCGAAGCTCGGGAAGTAGTGCACGTTCGGACGCGAGGCCGCAAAGTCCTCGGCGACAGCACGGAGCACCGACTTCGAATAGGTGTTCGCAACGACGACGTCCCGGTCGGTGAAGGTCGCCATCAGGGGCACCGGCGAGGTCGTCACCACGAGTTGGACGCCGGGATGGCCATGCCGGTCGAACAGGTCTCCCACGGCCTCCATGTTCTCCCGGTTCTCGACGAAGTTGCTCACCTCGAACGAGTAGCGGCCGGGATGTCGCTCCCGCATGGCGGGGGTCGGCGCCATGTTCAGGTGGATGCCTGATCCGTGGTCGAACCAGAGTTCGACGAGGCCCAGGGTGATGACTATGACCCGGCAGTCGACTGACCGACGCACCACCTCGGTGATCGTGGAGCGGCGTTCCAAGGTGGCGTCGAGGTCGACCCAGCGGAGTGTGGGGTTGGTCGAGGGATCGATCCACTCATCGTCGCCGACATCGACCAGGCTCTCCTTCGGGAACGTCGACTGGGGATCCAGTGCCCATTCGATCTCGGCGCGGATCGAATGGGTCGTGTACTTGTTCATGAACCCCAGTTCGGTCACCCCCTCGACTCGCAGTTCGAAGTCGTCGAACTCCCGAGCTGCCGAACGGACGTCGAACCCGGCTCCGACCATGGCCTTCTCGATGCCGCGTGCGAAGCAGGACCCAATGGCGAAGAGGGCGTCGTCGCGGTCCATGCGAAAGCCCGGATCCGGGATTGATGGCTCGAAGAGGCGGTGCTTCAGTCGTTGGACGGCAAAGTCACCGGCTTGGTCACTGACGTCGATGCCGGTCTTGTACCAGCGGCCGTGTTCGTTGTTGACGAGGAACAGTGTGGCCTCGCCGCCGTCGTGCTCGTAGGTCGGCATATCCCAGACCACCTCCGCGGAAGTTCGTGACACCGACGAGGCTACTGGAGTGCCTCGAGGAGTCCGCGGTCGAACAGTTCGACGAGGGCCTTCCGGTGGTCGCGCAGGGGGGAGAGTCCGAGGGTTGGTAGCAACCGGTTCTCGAGCACCGAGTTGGCGGGACGGGGTGCCGGTCGCGGCGGAACCAGGTCCGATGTGGAGACCGGCAGCACCCTCGACGGGTCGGCGCCTGCCGCCTCGGCGACCTCGCACGCGAATCCGTACCAACTCACGGGACGGGCATTGGTGATGTGGAACAGGCCGGGGAGGTGGTCGTCGACGAACCAGCAGATGGCTCGGGCCAGGTCACCGGTGAAGGTCGGGCAGCCCTGCTGGTCGTCGACGAAACGCAGGGTGTCACCGTCCTCGAGCAGCGCGAGGATCGTCTTGAGCATGTTTCGCCCGTTCGGACCGACGATCCACGAGGTTCGGATGATCGTGTCCTCGGGTCCGAGGGCCTGTTCACCGGCGAGTTTCGACTGCCCGTAGACCGATCGAGGGTTCGGCGTGTCGCCTTCGTGGTAGGGGGTCGCCTTGGTGCCGTCGAAGACGTAGTCGGTGGAGACGTGCACGATTCGGACTCCACATGCTCGGGCAGCGTCGCAGAGGTTGCCGGGTCCCGAGGCGTTGACCCGGAACGCCCGCTCAGGGTCGGTCTCGCACTCATCGACGGCCGTCCATGCAGCGCAGTTCACGATCACATCGGGAGCAACCGCCTCGACGGCACTCCGAACTCCTGCCGGATCGGAGACGTCGAGTCGTCCATGGGGCAACGAGGTCACCTCGTGGTCGTCGACCAGTCGGGCAACCACGTCGATCCCCAACTGGCCTGCAGAACCGGTGACCAGGACCTTCATCAGCTCGTCGGCTTCAGTGGTTCCCACCACGATCGGTTGTCCCGGTACCAGGCCACGGTTTCCTCGAGGGCCCCCTCGAAGTCGTGCTGTGGAGCCCATCCGAGTTTCCGGATGCGTGAGGTGTCGATCGAGTAGCGGCGGTCGTGTCCGAGGCGGTCGGCGACGTGTTCGACCATCGACTCGTCGCTCCCCGTGAGGTCGAGAAGTCGGCCGACGAGTTCACGGTTGGTGCACTCGTTGCCGGCACCGATGTTGTAGATGCCTCCGGACACACCGGAGCGGAGGGCCAGGTCGATCCCGGCACAGTTGTCCTCGACGTAGCACCAGTCCCGGACGTTCAGGCCATCTCCGTAGAGCGGGACCCGTTGACCATCGAAGAGGTTCGTCACGAACAGCGGGATGACCTTCTCCGGGAACTGGTAGGGGCCGAAGTTGTTCGAAGACCTCGTCACGACGACGTCGAGGTCGTGTGTGGTGTGGTACGAGAGCGCGATCAGGTCGGAGGCCGCCTTGGAGGCCGCATAGGGCGAGCGTGGTCCGAGCGGGTCGTCCTCGGTGAACGAGCCCTCCTCGATCGAGCCGTAGACCTCGTCCGTCGAGACGTGGAGTACCCGGCCGACACCGACGCTGCGGGCGACGTCGCACACCACGTTCGTGCCGTCGCAGTTGGTCCGGACGAACTCGTCCGGGGCGACGATCGAACGGTCCACGTGGCTCTCGGCGGCAAAGTGGACGACGGCGTCATGCCCGTGAAGGGCGGCCTCCATGGCTTCGCGGTCGCAGACGTCTCCGTGTACGAAGGCGAATCGAGGGTCGTCATCCAGGCCTCGAAGGTTGTCGAGGTTGCCGGCGTAGGTGATGGCGTCGAAGACGGTCACCCCATCGTCGGTCGTCTCGAGGACGTGGCGGACATAGTTCGAGCCGATGAAGCCGGCACCGCCCGTGACGAGGACTCGCACGGTCAGGGCCTCGGTCCGAAGGCCGGGAGCAAATGGGCAGGAAGGTCCGTTCGAGCGGGATTCGAGGCGTCCCTGCCGGAGAGCATCGGCTCGGAGAGGCCCCAGTCGGCTCCGATTTCCGGGTCGTCCCATGCCACCCCCAACTCGTCGTCGGGGTCGTAGTAGCCGTCGACGAGGTAGGTGATCGTCATGTCGGCGAGTGATGCGAAGCCGTGGGCGACACCGGGAGGGATGTAGACGCCACCGTGGTCGTGGGAGCCGTCCTGGCGTGTGCCGAGGTCGAAGACGAGCGTCGCACCGTCCGTGGGCGACCCGGACCGGAGGTCGTGCAGGATGACCCGTGCCCGTCCGAACGGGACGTACCAGTAGTCGGCCTGATGAAGGTGGTAGTGGAGGCCGACGACGCAACCGGTCTGACGGTCGGCCCTGTTCGCCTGGATCATCGGGCGACAATCGGGGATCCACCCCTGGCGGAACGTCTCGACGAAGACGCCACGGTCGTCGCCATGCACGACGGGAACGACGCGGAAGACTCCGGCGATTTCCGGCGACTCGGTGACGGCAGCCATGTGGGTCTCAGCCCAGTTCCACGATCGAGTGGTCGCCGAGCATCAGGCGCACAGGCGTGTTCGTTGGCCCGCGCACCTCGGCCTCCTGGCCGATGAGGGAGTTGGTGACCCGATCGACGTCGTCCACGATGACCCCGGACAGCAGCACCGAGTTGTCGATCACCGAGGACAACACCCGCGAGTCGTCTCCGACCGACACGTACGGGCCCAGCCGGGAGTCGACGACCTCGGCGTTGCGGCCGATGACGAGCGGTCCGTTGAGAACGGACCCGGACACGCGTGCCCCCGCCTCGATCCGGACGGAGCCGTCACAGGTGGTGTCGGTGAGGTCGCCGTCGTTGGCGGTCCCGATGGTGTCGAGGACGAGTCGGTTGCAGGTGAGCAGCGGGTCCTTCTTGCCGGTGTCGATCCACCATCCCTGAAGCTCACGATGCTCGATGGAGAAGCCCTGGTCGATCAGCCACTGGATAGCGTCGGTGATCTCGAGTTCCCCACGCTCAGAGGGTTCGATCGCGTCGACGGCCTCGTGGATCGCCGGGCCGAAGAGGTAGATGCCGACGAGAGCGAGGTCGGATTCCGGATGCTCGGGCTTTTCGACGAGCCTGACGATCCGGCCGTCGTCGGTCAACTCGGCGACTCCGAAGAGGTGTGGGTCCTCGACCTTCTTGAGAAGGATGCGGGCGCTCGGCGAGCCGTGGACCTCCGGATGGAATCCCTCCACGAACTCGTCGAGTTGCTCCTCGAGCATGTTGTCTCCGAGGTACATGACGAACGAATCGTCGCCGAGGAAGTCGCGGGCGACCATGACGGCGTGCGCCAGTCCCAATGGAGCCTCCTGGGGAAGGTAGGTGATCGTGGCGCCCCACCGTGAGCCGTCGCCTACGGCGTCGCGGATCTCCGGTCCGGTGTGGCCCGTGATGATCCCGATGGTCTCGATTCCGGCGGCCACCATGGCTTCGATCCCGTAGAAGAGGATCGGCTTGTTGGCGATCGGAACCAGTTGCTTGGCGCTGGTGTGCGTGATCGGGCGCAGGCGCGTGCCCGCGCCGCCGCTGAGGATCAGGCCCTTCACGATGGATCAGCGTACTTGGGGGTTCGCTTCGGCCAGAGTCGACCGACTGCACCGTCGGCTGCGACCCACGAGGCGGCAGCGAGGCCCCAGATGGTCAGGCCAAGGACGAAGAGCAGCAACTGGCGGCGGGCCTCGGGAGCGCCGTAGCGGGCGGTGAACTC
>Ga0163108_10000684_pt1 | contig 25151 bp, 22 predicted proteins | sample Fk1155metaG_FD_109644 | JGI IMG/M metagenome (GOLD analysis project Ga0163108, IMG submission 109644) | Marine microbial communities from the Central Pacific Ocean - Fk160115 155m metaG | ecosystem: Environmental > Aquatic > Marine > Oceanic > Photic zone | place: The Central Pacific Ocean...
TAACTTGATAATAAACAACAGCATTACCCAGCAATTTGTATGTTTCAATATCTATAAATTTTTTGTATTGAGGCTTAGGTATAACCATGCAGGCATTAGAGCTAATTGCTTCAAGATTAGTATTTATAAGGTTTCCATCAGTATTTGCAGAAACATAAATATCAGACTTTATATGGAGTTTTAAAACATCCTGATGAGGTATGCTTTTTAAAAATTTAAATCTATCAAAAAAACCTGAGTCTTTACAAATATTAATTGCCTGTTCATATAAAGTTCCATCTCCAACCACAACAATATTTAATGTATGTGTTTTTCCTTTTAATATTTTTATAACTGCTTTTAAAAAATTTAATATACCTTTGTATTCTTCAAGTCTCCCCACAAAAAGGATAGTTTTATATTCATTATCTAGCTTATTTATATCTTGAACATTATCAACTCCATTAAGTAAAACATATCTAGCAACATCCCTATTCAAAGTTTCTTTAAACCAGTATTCTATCCCACTACCATCTTGAGTTCCTATAACCGCAGAAAATTTTCCTTTATATGAAAATTTATATACTCTATGAACTATTCTTCTACTTTTAGTTATAGCTCTCCAGAAAGAACATATTCCCAAAACTCTTACTACTATTGGTTTTGAAGGAAAAATTTTAGTTAGCAAGAATGCAATAACTACATTAGCTGAATCACAATAAACTAAATCTGGTTTTATTTTTTGTACATAAAAAACAATCTTAATAAATTGCCTAAAATCTCTCATAATCATAGCTAATTTTCTTGGTATAAAACTAAAAAAATATTTTGTACCACATAGCACTTTAATATCTGCCTTTAAATTTTTTAATTTTACATCTATATCTTTTTTTTCTTTCCAATTAGATGTGTATGTTGCTCCAGAATCTTTTGCAGTAAAAATTATCGATAAATCATGATTTAAACTTAATTTATTAAAAAGATTATAGATCGTAGGAACTCCTTCAGGATTCCATTCTAACTTATTAAGGCTTACTTCAAATCCAGAATACAATCTAGTGACAAATAAAATATTCATTGTTATCTAGGACTTTCTATTAATACAAATATATAGCATGATTTATATTAGGTATCCTTATCAATTTTAATATTTTGCCAATTTGAGCCTATATTCATATTTTCAGCTATAATAGTATACCAAGAAACGTAATGTCTCGCTCCATTTTTATTTTTTATAATATCTTTATAAGAAAATATACTTTCCCCACATATATTATCTGCCCAATACTCTAAATACTTTTTCTCAAATTTATGCCATTTATTTTTTCCAAGAAATATAAAACAAACTTTAAACAAAAATCTAATTATTCTTAGCCATTTTGGAGATACAAAATACTTAAAATCATACTTTTTTCCCCATACATTTCCCATATTAAGTTCGATCAATGTATCCTTATATAATTTTTGATTTATTTTATATTTTAAAGGAACGTTAGACCAAAATTTAATAAAAGATTTATTCCATAAAGGTAACTGCCATTTTAGACCAAAACTTTCATAAATTCTTTGACAATTATTAACAAATTTAGCCTGCCTATTTTCATACTCTACAAATTCAGCTATTCCTTCCTCCATAAATTTACTATTTATGTCATAGGAATTTTTTTTAATTTGCATCAATAATTGTTCCTTAATTATATTCTTATTTTTTTCTGAAATTAGAGCACTCCATAATGAATAATGTTTATTAAAATGCACATCTAACAATTCATCATATAATAAATTAATATTATTACTATTTTTAATAGACTGTTTTATTTTAGGAACATGACCACCTGTAATAAAATCTCCAGAATTTCCATTTACAATTATATCACTTTGAGATAAATAATTATTTCTTAATAAATAATCTATGGCATATAATCCTTGTATACTTGTAGTCGCACAGCCATCAGATGTGTTAGTAATAAAATTTTTATATCCTTTACTCAGGTAGAAGTCTTTTGCTTTACTTTGAGAGATTTCAACAAATGTCCATTTATAGCCTAGCTTTTGCGCTATAATTTTAGAGGCATGACTTTCATAATTATTTTTAAGCCCATAAGAATAACATTTTACATTATTATAATTTAAGTCTTTCAAACCTGATGCAACTAATCTTGAATCTAGACCAGCAGATAAAGGTATAGCTATAGTCCTGCCATTTGCATTTTTTATTACATTTATTAAAATTTTCTGTATTTCAACTTTCAATTCTTTCTTTAAAATTTCATAAGGTTTATTATTTATAGACCATGGTTTATAAAAAAAATATTTCTCTAAATATAATTTTTGTTGGTTTTTAATAAAAATAAAATGACCAGGATTTAAATTTTTAATATCGGTCCATAAGGTACCTTCATTTATCGTATAACCAGACATTTGAAATGCTAAAAGTTGCCTATTATCTATATCACTGCCGTAATTATCTGCAATAATTTTTGCTTGGGAAGAAATAATATAACCATGCTTTATTTTTTTCCAAAAAATTGGGCATGTTCTAGCACAATCTACTGCAGCAAATGACCAATTTGAAGAAATAACTACTATACCAAAATGATCGTCTATTCCTTTAATTATATTATTAACATCATCTTTATCTATATCTTTACTCTTAATTAACTCGTTTATTAAATAATTATATTTAATATTAGTATTGTCGCCAGCAATCCAAATTAAATAATTATCTTTTTTATACAAATCCCATTGACCAAGTTTATCAGATAAAAATTCTACTGTTGACATTATTTATTTATCACTCATTAATTTTAAAAATTATTATCTATATATTTAGACAACTTTATATTATCTTTAAGCATTATTTTCTTCTTTAAAAATTTTCTCATGTTTTTGTAACGAATCCATCATATATTTTAATTCATTTAGATATTTTGAAGGTATTCTTGAAATAAATTTTTTCATAACTAAAATATCTTCTTTTTTTACCTTTGTACTCTCTAATCCTAATTCTATATTAGTATTTAAAATATTAATCTTGTCTATAGGTTTATAATTAACATTCAAGTAATCAAAAACTTTTGAAATCTTATCTGAATCTCTGAGGTCATCATTTTTAATTATAACTGATTTCTTTACTTTTTTAGAATGAGACATTCTTATATATCTTAAGAAGATTTCTGACCAAGACCACAAATAAAACTCACCTTTACTAAAGTTTTTACTATTCATTTTTAAAATATTATTTACACCTTCAGGCCTAGAGTTATCTAAAAAAAAATTTTTATTCCTATTTAGAAAACTTCTCATATTTAATAAAGGGTCTCTAACCAATAATATTAAAGAAAACTCATTTAAAATTTTATTAAACCCTATATGAAGTCCCCTAGCATAAAATTTACTAATATCAAAATATGTATGTGCATTAATTTTTATAGCTTGTCTTTCAATTTTTGATAACCTAATTTTAGCAATATTTTCAATATAACCATCTTTTGATTCATCATAAGCGGTTATAATTTTTCCCCTACCTAATAATTCATTCGTTTCAATAAAATTTCTCCTTATCCTTTTTTCTATATCCCCTAAGAAACTCGGAAAGATTGTATTTATCCTAGGAGCTTCAAAATCACTTAAACACCCTTCTGAATATCGCTGCAAAATATCATATAAAGTGGCTTGCCCGCTTCTACCCGCAGTAACTGTAAAAATATAATTATTTATCAATTTAATTTCCTATATATATTTAATATTTTACTAATGCCTAATATTCTTAGGTTTGAGGGTGAAGGATATAAAGATTACAATTAAAGATAGAAGTAAGATATTATTTGTATCTATTTTTTTATAATACTTATTTCCATAAAAATATTTTCTTTAAATCACCTACATTATGTGTCTCTATTGTATTCATCCTCTTTCCAGAGCCTGGATAACTTAATGAAACAACTAAAATATTATCTTTTAATTTAATAAAATTATTTTTCCATAAATAATGTAAACATTTTGGAATATGTGTTTGATTATCTTTATTAAACTTTGTATTTATATAAATACCCTCAGTTCCCGCGTATATATTAAAACTTTTAGCTAATTTTTTATTATTAGTTAAAGCTAAAATAGGCTGTCTAAGCGATTGACTAGAAATTATTCTAGCTGCAAAACCTGACATTGTAATTGCTATAATTTTATTAATTTCTGTTGAATGGCATAAACTTGATATAGCCTTTCCCATAGCATTATATGGCATCTCCAAAGATGTAATTTTTATATCCTGAGCTTTATTTGCATAAGAGGATATATTGGACATAATTCTAATAGCTTCAATAGGAAACTTTCCTACTGCAGTTTCGCCTGATAACATTGTTGCCGTAGCCCCATCTATTATAGAATTTGATACATCTAAAATCTCTGCTTTTGTTGGATATGGAGTTTCTATCATTGAATCCATCATTTCTGTAGCTACTATTACTGGCTTTGAATTATTTAAACAGGTAGAAATTATATTTTTTTGATTAAATGCCAAACTCTCAATATCTGTTTCCGTAGATAAATCTCCTCGATCTATCATAACAACATCCGTTGCATTCACAATTTCTTCTAGCTTCTCTAGGCCCTTTTGATTTTCTACTTTGGCAACTATTTGTATAAAACTATTATTAAGCAAAGATCTAATTTTATTAATATGCTTAGCTGATTCTACAAAGCTAATTCCTATAAAATCCACTTCATTATTAATAGCAAAATTAATCATAGATTTATCTCTGTCAGTTATCAATTTACCCCCAAGTTTAACATGAGGAACGTTTATACCTTTAGAGCTTTTTAAGATACCATTTGTTAGCGCCTTACAAAAAATATCTTTTTCTACAATTTTAGTAACTATAAATTTTAATGTTCCATCATCCGCAAAAATTATATCTCCTTTAGATAAATATTTGTATAAATCTTTATTTGTTATAGAAACTTTTTCTTGCCCATCGTGGTTTACTTCGGAAGTCAAAATAATTTCTTGAGAAATTTTAAAACTTGGTTCGTATTTTAAGTGAGCCGTTCTTATTTTTTTCCCTGGTATATCAAGTAGTATAGGTACATTAGGAAGACAATTTCTAATTAACTTTATAGTCTCACTATGCCATTTTAAATTATTATGAGAACCATTTAATCTAGCTATAGACATTCCTGCTTTATGCATCTTCTTTAAAGAAGGCATACTGGCTGTTTTAGGTCCTATAGTGGCAACTATCTTAGTTCTATTTTTGTTTAAATTACTCAATAAAAATTTCCTTTCCTTTTATAGATTCAACTATTTCTTTTCTCATAAATTTCTCACTTATACTCTTTTTGTTTATAAGGTCCTCTCTTATATTGGTTCCACTAACCGGAATTCTGTTTTTTATATGTTGACATTCTTTATCCGTTGTTATTTTTGCACACTTAGAACAATAAAAAGGACCTCTTATTCTAATTATTTTAATATTAAGTTCTTTTTCGAATTCAATACATAATTTTTGGGCATCATATTCGCCATAGTAATTACCTACTCCTGCATGATCCCTACCAACTAGAAAATGTGTACAGCCATAATTCTTTCTTATTAATGCATGAAAAATAGCTTCTCTAGGTCCTGCATATCTCATAGAAGTAGTCAATGCTCCCAATATAACTCTTTTTTTAGGTAAAAAGGATTTTTTTAAAACCTTATAACTTGTCATTACGCTATGAGGATTAAAATCACCTGATTTCTTTTTACCAATGAGAGGTTGGACGAACAAACCATCAACCTCTTTAAGTGCTGAAAGTAAAATATGTTCATGTGCCTTATGTGGCACATTTCTTGTTTGAAAACCCGCCACAGATTTCATATTTTCTAATTTAATAAAATTTTTAACTTCCTTAGGAGATTTTTCATATGTAGAATATTCATTCTCTACTTTCCTATAAAATTTTATTGGGCCTCCAATAAAAATAGTCCCACTTTCTATTAATAATTTAAAACCCGGATGATTTATATCATCTGTAGAAAATAAAGATTTGCGTGACCCATAAATATCTGGCTTAAATATACTGACTGGTAATATTTCACCTACCTCAATTTTATTATAAAACAATTTAATTATTTCATTATATTTTATACTGGCAATATCTGCTTCTTTAATAGGCAACATTACAGGCAAGGGAAAAAGCACACCATTTTCCAATCTCATATTATTTACAACTGAATAAAAATCATTTTCAGTCATAAACCCCTCTAGAGGATTAAATGCTCCTATACCTATTTTTTCTAACTCTAAATAACTATTTATATCTATATTAATTTTGAACATATTCTTATTAATTTTTAAAAATTTCTATGGAATTAATAATTCTATTAACAACAGAATCTATAGTTTTATTTTTATTAAAATCAATTATTAAATCAGGGTTTTTTGGAATATTATATTTTATATCTAAGCCTACCACATTCAATTCGGCTCCAGCTTCAAATTTTTTATATATATTTTTTGGATCTCTTTTTTTAACTAACCCTATATCAGCCTTCAAAAATATCTCAAAATAATTTTTAAAATTATTTCTATTCCACTCTAATAATTTATCATTCGCATACAAAGCAGAAGCAATTACTATCAAGCCCTGCTTTTCTAAAAATATACAAATATTTTGCACTCTTTTTATTTGTTTAATTCTATCCTTTACCTTATAACCTAATTTATCAGCATATAAGTCTCTAACTGCATCACCATCTATATTTACTAAATTTGGTATTTTATTTTTATATTTTTTAAGTATTGCATTAGAAATAGTGCTTTTACCAGAGCCTGAAATACCTGTAATCCATATTATCATATAAAAAAACCTTTATATCCCATATCCATGTTATTACTAATAGTAAATAATTTGATAGCTTTTACCTGTAGTCACTATATAAATATATTTAATGTTTTACTAACACCCAACGTTCTTTATTTTCAGAAACAACTCTATAACCATTATTATTAAAAAATAAGTAAGATAAGTAATTATTTTTTTTAACTATCGCTCGTAAGGGTTTTATATTAGATTTTTTTTCCGCGTTTTTAAGTGCTGCTGTAGCTATGCCTAGTTTTCTATACCTAGCAATAATATAAATATCTATATCAAAATACTCTTCTTTCGAATATTGAAAACGAATTTGCCCTATAGGTATTTTTTTATCACCCTCAATGATCCAAATAAAAGTATTATTATCTTTTAATCTTTCTTCAAACCATATTTCATGAATTGAGAAACTAATTTTTTCTTCATTTTTAATTTTAATATTCAAAGAATCTTTATTATTTACCCATTTAAATAATAAATTTTTGTCTTTTAATTCAGCTGGTCGCAAAACTATTTTCAAATCAATTTCCTATAAATTTATATTTATCTCACCTTAAAAGTTGCTTGTATTAATTCTCCCTTCAAATATTTCTCAGTATTATTTGAATAAATGTATTCTTTCCAAGCTAAAACAGAGTCATAAAATTTTTTCTTAGTATTTTCTAAAATTCCCTCTTTTGTATGCGCATAACACAGATTAAACGTACCTGCTATAAATAAACCATTCCTAAGAAACTCTTGACGTAATAAACTTATATATAATTCTTCATTTTTACTATCAGTTATTACCTTAATTTGAGGCCACCAATTAATCTCAGAAATTGTTAAAGTTTTTAGCAAACCTAAATTTAATAATATTTTATTCAATTCTTTAATTAATTTTTTACCATAAGATTTGTTTTTATCTACAACATTCAATCTTTCAATTTTATTAATATTAGCTATTGCTGCAGAAAGAGATAACGTTTCTCCCCCAAAAGTAGAAGAAAAGAATATTTCTTCCATATAACGCATGATTTCTTTTTTACCTACTACTGCTGATAACGGATAACCATTTGCCATTCCTTTACCCAAACAAGTAATATCCGGAATAACTCCATACTCTGATTGTGCCCCTCCAATATTTACCCTAAAGCCACTTATAATTTCATCAAATATTAAAATAATTCCATATTTATTACATAAATTTCTTATTCTTTTTAATGAATTGACATCAGTTTTAATCAAACCTGCAGGTTCCAATATAACTGCAGCAAATTTTTCAGGATATTTTTTTAATAAATTCTCCAGGCTGTCTGCATCATTAAAATTAAATTTTTTGGTTAAGTTCTTAACTTCCTTTGGAACTCCTAACTCTCTTGTTGAAGACCCTATATACCAATCATGCCAGCCATGATATCCTGCTACCGCCACCATATCTTTCTTAGTATATGCTCGTGCCAGCCTAATTGCTGCTGTTGTAACATCTGACCCATTCTTACCAAACCTGACCATATCAGCACTAGGGATAATACTAACTAATTTTTCAGCTAATTCATGTTCTAAAGTTGAAGGAAGAGAATAAACTGTACCTCTTATAATTTGATTTATAACAGCCTCATCTACATCCTTATCACAATATCCCAATACAATTGGAAGCAATCCTAAAACATAGTCAATATAATGATTGCCATCCACATCAACTATATTTGTCCCATATGCCCTGTCTATAAATAAAGGTGCAACTCCTTTTGGCCATTGCATATAACTTTTAGAAAAAGTTTGGCTTGCTAAAGGAACTATTGAAGAAACTTTTTTAAATAATAAATTACTTTTTTTATATTTATCATTTAATTTTTTATAAGGTTCTTTTGAACCTTCATTTATATTTATGCCTTTACTAAGTATTTGTATTTCAGGTTTATTAACTAAAAATGAAACAATATCCATCCACTTTACATTATTAGGCAAACTTTTAAAAATAATACTCAAAAAATCTAAATCTTTTTGTTCATCTAAAGTCCATCTTAAATGACTAAAATCTGAAGAATTTTCTAAAGATTGAATTTTAAAGTTATTTGAATAAGATTTATTTTTTCTTAAACCATGCATATATGTGGTTACATGTTCTCTTGAAAATGAATCTAATGATAAATCATTAGCTTCCATTAATGTATCATTTGTAAAAACCTCGACATCTAAGCCATCTGGAAAAGTTCTTTTTATTATATTAGATGCATAATCTGCATTAGTAGAACATAAAAGCTTGATAGATTGGTCTATAATCTCAGCATCAATTAACGGACAATCTCCAGTCAATCTAATTATTAAATCAGCATTATATATTTTTGAAATTTCTACATATCTAGATAAAACATCATTATCATCACCTCTAAAAATCTTTATATTCGCGTGTTCTTTTATAGTATCTTCTAATATATCATTCTCTTTTGCCTTACCAGTAGCAATAACTATTTCATCTATTAATTTAGATAATTTAACTCTATTAATCATCCGAAGTATAACGGGTACCCCATTAAGATCTGCTAAAGCTTTATTAGGGAGTCTTGAAGAAGACATTCTAGCTTGTATAATACATAATATTTTTAAATTTTTAATCATTTAAGTTAGCTACTTTTATAGGTTTGAATTTAGCAATTTTTTTCTTTACCTTTTTACCAAATATTAATTGATCTTTTTCCGGACTTAAACCAATAATTCCTGAAGCTGGTCTCATATACATAATGTCAGATTGTGTAATTTTATGTCCTACCGATAAATCAGTTCTCGCTACAAGAATTCTTCTCATCCATTTTTTATTGTTTTTCTCATCTTTACTTACCCAAATATTTTTTTTTCCTAACATACTTTTATAAATATTAATATTTTTTACCATATTCTTAAATTCTTTAGGTTCTAGAGATATTTTATGATCAAAACTTTTTCTACTTACATCTAATGTAAAATGTTTTTCTATAACGCTACTTCCTAAATATACAGCTGCAACACTAGCATTATAACCTAAAACATGATCAGAATATCCAACAGGTAATTTATATGTTTCCTTTAGTTTTATAATTTTAGATAGATTAGCTTGACTATAAGAGGTAGGATATGATGATACACAATGTAATAAAATTATTTGTTTTTTGCTATTTTTACTAACAGCTCCTAATGCAATATCAAGATCTTTTTTATTAGCGGTACCAGAAGACATTATGACTGTTTCTTTGAAGGAAGATATTTTTTTTATCAAAGGTATATGAGTTATTAAACCCGATGATATTTTATATATTGCTGGTTTTAATTTTTTAATCCATTCTAAAGTTTTAAAGTCTCCTACTGTAGTAAAAGGCTGTACTCCTAATGATCTAGCATAATCAAACATATTAGAAGTTTCTTCCTCAGTTAACCAAGATTTTTTAAATAAAGAGTAACTAATTGAATCTTTTAAATAGTTTTCATCAGCATCAATAGTCTGCAATTTAATAGCATCAGCTCCTGCTTTAGCAGATTCCTTTATCATTTTAGCACATATATTTACATCCCCTTCATGATTAATACCTATTTCCGAAATACAAAATACTTCTTTTGAAGAGTCTAGTATCTTATTACCAATTTTAATTTTGTTTTTATTTTTTATCATTGAATAATATTAACTAACAAAATTGTTATTTCGAATTAATTCCTTAAAATTTTCATAAGTATTAGCAGCACAATAAGCCATCCATATATGTCTTTTATTTATAGTCTCTGATTCCTTAATAAAAAAATTTTTTACACTTTTATTAAAATATGGAGATTGAAAAAAACTACTTTCTATAACACATTTATCCATATTTAATTCTTTATTTAAATTTTCATTCTGCCAAATTGGGAAAGCAAAACCATATTTTTTTCTGTATGCAATTTTTTTTCCCAAATTTCTTTCAACTATTTTCCTTAAAATATATTTAGTTAAATTATTTTTATATCTCCATTTGCCAGGAGTAGCTATCATTAAGTTTACTAATGATAAAGCCTGTAATGGAACTCTAGATTCTACTGAATGCATCATTGTGCTTCTATCAATCCTAGTATTAAAATGATCTGGTAAACTATTTATAGCATAAGAAAGGGCTATTTTTTGAGAAACATCTAACTCTTTTTCTATATTATTATAAATATTACTAATAGTTCCATAAACAGGCTTAAGTGTGTTAATAATATCTTTAGAAAAAATATTTTCTAAAACTTTTTCACTAGTACCACCATGTATAGGCCTAAAATAAAAAGGGTTAGAATTAAATAAATCTAAGTTTCCCCTTCTCTTTAAAGAAATTTCATTATTATTTTTATTACTCAAGTCTTCATATAATTCTTTATCTACATTGTACCCTCCTAGAAAGTCATCAGGGCCATCAGACAATAATAAAACTTTACTATTTTTTTTCATAATAAATTCAGCTATGGAAGCAAAACTTGGTAGTCCTTCACAAAAAACTCCGTCTAAACAACTTTTAGCAGTTTTTATATAATTTTCTATTCCCATTTCATTTAATAATGAGAATGAATTATGATTAGTATTTAATATTCTAGAAGAATAAAGGCTAGCATCATATTCATTTAAATAATCTCCATCTTTAATAGGAGCTTGTTCGGAAGAATGCATATAAACTGTATTTATTTTATCTCTAACTTTAGTAGAATAAATAGAAATAATTGCACTATCTAATCCTCCAGATAATGTAGAATGAAAATTTACTTCTTTAGGAACCCTACAACTTATTGCATTAAATAAAGTTTCTTCATATACATCTAATATTTTATCCTCTGAAGGCTCTGAATTGAAAAAACCTAACCATTTATCTAATTCAAATCTTTGAGTAACAGTTTTTTTTATTTTATTATTATTTAAATCACATATAATAGAATTGCCTGGAAGTAATTTTACTACATTTTTTATCAAGCTATGTTCTGGTGGAGCAGACCTAAAAGCAAAACTAGATAATAAAGATTTATAATCTATTTCACAAATAGTTTTAGTAACTGCTATAATAGGCTCTATTTCCGAGCAAAAAATTAACTCTTCATCACTTAATAAATAATAAAGCCCTTTTTCTCCCATTAAATCTCTACTTAAAATAAATTCATTTTTTTTCTCATTATAAAAACCAAATGACCAAAAACCATCAATTTTATTTAAGAAAGTTAAGCCTTCAAGTTCTAATCCCTCAGTTAAAATTTCAGTATCAGATTTATATTTTAAATTAATACCCTTAGAATCTAAATAATTACCTAAATATTTATAATTATAGATCTCTCCATTATAGGTCAATATGGATTTGTTCGAATTAGAAATAAAAGGAACATCAAATTTATTATTCAAATCAACTATAGATAATCTAGTATTAATAATGGATAAAGTTTTATCTTGATTTATCCAATTACCATTATAATCAGGCCCCCTATGCACTAACATATTCATCATTTTATTTGAGCGTTCATGAATATGTGAAATAGGTCTATTGTTTAAACTAATAATTCCAGCTATACCGCACATAAAATTTTATCCTATGTAATACAATTATATACTTATATAATTATGTAATTATTTTGCAATTTTTTGAAAATTTGGATTTGCAGAAGCAATATGCCAATGTGACTTATCTAGAGACTGCTCCAAGTAAAATTTTAACGCCTTAAATCGCTCATCTAAACTAGAAGATTTATTTACTTCCGCTCTAATTCTATATAATCCCAAACAAAAGGAGCATTTCTCATATTTAGATTTTAAATTTTTAAAACACTTTATATTAAGTTTTATTAATTCATTAATATCTTTTATTCTAGGCTCATCAGCTTGAAACTCATCTATATGTCTATTGAAAGAGAATTTAGTATCTTTATAATCTATTTCTTTCATTTTTATGCCTTTCTCCATAAATTCATAAATTTATTAACTGTAAAATAAATATTTAATCTTTTGTCCCACAATAGATGAATTCGTCTGTAGAATTATTCATAATTATACTTGTTGCTCTGCCAATATCTATAATATTAAAATACATAGAAAATATTTCCTTAAAAACATTTTTGTGATTAGGACAAAAACAAAAGATTTCTTCTTTACCTTTTTCTCTACCAGAATTCACATAGATATTATTTCCTATATGCTCCCCTTCAACTGCAAAACTACTTTTATTTGTATTAACATCAGCAATAATTTTACCTCCTGTTTTTAATACTCTTCGTAATTCAGACATGACCAAATGAATTCTTTCCAAACTACCCAAAAGAGAAACAACACTTATAATAATTACATAATCAAATTCATCATTTTCATAAGGCAAAGATTTAGATCCAGGTTGTAATGAAATTAAATTAACATTTTTATTTAAAGAATTATCATTTATTAACTTAGCATCTGCAGTTCTTTTAGCTCCTTCAGTAGCATCAACGCCTTCAATAATATATCCACATTTTGCCATATGTCTGGTATTTACACCGCTCCCAAAACCATATTCTAATAATTTTCCTGGCTTGTTATTAAAAAACCATTTTTCTAGTCTAACTAACTCAATATTTGGATAATCTTTATCAGAGCCTCGATCAAATTCTTTTTCCCATCTATTTTTTACTGACAAGTCTACTAAAGCTACCATTTTATACTCCTGCTTAATGTCCTAATTTTTTATTTACTATATTTATTAAAGGATAGCCATGTATATAATTACTTAAGTTTTTATATAAAACTTCTATAGCTCTATGTCTATTATGATCAGACGGTCCAGCGATATGTGGCGTTATCACTACCCTTACATCATTTCTTAATTCATGTGACTTAGACAAAGGCTCTGGATCTGTCACATCTAATCCAATTCCTAAAAATTTATCTTTTTTTAAATATTTAAGTAAATCATCAGTTTTCACAATTTTCCCTCTAGAAATATTTATGAAGATTACCCCATCTTTCATTTTCTCAAATAAATTAGCAGAAAATATTTTATTGCTAGAATCTGTAGAAGGTACAGCCGAAATTACTATATCAGCTTTTGAAATAACTTTCTCTAAGTCTTGTTGATAATAAAATTCATTTATAAATGAATATAAAGGAACAAGTTTCTCATCTACACCAATAATATTAACACCAAAAACCGATAATTTTTCCGCTAATAAACTTCCTATTCCTCCTATACCTAAAATCAAAGCAGTTTTGCCTCTTAATTCAATTGGTCTTGGCATGTCGTCAGCTTTATTTTTTACAATATAATTTAAATTTCTTGTAATACTTAAAATTAGAGCTATTGCATGATCTGACACCTCTGGTCCTTGAATTATTTTTCCATTTGTTAATAAAACATTACTTTCTACAAATTCAGGAAAAAGATATTCTTCACAACCGGCACCTCCAATATGGACCCACTCTAGTGTATTTTTTATCTTTGAAAAAATTTCATTAGAAAAAATATTTCTAGGACAATTTATAAGAGCATTGACATCATTAATATTGTTTTTAATAGAAATTTCATCGTCTGTAGAGTTTATGATCTCTACATCTCTATTAACACTAACCAACTTATTAATTTGATCAGATATTAAGCCTGTAGAGGAAACTATTAATATTTTTTTCTTCATAATATCCTTTAAGATTATTAACTAAAACATAATTATTTGTTATCCAACTAAATCAGAGACGTATAAGGAATAATTATTTTGTTATCTTCAACATTTTTTAAAGATATTTGCTCATTTTTGACTATAGATATCATGGCTTCAATAAAATTAATTCCAGCAGCAACTGATATTGCAATACTTCCGCTTGGTCTAGGATTAACCTCTAAAACTACTGGCTCTTTATTATTATTCATCATTATGTCACAATCGTATAACCAATTTAATTTAAAAATATTACTTAATTGCTCTGCTAAAGCAATAAGAGCTGTCTTATTTTCAATTATATGTCCATCGTTAGGGTTTTTAGAATTTATCCTTCGCCTAACAACAGACTTAAGTAACTTTCCTTTATATGTCAGCATATCTATATCATAGATGGGATCATATAATCTTTCCATAACAATTATAGGAAATAATAATTTATATTTTTCTATATTATTATCCATAAAATCATTTAAAGAAATTGATCCATTATCATGATTTTTAGAAATTATTGAAACATCTCTTCCTCCTCTTCCTACAGCAGGTTTAACTACTACTGATTTTTGAGTTTCAATATATTTATTAATAAGATTTCTTAAATCTTCTATATTTTTAGCTTCATTATACTGTGGAACATTTATATCATTAGATTTTAATACATCATAAGTTTTTACTTTATTAGAAATAATCTTTAATACTTTATAGTCTGCACAAGCCAATACACAATCATCAGTTTCTAAATTATGCCTTTTTTTAGCTAAAGAAAGAGCTTCCTCATCTGAACATGGTATAACTAAATTTACCTTATATTTTTTTACTAATTTATTTATTGCTTCAAAATAACCTTTATTTTTACCCAAAGGTACTATAAAAAAATAATCACAGAATATTTTTGCACTAAGACTATCTGTAGAATCTACCGCAATAATCTTAATATCATATCTCTTATTTTGCAAAATTCTTCTTCTTAATTCTGCAGACAAACCTCCGCCAGAACACGTCAATAAAATAGTAAAATTATTCATGATATATCCATTAAACTAATTGGTTTCCATTTTTTAAATTTTTCTAAATCATATGCTTTATTATCAAAAACTACATACAGTTTGTCGGAATAAGTTTTAGCCTTTCTATTATAGTGACAAAAATAATTATTCAATTTTGCTTCCACTTTAAAACCTGCTTTCTGATAAGATTTTAGTGAAGCTATATTATTAGAATCTATACTAGCACTAAACTTTCTCATACCTCCTTCAATAAAAGATTTTTGAATTATTATTTTAATTGCTTTACTAGCTAGACCTTTACCCCAATAACTTTTATCACCTATTAAAGTAACTAGATCTGATACACCGTCTAACCTTCTAATTGGACCAATCTTAATATTACCTATGTGAGCCTTACTATTTTCATCGCAAATAGCATATATATAATAAGTACAATTTTTTATTCCTTTAATAAGATACTGTTCGCTATCTTTAATAGAAATATTCCTAGCCTCTAAATATTCGGTAACCTTTCTATCTGAGAACCAAGAAATATAATTTTTGTTTATATCCTTTAACTTTAAGGGTCTAATTAGTAAATTAATATTATCCATATTTTATTCCTAAACTAATTAAATATATTTTTATTAATATAATTTGCTGCTCTATTACTACTATTTTCATATGGTCCCTGAATGTAGTTTTCAACTAAAAAGGTACGCTTAATTTTTTTATTATTCCATATTTTTTTAATATCAAGCATAGAAAGATTTAATATTTCTTGTAATTCTAATTCCCATCCAATTTTATCAATATCAACAACTAAAAACGCTTCTTTAAATAAATCTTCAAGATGTTTTGATATAAGTGCGTGACTCTTTCTAGACATTAAGTAAATTAAAGGAGTCTCTTTTACTAAACACCATCCTAATGTACTATAATTTGAGTCTGTAACAATTATGCTAGCAACAGTTCTTATATATCTAAAATCTGTTTGTTCAACCATAAAAATATTAGAAGACAATTTAAATATTTCTGAATAACAGGGCTGATATAGCAATCTTTGAGATGGATATTTTTTATATAAAACCTTTTTATCTATTTTGTTATAAACATTAGTTAATAAATTCTTCTCTCTACTAAAAGCATAATTAGTCACTGGACTAGTAAGTGCATTTTTGAGATTACCATTAAATAAAACTCCTGATACATGAACTACCACATCATCTTTTTTTCTAAGATTATATCTTTTCATTAAGAAATATCTTTGTAACTGGTGCAAATAGATATTTTTCTTTTGTTCAGCTTCTCCAATAATATATACCTTATTATTTCTACTTTCTTCATTTGATAAGTTTGCTCTTTCAAATTCTTTTTTAGCCGCCAAATTACTTACCATTAGCAAATCACAAGTTGTGGATTCTAAATTATTTATATATTCACTAACATCTTTATTAATACCGCTTGTTACACCATGCTCAAAACCTATTAAATTAATTTTATATTTCCTGCATAAATAAAATAACTGATTAGCTATCGGACCATAAAAACCAGCAGTTAAAATACTCTTAATGTGACTTGACTCTGAGAAGTATCTATCAAATAGTTTAGTATCAAGATTTAATTTAATCATGCCTAGTAAAATATGCTCTAAAATTATATTTTGTTGAGCATCAATTTCTGACTCATTATTAAAAAATAAAGATAGATACTTATTTATAATTGGGCCTATATCATTAGATAATATTATTATTTTTTTATCTATAGATTCAATTGATATTTTACTAGTTTTTGGGAGGCTAAGAGCTCTGATTTTATAACCTTTAAAATATAATTTTGCTATGGTTTCTTTTAATGTTTCACACGTTCTTATATAAAAAATATTTTCATTCTTGAATTTAAAATTTATAAAATTAAAAATCCTATAGAGAATGTATGATATAGGCCATGTTATAATTCTTAAAATAGGATTATTTTCAATAGTATTATTTATATCTTTTGGCTCATTTACCTCTAATTCAGTTATTACATAAGGTGTATTACTAAAAAAATTTTTTTGAGCTAAAAATTTATATACATTAGAAAAACGAGGAAATATCCATGGATTATTATCGTCACAATACTCACTTTTATTTATAAAAAAATGTAATTTCTTAATAGAATAATTTTTTAAAAGCATGTTAAAAGTTAAAGCTTTTTCTATTGTTACATTTAACAGTGGCCCTATTGCTATATATAATCCTATTTTTTTACTAAAATAATTAAAGATATTTTTATAATTATTATTAATAAAAAATCTTTCAATCTCATTAGACATTAATAAAACGTTTTTTCCTATTTTATTTCCAGCCTCTTGCGATAAATATATTGAAATATCCTTTACATAATTTTCAGTTATAGGGTCACTTACTATAAAAGGGTTATCAGTAACTAATATATCTGTAGAAGGATTATAGGACTTTATAGCTAAGTTAAATCCGCTAATACTATCTATAAAAAATAGATTTTCTTTATTAATTTTTTTCATAAATGGCTTCAATTATAGACTGAGATATATATTTTATGTCCTTTTTATTTAAGCCTATATACATTGGTATACTTAAAGTTGAATTATAATATGCTACTGCTCCAGGAAAGCCTTTATCTGTTTCACTATAATATGGTTGATAAAATAGAGGAATATAATGCACCTGAGTTCCTATACCTTTTACTTTTAATTTATTCATTATATTTACCCTAGTATTATTAATATTTTTATAATTTATTAAAATTGGGAATAAATGATAGCTATGCAGCTCACCATTCGAAGAATTTTTTGGAAGTTTAATCACATCAATATTATTAAAATATTTATAATATTCATTAGCTATTATATTTATTTTATTTAATGATTTTTGTAACAATAGCAATTGGCTTTTCCCTAATGCACATTGCATTTCAGTAGCTCTATAATTCCATCCTATATCGTGCATTTCATAATACCAAGGTGCATTCTTAAAAGCAGCTTTTCCAGTCCATTTTTTACTGTCTCTAATTATTCCATGGTTTCTAAGCTTTTTTGCTTTTTCGGCATACTCCATATTATTAGTTAAAATAACTCCACCTTCTCCCATAGCTATATGCTTTATTGCATGCATACTCATAATAGTAATATCTGAATGTGAACATGCACCTACTTTAAATTTTCTTCCATTTTTATCACTATATTGAGCAAGAGGTGCGTGACTAGCATCTTCTAGAATTTGTAAGCCTTTTTTTCTTGCTATCATGGAAATATTTACCATATCGCAAGCCTTACCTGCTAAATGAACAGGAACAACAACTCCATTTTTAAGTTTAAGTTTATCTAAAGACTTTAATAGATCATATTGGGTCATAAGTCCTGTTTCCTTATCTACATCTGTAAAATAAACCTGACCACCCAATAAAGCTGCGGTATTAGCTGTTGACAAAAAAGTAATTGGAGAAGTTAAAATACCTTTATTTTTTTTAACTCCTAATAAATAATAAGAAATATGTAATGCAGCAGTTCCAGAATTCACAACTACCGCATACTTAGCTCCCATTGTTTTACTAATTTCATCTTCTAATTTTTTAACTTCAGAACCCTGAGTTATATAACTAGACTTCAAGGTCTTGATTACAGCATTAATATCTTTTTTAGAAATGTTTTGTTTTGAATACGGGTATTTAATTTGCATTTTTTACCATATGCTTTTCTATTATATCAACAATTCTTTTTGATCCCTTACCATCAATATATTTAAGACAATTTTTTTTTATAAAATCTAATTCATCTTTATTACAGTTAATCATATTTTTAACTACACTTTTAATATCATTATTAATATCTAAACATAATTTATTTTTTTTCAAATAACCTATTAAGGGCTCTTGTATTTTATTTTGAGATATTAATATTGAAGGCAATCCTAAATACATTCTTTCTATTTGTGATATTCCAGGTGCACCAATTGCAAAATCAGCGTTTAATATGATTTCTTTAAAATTTTTTGGCTGTATTTTACATTTAATAAACCTATAATTTATTATTTGACTTTTTATACTTTGAATATTTGGAGCATTTTTACCTAAAACCACAGTAAATTTATAATTTTTCTCATATAATTCTTTTTGTAAAATTATTTCTAATATTAATCTTCCAGAAATATTTGCGGTATCAAAAGCACCAAATGAAATTAGAATATTAATCTTATTATTTTTCTTATTTTCTATTATCTTATCCTCTTGATTTATTAAAAACTTCGAAGATACGATTGCATATTTTAAACCAAAATAAACATTATTTTTCCTGTCATTTATTGGATGTGGAACAATAACAATATTATTATTAGGATATGGTTTTTTATCTGCAATAAAACAGACTGGAACTAAATTGTTTAATTTATTTAGTAAATATACACTTATATTATAGCTATCTATTAAAAAAAAATCGATTTTATATTTTTTTATTAAACTCTTCCAATTTACTATTCTTTTTGGCATTTCTTTCAGGTAAAGCAATTTATCTTTTCTAAAGCTATTTTCTTCATTATTAAATTCCTCTGATACTATCCATAATACTTTATAATTTAAACAAGCTCTTATTGCTTTGCATCTTTCAATATGTCCTAAACCAGAATTAGATAATGTATCAGCAAAGATAGCTATTTTATAATTATTTAGAATTATAAAAACCTTTTTACAATTTCTTTAAGGTCTTTTTCTTTATACCAATTAGAGTTTTTATCACTAGAATATTCAAAAGAGTTATCAACAACATTACCTTTCTTTTCAATATTCTTTTTATAATCTGCATTATTCCACCACGAAAACATAGGCTGTATTATATAATATTTACCCAAATCTATACAATTTAAAGACTCTTCCATAGGAATCATTACTTCATGAAGTTTTTCACCTGGTCTAATACCTATTAAATCAAAATTGCCTTTTCCTGCCATAACTGAAATTAGGTCAATTATCTTAAAACTATATAATTTTGGAACAAATATTTCTCCTCCATACATATTTTTTACTGCATCCATTACAAAAGAAACTCCTTCTTCAAGTGAAATAGAAAAACGAGTCATATCAACATGAGTTAAGGGTAAATGCTTTTCTCCTTTATCTAGTAAACTTGCAAAATAAGGTATGACACTGCCTCTTGATGCTAGCACATTCCCATATCTCACAATTGAAAACCTAGTCTCATGGCTTCCTGCTAAATTATTTGCTGCAACAAATAATTTATCTGAACATAGCTTTGTTGCACCATATAAGTTTATTGGATTAGCTGCTTTATCAGTGGATATCGCTACAACTTTTTTTACATTATTATTGATAGCACCATCTATAATATTCTCAGCGCCTAAAATATTAGTGGCTATACATTCTGTAGGATTATATTCTGCGGCTTGAACATGCTTCATTGCAGCTGCATGAATAATAATATCTACACCTGCACATGCTCTTAATACTCTACCTTTATCTCTAACATCTCCAATAAAATATCTTAAGCAAGGATAATTTTCAGGAGAAAATTTTTGGGCCATTTCATATTGTTTTAACTCATCTCTACTAAATATAACCAATTTATTAGGTTTATATTTTTTTAATACTAGCTCCACAAATTTGATCCCAAAAGATCCTGTGCCTCCAGTTATTAATATGTTTTTATTATTTAAACTCAATTTGATATTCCTTTATTTTAAAATAATATTATATTTCAGTAAACTTAGAAAATATTTTTTCTGAACTGCCTGTATCCCTAATTTTTCCATCTTCTAAATAAACTACAAAATCTGCATTTTCAATTGTTGTATGTCTATGAGCTATAATAATTATTGTTGAGTTATTTACTTTAATAAATTCATTTATAGCCTTTTTCACATGCTTTTCAGAGGCATTATCAAGTGAACTAGTGGCTTCATCTAAAATTAAAATCTTTGATTTAGACAAAAATGCTCTAGCTAAAATTAATCTTTGTTTTTGTCCTCCTGATAATTTTTGTCCTTTTTCTCCTATATTATAATTATATTTTTTAGGTAATTTATTAATAAACTCGTGTGCACCTGATAATTTACTAGCCTTAATAATTTCAGTATTATTTGAATTTGGTAAATAATAATTTATATTTTCTCTTATAGACCCATCAAACAAAATTGTATCCTGAGAAACAAATGATATTTTATTTCTAATAGATTCTAAAGCATAATCCTTAATATTATTACCATCTATATAAATATCTCCTGAATCAGGAACAATAATTCTTGGTAATAAATCTATTAACGTTGATTTTCCTGCTCCGGATTTTCCTACTATTGCAGTAATCTTATTTGGAGGAATTATCAAATTTATCTTACTTAAAATTACATTATTTTTTGATGTATTATAAGAAAAACAAACATCTTTAAATTCAATAGATGTATTATTGCCCTCAAAATTTATTCCCTCTTTCAATTCTTCCTTATTTAAAATTGAGTCATTCAATATTTTTATTAAAACATCTAATGAGGGTATATAAGATACAATAGCATTAATTAGACCATTTAATTTAGCTCCAAGGGGAATTAAACGAATAAATATAATTGAAAATAAAGTTATTTTAGCAAAGTCAAAATTAAAATAATTTACAGATAAATTTAAAAATAAAACACATAAAAACATAGCTACTACAGCAATAATAAACCTTGAAATATTACTATATCTAACAATAGCTAATTGGTTAGCTGCATAATCATCAGCCAATTTCTCAATTTTACTAATTTCATTATTTACTAAAGATCCAAATTTAAATAATCTCCATAAAAAAAAATTTTCGCTTACAAAATTATAAAAGTTTTTTCTTAAGGTTACTACTATTTGACCGGTAATATGAGTTTTTTTTACAAATGTAATCATAGAAAATATTAATATTATAATTACTAACAATGCCAAACTTGTCATATATGGAGCTACATAAAACATTACTAAAGCATATGCAGTAATTTGCAATCCTGCGCTTAATAATTGCAAAAATGTTTTATATATTAAACTAGTGCTTGTACATTCTCTCTCACATAATGCTGTAAATTGTCCCTGTTTTATAGTCCTTATATAATCGGCCTTAGAAAGCATAATTTTTCTAAAGCAATCTACGGACAGTTCTTTTGCTATTAATAATCTCGTTTTTTCTGTTTCCAATACTTCAAATATATTCATAAATTGTCTCATCGAAACAAATAATAATAAAAAAATTGAAAGATTTAATAAAGTTAGCGGAATAGATAAAAAACTATAAAAACTTACCAAATGTTGCCCATAACCGGTTGTATTAATAAACTGCTCAATATTCTGATCAGCCTGAATAAACTGAATTAATGGCAAAACTGAAATAATACTTAAAGCGTCAAATAACATTACAAATATAATTATAAGTATTAAAAATACCGTTCTTTTAAATGAAACTACATTTAGATCCTTATATTTTAATATTAAGTCTATTATTTTTAGGTAAATTTTTTGTAAGTTAAACATTATAAATTATTGCCAAATTTTTCTTATAATACAAAAAGCCTCTGCTTTTTTTAACCCAGACTCTGACCCTCTTTTTATAGCTAAAGATTCAATAGACTTAATAGATCTAGGATGAGGATATTTACCTAATTCGTTATTATATTTTTTTAGTGCTTTTATTTTTTTTGACCACACATCCTCAACATCAACATAAAAATTAGGTTTAAATAAATATCTATCTAAATATGGGGATTGTTCTGTAGAAGATATAGTTTCAAAAGTTCTTATTTCAGATTTTAAATTTAAAGTACTCATTGGTCTCAATGCAGTTAATATGGCATGGCTTACTATTTGATGATCATGATTAATATCTCCATCATGATGAGTATATATAATATCAGGCCTCAAATTTTTTAATATTTTTTCTAATGACTGAATTATTTCAAGCTTTGGAATTGTATCTAATTTTTGATCTGGATAATATAAAATACTATATATATTACTGCCCACTTCATCAGACCAATCTTTGGCACTTTTTAATCTTCTCTTAGAATTTATATCCTTATCTAATTTTGAAGTTTCACCTACAGAAAAAATTACTACATTAACATTATCCCCTTGTTCAATATGTTTTATCAAAGTCCCACCTAACCCTAACGCCTCATCATCAGGATGGGCAACCACACATAAAACTGATTTTTTATTATTTTTTTTTATTTTCATTTCAATATTTCCTATAGATGTAAATATATTATAAACAATAGCTACCGCACTCTGGGTGAATCATGATCCAGATTGTTTTTTTAAAACTTTTTTATAACTTTATCCTACTAGTGATATACACTTTGTAGAAAAAGTTATTTCTTTACCTAATAAATTAAATAATATTTTTACTCTATTATCATCAGCCAACCCAACAAATAAACCCTTTTTCCCAGAAAATATTCCTTCCCTTATATTAACTACATCTCCTTCTTTAAAATTTTGAAAAGAATAAATATCTGTAATACCGTCGGAGTCTTCTTGAGATTTTATTTTACTAATTATATCTTGAGCAACTTTGATAGGTTCATCTTGCATGGTTACCAAACTATTAACTCCATAAGTAGAATTGATAGCAACCCATCTTTGTTTATATAAATCCATTTTTACAAAAATATATCTTGGAAATAATGGTTTAACAACTGTACTGACTTTTCTTGCATGACTTACAATTTTTTTATACTTAGGTAAGTAGGTAACAAAATTTTGATGAGTTAAATGTCTTTCAGCTAACTCTTCCTTATTAACATTAGTGTGAACAACATACCAATTCATATTAAGTATCTCCCAAATTTTTAAATTTTAAAAAATCAGGAATTATAATTTTTTTTGGAGAGATTACTTTAGATAAATATTCATACCTAGACTTAGTATTATAAATATCAGTAATTATTAAAGTATCAAATTTTTTACAAGAATTAATATCTTTTATAATTGGAATTCCTTTTAAATTTTTATTCTTATTATTTTTTTTTCCAATTATCCCAACCAATTCTATATTACTACTAAGTGAGATTATGATAGCTATTTCAGATAACTCAGAAAAATCAGACAAAATTATTCTAAACTTATTGTTTTTATAACAATTATCCATGATGTTAGTTAAATCAATTTTAGCACTCCTATAAAAACTAAATGATGCTTTAAAATATTCTGCTGTAAGACGAGATTTTTCAGTAAAACCTCTAGGAGTAAGATAATAAGCATATCTATTAGCTGGTACCTGTTTAATTTTTACCAGACCTTTATCAATACATTTTCTTAAATAAGAATTTGTTAATCCTAAAGCTATCCCTAATGTATTAGATAAACTACGTTGTGTTATTCTACTATCAGCTTCTACTGCTGACAGAAGCCCTAACGTCATATCATTATCTTTATTGTTCTTATTATACATATAAATACTTTATTTTGTTCACATTTTGAACAAGTTAGCATGTTCATAGTATGAACGTCAATAAATTATCTAGCTATTATTATAATACCAGTAAAAATAAAGAAAACCCCTATCCAATAGGACCAATTTAATTTTTCTCCAAATAAATATATAGCTACTATTGGAACTATAACCATAGCTAATGCAGAAAAAGGGTAAGCAAGAGATAGAGGAACTCTTTGTAAAATATATAACCAAAAAACTGTTGCCATAGCATAAACACCTAAAGCCATATATAA
>Ga0163108_10000685_pt1 | contig 25140 bp, 23 predicted proteins | sample Fk1155metaG_FD_109644 | JGI IMG/M metagenome (GOLD analysis project Ga0163108, IMG submission 109644) | Marine microbial communities from the Central Pacific Ocean - Fk160115 155m metaG | ecosystem: Environmental > Aquatic > Marine > Oceanic > Photic zone | place: The Central Pacific Ocean...
GTATTTTAAAATTGATCTTAACTTCTTAACATATTCTTGAGCTTCTTCTGCTGATCTAATATCAGGTTCTGATACTATTTCCATTAAAGCAACTCCAGATCTGTTAAGATCTATATAACTTTTACTTGGTTCAATATCATGAACACTTTTTCCTGCATCTTGTTCAAGATGTAATCTAGTAATACCAATTTTTTTTGTAGTTCCATCTTTTAAATCAATTTGAATTGAACCACTGCCAACTATTGGCTGAGTAAATTGTGAAATTTGATATCCTTGTGGTAAATCAGGGTAGAAATAATTTTTTCTATCAAACACAGACCTCTTGTTTATTTGTGCATTTAGACCCAATCCAGTTTTAATTGCTTGTTCAACACATTCTTTATTAATTACTGGCAACATACCCGGCATTGCTGCATCGACTAAAGAAACTTGTGTATTTGGTTCGGAACCAAAATTAGTTGATGCACCAGAAAAAAGTTTTGATTTAGAAATAATTTGAGCATGCACTTCTAAACCAACTATAGTTTCCCAATTATTCGAACTTTGCATTACTTTTTATCCTCTTTTTTAAAATTAGAATTTTCTTCAATAATTTTAGCTGCTGAAAAAACACTATCTTCATCAAAACTTTTTCCAATTATTTGGAAACCCAAAGGTAAATTATTATTTGATAAACCCATTGGAACCGATATTGCAGGGAGGCCCGCTAAACTTACCGGTACTGTAAAAACATCGTTTAAATACATTTGAATTGGATCGTCTATTTTTGATCCTTGTTCAAAAGCATCTGACGGTGCTGTTGGAGTAAAAATTATATCAACTTTTTTAAAGGCTTTTTTAAAATCATCTATAATTTTTGATCTTACTTTTTGAGCTTTTAAGTAATAAGCGTCATAATAACCAGCTGAAAGAACGTAAGTACCAATCATAATTCTTCTTTTTACTTCATTTCCAAAACCTTCTGATCTTGTTTGTTCATAAAGATCATTAATGTTTTCTGAATTATTTCTTAGTCCATACCTTATACCGTCATATCTAGCTAAATTACTTGATGCTTCAGCAGACGAAATAATATAATAAGTTGCTAATGCATATTCGGTATGCGGTAAATCAATTTCTACTACTTCACAATTATTTTTCTTAAAATACTCTATCCCTAAATCCCACAATTTAATAATTTCATCATTTAATTGATCGTTTTTATATTGCTTAGGAATTCCAATTCTTAATTTCTTTTTATTTTTTAAATTTTTATAAAAATTTGTTTTTTCTAAATTTGCTGAAGTCGAATCTTTTTTGTCATATCCAGCCATAACATCTAACATCAACGCTGCGTCATTAACAGTCTTAGTCATTGGTCCTGCTTGATCCAACGATGAAGCAAAAGAAACTATACCCCATCTAGAACATCTACCGTATGTAGGTTTTAATCCTACAATTCCACAGTAGGATGCTGGTTGTCTAATTGAACCGCCAGTATCAGTTCCAGTGGCAGCAATTGCAATATTGCCTGATACTGCGGCAGCTGATCCTCCTGATGAGCCGCCTGGTACATATTTCTTGTTGTCTTTCGACCAAGGATTAATTGATGCCCCAAAAAAACTTGTTTCATTTGAAGAACCCATAGCAAATTCGTCTAGATTTGTTTTTCCTAAAAGAATTGCTCCAGCATCCCAAAGGTTTTTTGTAACAGTTGACTCGTAGGTTGGTATAAAATCGTTTAACATCTTAGAAGCGGCTGTGGTTGAAATATCTTTAGTACAGAATAAATCTTTTATTGCAATTGGTATACCTTCTAACAACCTTGCAGTATTATTTGAAATTCTTTTATCAGATTCTTCAGCTGATTTTATGGCATTATCAGAATTTAGTAAAATATATGCGTTTAGATCTTTGTTTGCTTGAGCTTCTTTAATATAAAAAGTGGTTAATTCTTTCGAACTTATCTTTTTTTCTTTGAGAAGTTTTAAACATTCTTCTAAATTTATATTTTTTAAATCCATCAATTTTTACTCCACAACTTTAGGTACAATAAAATAACCAGCTTTTTTTTCTGGTGCATTTTTTAAAATTTTTTCTTCAATTTTTCCATCATTAATTTCGTCTTCACGAAATGGAATTTTAATATCACTAGGATTTGCAACTGGAATAACATCTTTAGTATCTACTTCATTTAGCTTCTCAACCCAAGTAATTATTTTTGAGAGTTCTTTTGAGAATCTTTCAACCTCTTTTTCTTGAATCTTTACTCTTGATAAGGTTGCTATTTTTTTTACTAATTTTTTATCTATATCCATAGAATATAATTATATTAGTTATTTTATATTTCAAATGACAATAATAAACAAAGAAGATTTTAAAATAAAAAAAAAATTAAATAGACCAATTTTATCTCTCGATTACGGGGAAAAAAGAATTGGAATTGCAATTTCTGATAACGAATGTTCAATTGCTCTTCCTAGTGAAGTATTAGAAAGAAATAAAACTGATAAAGATTTTTTATACATTAAAGAATTTATTGAAAAAAATAATGTCCAAGCTGTTTTAATAGGAATGCCTTATAACATGAATGGTTCAGAAGGTGAAAATTGTAAAATAGTTAAAAACTTTAGTAAAAAATTGTTAAAATTCATTAACATTAGCATAATTTATTGGGACGAAAGGTTCTCAACTTTAGCTCAAGAAAAGATTCTTATTAGTAAAGATGTTAGTAGAAAAAAGAGAAAAAAAGTAATTGATAAGTTGGCAGCAAGCTATTTTCTACAGTCTTTCTTAGATTTCTTAAAAAATTAAAAAAAATAAAAAACTTACTTGAATGTTTCTAAAATTAGGTCCATATTAAACTTTTAATGAAGCTTTTAAAAGATAGTAAGCGCGCTTTATTAAAAACTCATTTACTTAGTGTTGAAGATTTATCTATTCCTGAAATCGATATTTTACTAAATAAAGCAAACTTTTACGCAGAAGCTAATAAACAAAGAGGTAAAATAGAAGAAACTCTTAAAGGAGCTACTGTAATTACATTGTTCTTTGAAACATCCACAAGAACTAAAACTTCTTTTGAACTTGCTGCAAAAAGATTAGGAGCCAATAGTATTGGCATAAATGCATCGGCAAGTGCGATCAAAAAGGGTGAAACGTTAATTGACACAGCGATGACATTAAATGCCATGCATGCAGATATTTTAATAGTAAGACATCCTGATAGTGGTGCTGTAAAATTATTATCTAAAAAAGTTAATTGTGCAGTAATTAACGCTGGTGATGGAACACATGAACACCCAACCCAAGCATTACTAGATGCATTAACCATAAAAAGAAATAAAAAAAGAATTAAAGATTTAAACATTGCAATATGCGGGGATGTTCTACATAGCAGAGTTGCTAGATCAAACATTTTGCTTTTATCTAAACTAGGTGCAAGATTAAAAATTATTGCGCCTCCAACATTAGTACCAAAAAATATAGAAAATTTAGGAGTCGAAGTGTTTACTGATATGAAAAAAGGACTTATAGACTGTGATATCGTGATGATGCTTAGACTTCAAATGGAAAGAATGAAAGGTTTGTACGTTCCGTCAACTAGAGAATATTTTAAATTTTTTGGTCTTGATCATGAAAAATTGAAAAAAGCAAAAAAAGACGCACTAATTATGCATCCTGGTCCTATGAATAGAGGGATAGAAATTGATAGTTCTCTAGCTGATAATTTAGATAGGAGCGTAATTCATCAACAAGTCGAGATTGGGGTTGCTGTAAGAATGGCGTGTTTAGAAATGTTAACTGTAGGGATAGATAAATGAAAGAAGCATATATAAATGGAAAAATTTTAGATCCAGAAAAAAATAAAGAATTTATTGGCGATATTATCATTGAAAAAGATAGAATTATAGATATCGGACCGAATATTCATAAAAAAGAAAAACCGAAAAATTACACTAATATTCACGATTGTAAAAATTTATATATATGTCCTGGTTTGATTGACATGAGAGTCTCGCTTGGAGAACCAGTTTCTGAGCATAAAGAAAGCATTAAAAGTGGTTCTGAAGCAGCTTTTGCAGGCGGAATTACAACAGTTGTTTGTTTACCTAATACTGATCCTGTAATAGATAATGTATCAGTTGCAGAATATATTCAAAGAAGAGCTAAAGAAGTATCAAAGTTGAATCTTTATACTTATGGATCACTAACAAAAAACTTTGATGGAAAGAATATATGTGAAATGGGTTTATTAACAAAAGCAGGAGTTAAAGGATTTACAGACGCAACAAAATCAATTGAAAATTCTGCGGTTTTAAAAAGGGCTTTGGAATATTCAAAAGCTTTTAACTCTTTAGTAATTCAGTTTCCAGAAGATAAAAATCTAGTCAATGATGGAGTAATGAATGAAGGAGAAATTTCAACTAGATTAGGTCTTGCAGGAATTCCTTCTATAGCTGAAGTTATTACTATAGAAAGAGATTTAAGGTTAGTTGAAGCAACGGGTGCAAAATACCATGTATCTTGTGTTTCAACAGCTGCTTCAGTTGAGGCTATAAGAAATGCAAAGAAAAAAGGATTAAAAATTACCTGTGATACATCTCCTCAATATTTTACATTAAACGAAATGGCCGTGGAAGATTATAGAACTTTTGCAAAAGTATCTCCGCCTTTAAGATCTGAAAAAGATAGATTAGCAATAGTAGATGGTTTAAAAGATGGAACTATAGATGCGGTACAAAGTGACCATACTCCACAAGATGAAGATAACAAAAGACTACCATTCAATCATGCAGAAAAAGGAATTATAGGATTAGAAACTCTATTACCTTTAAGTTTGGAACTTTATCACAACAAATCTTTAAGTTTGTTAGATGTAATTAAAAAACTTACAAAAAATCCTGCGGATATTTTAAATTTAGAACACGGCACTTTATCAAAAGGATCGAAAGCTGATCTATTAATTTTTGATCCTAATAAACCATTTGTAGTTGATGTAAAAAAATTTAAAAGCAAATCTAAAAATTCACCGTTTGATAAAAAACCATCTCAAGGAAAAGTCATAAAAACAATTTGCAGCGGTGAAGTTTCCTATGCTGCTTGATATTATATTAGCCTTTTTAATAGGCTCTATTCCAACTGGCTATCTTCTAAATAAATATTTTGGACAAGGTGATATAAGAAAAGTTGGCTCTGGAAATATAGGCGCAACTAATGTATTGAGACATAGTGGTAAACTACTAGGTTTGCTCACTCTCTTAATTGATATTGGTAAAGGTTTTTTAGCCCTTGAATTGCTCTGGCAAGGTTCTGGTGGGAGATGGTCAATAACTATACTTGGTTCTTTAGTTATTTTAGGACATATATTTTCACCATGGTTAAAATTTAAAGGCGGCAAGGGCGTTGCTACAATGCTAGGGGTAATTCTTTTTATATCCACATTAACTAATGCTGGAATTGGACATATATTTTTTGTAACAACTTTTTCTTGGTTAATGATTGTTTTTTTTACAAAGTATGTTGCTTTAGGATCAGTAATTTCATTAACGATAGCAACTATTTATTCCTTTTTTTACCTTCCATCTTTATTTCTTTTTTTTGTTCTAATGACTCTTTTAATTACTTACAGACACAAAGATAATTTTGAAAGAATTAGGAATAAAACAGAACATAAAATCTCTTTTTAATAGTTTTTTGTTGACAAATTAAAAAAAAAGTTCCATTTATCTCAAAAATACAGCTTATAAAAAAATAATGAGTAATATTGTTATTGTAGAATCACCGGCGAAAGCCAAGACCATTGAAAAATATCTTGGCCCTGATTATAAAGTCATGGCTAGTATTGGGCATATTAGAGATTTATTACCTAAGAACGGTTCAGTAAATACTGATGAACAATACAAAATGATATGGGAAATTTCTTCTCAAGGAAAGAAAGTTATCAAAGAAATATCTAATGCAATTCAAACTGGAGACAATTTATTTTTAGCAACGGATCCCGATAGAGAAGGAGAAGCTATTTCATGGCATGTTGAAGAAGTATTAAAGGAAAAGAAAAAATTAGAAAATGTAAATGTTAAAAGAATTACATTTAATGAAATTACTAAAGAAGCGGTTAATGCTGCAATCAGTCATCCTAGGGAATTAGATAATAATTTAATTAATGCGTATTTAGCAAGAAGAGCTCTTGATTATCTTGTTGGATTTAATTTATCCCCTATTTTGTGGCGAAAACTTCCAGGTAGTAAATCAGCTGGGAGAGTTCAATCAGTTGCTCTTAGAATTATATGCGAAAGAGAAAATGAAATTGAACATTTTAAACCAGAAGAATATTGGTCTATTGATGTTTTATTAAAATCTAAAGACAACCAAGTCTTCAAATCTACTTTAAAAGAAATTAACGATAAAAAATTAAAAAAACTAGATATTGGAACAGAAGCAATAACTAAAGAATATGTAGATGTAATTAATTCCAAAACTTATAAAGTGGATGAGTTAAAATCTAAAGAAGTAAAAAGAAATCCATACGCTCCCTTTACTACTTCAACGTTACAACAAGATGCGGGTAATAAATTTGGATACTCTGCTGCATCAACAATGGGGAAAGCGCAAAAGTTATACCAAAGTGGTTTTATAACTTATATGCGAACAGATAGTATAGTTTTATCAAATGATGCAATAAGTCAATCTAGAGAATATATAAAAAGTAATTTTGGTGATAATTATTTGCCAAGTGAGCCGAGAGTTTATAAATCCAAAGCAAAAAATACACAAGAAGCACACGAAGCAATTAGACCTACTAATATTAGTAATTCTCCTGAAAAAATGAAAAATGAAATTGGCCTAGATGAATTTGAATTATATAAGCTTATATGGAATAGAACCGTTGCGTCCCAAATGAATAGCGCAATATTTAAACAAATAACTTTAACTGTAAAAGCAAATGATAACTCGGTTCTTTTACAATCAACAGGCTCTTCTCCAGTATTTGATGGAATGTTAAAAGTTTATAATTATGAAAAAAAATCAAATGGAAAAGAAGATGAAACAAATATTATACCAAATATTAATCCTGGAGACGATGTGGAGATTGAAAAAATAATTGATGAACAACATTTTACCCAACCCCCTCCTCGTTATACAGAAGCAAGTTTAGTTAAAAAATTAGAAGAGTTAGGAATTGGAAGACCCTCTACTTACGCTCCTATTATTCAAGTTTTAAAAACTAGAGGATACGTAAATATTGAATCAAGAAGAATATTTCCAGAAGATAGAGGTAGGATAGTTACTGTATTTTTATCAAATTTTTTTGAGAAATATGTCGATTATGATTTTACTGCAAATCTAGAAGGTAAATTAGATGATATATCAGGTGGAAGATTGGATTATATAAATGTTTTAGATGACTTTTGGAAAAACTTTTATAATTTAATTGAACAGACTAAAGAAATTAGAATTACTGAAGTAATAGATAAGTTAGACAATCAACTAGAGGATCATTTTTTTCAACCAAATGAGAAAAATTCAAATCCGAGAAAATGTCCAACATGTGATGATGGAAGATTGGGTTTAAAACTTGCAAAAACTGGGCCTTTTATAGGTTGTTCAAATTATCCAGATTGTAAATACGCAACTCAACTAACTTCTAATATCAATGGTGATAATCAAAATGGTACTGGTATTTCACTTCCAAAAGAATTAGGAGTAGATCCAAAAACAAATAAACCAATTATAATAAAGCAAGGTCCTTATGGAATTTATGTTGAATTGGCAGAGAAAGAAGATGAAAAACCACGAAGGGCTTCTGTTCCAAAAAATATACCACTAGAACAATTAAATTTAGAAAAAGCTTCACAATTGCTATCACTACCAAGAGAGGTCGGTAAGTATCCAAAAAGTAATGAAACAATTATTGCAAATAATGGAAGATTTGGTCCTTATTTAAAAGTTGGAGATTATTTTGTTTCATTAAAAGAAGATGATGTCTATACAGTTGGGGAAAATAGAGCAATTGATTTAATTGAAGAACATTTTCAAAAAATAGAAAAACAAACAATAGGCACTCATGATAATAAAGAACTTAGTGTAAGTAAGCGCGGTAGAATTGGTTATTTTTTGAAAAATGGCACAACAAGCATAAGAGTTCCAAATGAAATAGACGCAAAAACAATAAGTTTAGAAAAAGCAATTGAATTAATCGAAATTAAAAAAGAAAAAGATAAAGCAAAGAAAAAAAAACCTAGAAAGAAGAAATAACAACTAATCCTTTTTTTTTAAATCTGAAATCTTTAAAGATAATTCTTTTAATCTTTCTTTATCAATTTCAGCTGGCGCATTCATCATTAAATCTTCAGCTTTTTGATTAAATGGGAAAGGAATTATTTCTCTGATATTTGGTTCGCCTGCAACTAACATAACAATTCTATCAATTCCAGGTGCACATCCTCCATGAGGTGGGGCACCATAATTAAAAGCTTGTAAAAGGCCACTGAATTGTTTTTCCAAATCTTTTTTTGTGTAACCAGCTATTTCAAATGCTTTAACCATAATTTCTGGTTTATGATTTCTAATTGCGCCACTTGATAATTCTACTCCATTACAAACAATGTCATATTGATAGGCTTTTACATCTAAAGGATCTTTCTTTTCTAATTCTTCCAGGCCTCCTTGAGGCATAGAAAATGGATTATGACTAAATTCAATTTTATTTGTTTCAATATTTTTTTGATACATAGGATAATCAACAATCCAACAAAATTGAAATTCATTTTCTTTAATTAGTTTTAATTCATTTGCAATTTTCATTCTGGCAACTGCGGCAAATTCCATTATTTCATCTTCTTTTCCACATAAAAAAAAGATCGAACTATTTCCATTCATTCCATCAATTTCCAAAAATTTTTTTAATCTGTCTTTATCTAAGTTATTTGCTATAGGACCCTTACCTTCATTATTTACGAATTGAACATATCCCATACCGCCTTGATCTTCACTTTTTGCCCAGGAGTTAAGTTTGTCAAAGAATGTTCTTGGCTGATCTTTTGTATCTGGTGCTGGAATTGCAATAACAATTGATCCTTTATTAATGCTGTCAGCAAATAATTTAAAAGATGAATTTTTAAAAATATCTGTAACGTTAGATAAAATTAATGGATTGCGTAAATCCGGTTTATCGTTTCCAAACTTTGCAACGCATTCATCAAATGGAATTTTTTTAAAAGGTGGTTTTGAAATATCAAAATTTTTAGTTAGTTTTGTAAAAACATCAAACAAAACAGGTTCTAAGGCGTTGAAAACATCTTCTTGTGTTGCAAATGACATTTCATAATCTAATTGATAAAATTCTCCAGGAGATCTGTCCGCTCTGCTATCTTCATCTCTAAAACATGGGGCTATTTGAAAATATTTATCAAAACCTGCTATCATTAAAAGTTGTTTAAACTGTTGTGGGGCTTGTGGTAATGCATAAAATTTGCCTGGGTGAATTCTGCTAGGAACTAAGTAATCACGGGCTCCTTCAGGAGAGCTTGCCGTTAAAATTGGCGTCTGTATTTCTATAAAATTTTGCTTAATCATCCCTTCTCTTATTAATGAAATTACTTTATTGCGTAATAAAATATTTTTTTGCATCTTAGATCTTCTAAGATCTAAATATCTATATTTTAAACGAGTATCTTCACCGTAATCTTTGTCAGAATTAACCTCTAATGGCAATGGTTTAGAATTTGATTCACTTATATATTCATCAACTGATATTTCAATTTCTCCTGTAGGGATTTTTTTATTTAGAGTTTCGTCAGATCTTGGCACTACTTTGCCAGTTACAGTTATTACACTTTCTGAAGGTGTTTTTTCAGCTGTAGAAAAATATTTATTTTTTTTATCTAATACGACCTGTGTAATTCCATAATGATCTCTTAAATCAATAAAAAGTAAATTACCATGATCTCTTTTTCTGTGAACCCACCCAGATAACCTTGCAGTTTTATTTTTATCTTTTAACCTTAATTCGCTACAATTATGTGTTCTATAAATATGCATTTAATAATTTTAAATTAATTTTTTTACAAAATTTATATTTATTTTTTTTTTAGTTATTAAAGATTGCTTATCTATTTTATTAACTATATTTTCTAAATTAGCAAACGATCGCTCAGATCTATAAACAATAAATTTAATTATTTTTTTGTCTATAAGAATCTGTTTATCAACAAATAATTTTACCAAAACTGATGATAATAATTCATCATTTGGTTTTTTAATTTTAACTGCAATTGAAGATAAAATTCTAGATTTTAAATCAGGCAAACTTATTTTCCAAAGTTTAGGTGCAATTAAAGAAGTTAATAAGAGATACCCTTTTTTTTCTTCAATCAAATTATAAAAATGTAACAATTGTTTTTCTAAGTTGTTTTTCTCTTTTTTATTAATCTTATCAAAAAAACCTGAAATATTTTCAATAATAAAGATATTTTTTTTTTGAAAAAAACTTTCAAATTTTATTTTCTTCAATTCAATTAAGTTTAAATTAATCGCTGAAGTTTTTTTTTTCCAAATCTTGGATAAATGAGTCTTTCCAGTTCCACTGTCACCAAATATTATTATTTTTCTACTTTTCCATTCTGGCCAACTGTTGATAAGTTTATATGCTTCTTTATTTGAGTTAGAAACTAAAAAATCATCTTCTTCATATATTCTTTTTTTTTTCAGATTTAATGATAATTGAATATTTTTTTTATTATTATTTATCATAGATTTACTACCTTAATTAATAAAAATATAGAAACAAAAAAAAACTCAAGTAAATTTATTATGTTTAGAATACTTTTATTATATTTACTTCGCCAAAATTAGTTTTTTACTATTTAAATCGAAATCTAAATCAGACTGTTTGAAAGCAACTTTTAGTTGTTTTAAATTGCCTGAAAAAGATAAAAAAATAATCGCTTTATTATGTGAGAATCTTCTAACATTAAATTTATCAATTATTGAAATATCTCCTATTAACCTCTTTATGTTGATCCAATCATTTAAATCATTAAAAAATACAGTAATTTTTTCTAATTTCTTTTGTGAAGAAGCTGTGTTTGCTGTTTTCCATTGCTGATTAATAAATTTTTCAACTCTAACTTTTGCATCGTTTAAAATATTATCTGAGTACTCGTTAGTATATATCTCAATTGCATCTTCAAATGTATTCGTCTCTCCGCCATCAAATCTATATATTGATGAATTTAAGTTAAATATAATTTTTGATTTATCACGACTATATTTCTTTTTTAAAATTGCTATAAGGACTCCTGAAGTATTATGTGATTTTGCTAAAAGTTCTAGGTTTGTTAAGTTTTTTTTCACTGCTTGATCTTGGTTAAAATAAATAAAATCAGTAAATTTTCCATCAGATGATTTAATAGGAATCAACCCTTCGTTATTAGAATTTTTTACCCATACATTTCTCCAAATATTCTTTTTTTCCCATAAATATGTAACCCCTGCAAATTTGTAAATTGGTAGAATTAGCAACGGTTTGCTTCTAAGACTAGTATATTTTATCTCATTTCTATTTAAATATCTTAGAACCTTTTCTTCATTAAAAATGACTGTTAGATTTCCTATATATTTCCTATCTGTAGTTTTTTCATTTTGAATCTCTATAGCGTCAACAAATTCCAAAATTTTTTCAATATTAATATTTTCAATTTTTTCATACTCAGTTTCTAATAACATTTTTTTCATTAAGTTTTTAAATCCTTTTTCTTGAGCTTCTAATAAAGCAATTTCTTTAGCTTTAGGTGAGGAAGTTGATTCAATTTCTACTGAGATATTTTTAACTTGAAATATTTTATCTTCTGAAGTTGCAGAAATTAAAATATTTGGATTTATAAAAATAACCAAAAAAAAGATAATGAGGAATGTTATAAAATTATATTTCATAGTAATATCTTACTTTTTAAAAAAAAATTATTACATAAAAATAATAAATTAATGAAACAAAAAGTAAATAAATACAAAAAAGCTGGTGTAAGTATAGATCAAGGCAGCAATTTTATAAAACTAATAAAAAAAAAAGTTTTTTCTACTCATAAGAAGGGCGCGATTAAAGATTTAAGTTCATTCGCTGGTTTTTTTGATTTATCAATATTAAAGTATAAAAACCCTATGCTTTTAAGTTCGGCAGATGGTGTTGGAACAAAATTAAAAATAGCACAAGATTTAAAAAAATATAAATCAATAGGAATTGACTTGGTTGCTATGTGTATAAATGATATTTTAGTTCACGGTGGCAAACCTATTTTTTTCTTAGATTATATAGCTATTGAAAAATTAAATAAAAAAATAGCATTAGATATAATTGATGGAATTTCTAAAGGATGCAAAGAGGCTAATTGTTCTATTCTGGGAGGAGAGACGGCTGAAATGCCTGGTTTGTATAAAAAAAATGATTTTGACCTTGCTGGATTTGCTGTAGGTATTGCAGAGAAGAAAAACTTAATTACTGGAAGAAATATAAAAGAAGGAGATGAGGTAATTGGTTTAAAATCTTCTGGATTTCATTCTAACGGTTTCTCGTTGATTAGATATGTTTTAAAAAGAAAAAAAATCAATTATAGAAAAAGAATATCTAAACAAATTAGAAATCTTGGGGATTTTTTACTTAAACCAACTAAAATTTATTCAAAAATAATATTAGAACTAGAAAAAAATAAATTAATCAACGGCGTGTGTCATATAACAGGAGGGGGTATAATAGAAAATTTACCAAGAATTTTACCAAAAAATTTAGGATTAAACTTTGAGAATCATAATTGGGTTTTGCCTGATATATATAAATGGTTTAAAGAACAAGGAAATATATCTTTTGATGAAATGTTAAGAGTTTTTAATTGTGGTATAGGAATGGTTATAATATGTAGGTCTGAAAAAAAGAAATTAGTAATAAAGAAATTAAAAAATAAAAAAGAACCATTTTTTGTTTTAGGTAAAGTTGTTAAAAATAATGGAAAGATTGATATCGATTATTTAAAAAAAGATTGGGAATGCTAAAAGTTGTAGTTTTGATATCTGGAAGAGGTAGTAATTTAAAAGCTATAATTAATAAATGTTCCAAAAAAAATGTTTCAGCAAAAGTTATTGCAATAATTTCAAATAACTCTAGCGCATCAGGTCTCGAATTAAGTGGAAAATTTAAAAAAATAATAATTAACAATAAATTAAGTAAAAAAAAATTTGAGACAGAACTACAAAATAATCTTAAAGAATTAAAGCCGGATTTAATCTGTTTAGCTGGTTTTATGAAAATTTTGAGCCCTTTCATAACAAAAAAATGGAAAAATAAAATAATAAATGTTCATCCATCATTACTACCTTCATTTAAAGGTTTAAATACTCATGAAAGAGCTTTAAAAGCTGGTGTAAAAAAGAGTGGTTGCACGATTCACTTTGTTGATGAAAGTTTAGATGGAGGGGCGATAATTGTACAAGTTGAAACTACAATAAATAAAAATATGACAAGTAAAAAACTATCAGAAAAAATATTAAAAATAGAACACAAAATATATCCAGAAGTTGTTAATTTATTTGCAAAAAAAAGAATTAGTGTAAAAGAAAACAAGGTTCTTATAAAAGATGAAAAAAAATTAAATCTTTTTATAAAAAATATATAAAAAAATTGAATATTTTTTTTTTTTTTGTAAGTTTAAATTATGGAAAAAAATTTAAAAAGAGCATATAACAACTGGATAGTGTTCTTAAAAGGAACTGTGCTTTTAGTAGCAGGAGTTATAGTTATTCTTGCTTTTATGGCTTTATTTTTACTTTAAGATTTCTTAAAAAAAAAATTAAGTTCTTTTAAAGCATTTTCTTCGCTGTCAGAACCATGAACAGCATTTTCTTGAATAGAAGTTGCAAATTTCTTTCTTATTGTATTTTCTTCAGCTTCATCTGGGTTTGTGGATCCCATTACTTTTCTATATAATTCTACTGCATTGTCTCCTTCTAATATTTGAACAACTATAGGACCAGAAGTCATGAATTCACAGAGATCTTTATAAAAAGGTTTATCAGAATGTACTGCATAGAATTTTTCAGCTTGTTCTATAGTTAAATTTAATTCTTTTCTTTGCAAAATTTTTAAACCGTAACTTTCGATCATTAAATTTATAGCATTAGTATGCCCAGCTTTAACTGCGTCTGGTTTAATAATTGATAAAGTTTTTTGATTAGACATTTGTTATTTCTCGCAATTATTAGAAATAAAGTCATCGATTAGTCTAACGCCAAAAGCTGTTCCACCTTTTTTAGATAACGGTTGGTCTTTATCAAACCATGTTACACCTGCTATATCTAAATGAGCCCATTCAACATCTTTTTTTACGAAACGTTGTAAAAATTGAGCAGCAGTAATACTACCAGCGCCATTAGTTCCTGTAATATTTTTTACATCTGCGATATCGCAGTTAAGCAATTCATCGTATTCTTTTCCTAGTGGAAATCTCCAAAGTTTTTCATCTGTTTTTTTACCTGACTTTGTTAAATCATTTGATAATTTATCAGAATTTGTAAATAGTCCGGCATAAAAATTTCCTAAAGCAGCAATAATTGCACCAGTCAAAGTTGCAAAATTTATCATTTTTTTTACATTATACTTTTCCTGACAATACCAAAGAGCATCTGCTAAAACCAACCTGCCTTCAGCATCGGTATTTAAAACTTCAATTGTTTGACCTGACATAGATTTAACTATATCACTTGGCCTTTGAGCATTAGAACTAACCATATTTTCAACAGAACCAACCACACCTACTACGTTTGATTTAGATTTTCTCAATGCTATTGATTTCATTGCTCCTAAAACAAGTGCAGCGCCTCCCATATCCATTTTCATTTCTTCCATTCCTGCGGATGGTTTTAAAGAATATCCACCTGTATCAAATGTAACTCCTTTACCAACTAGCCCTAATGGTGGAGATTTAGAACTAGGATTGCCATTCCATTCTAGAGTAATAAGCCTTGAAGGGTTAGCGCTTCCCATTCCAACTCCTAAAAGCGCTCCCATTCCAAGTGTTTTCATTTTTTTTTCGTCTAAAATATTAACTTTTAGGCCTAATTTTGACAACTCTTTGGCTCTTGAAGCAAGATTAACAGGGTTTAACACATTCGGTGGCTCATGTAAGAGATCACGTGCAAAGAAAACGCCTTCTGCAATTGATTTTAAATTTAAAAAAAGTTTTTTTAATTTTGCTGGTTTTGAAACAATAAAACCAATGTTTTCTAGAATCTTATTACCATCTTCTTCTTCATTTTTTTTATATTTTTTAAATGAATATGATTTTAAATAAATTCCTGAAGCTAAATTTAAAACAATATTTTCATAACTCAATTTTACTCTTTTTACATCACCAACATATATAGATGAACTTTTGTATTTAAAATTTTCAAAATATGGGAATAAAAGACCTCCAAAATACTGAAAGTTAAAACCTTCGAGTTTTGTTTCATCGCCTATTCCAATAAAAACAATATTTACTAAATCTTTATTATCAATTATCTCAATATGACAAATTTGACCTAAATTACCTTTAAAATTTCTTTTTGATAAACTGTTTAAGATGTTTTTTTTTATTTCTGAATTAGAAGAAATATTATGATAATTTAAATTTTTTTTATCTTTATTAATAAAGAAAATTTTAAAATTTGGTGAAACTTTTTTGTTGATAAAATTTACAATCATAAAATACAAATTAATATAGTTACTATGTCAATATTATCCAATTATATTTTTAAACAAATAGGATCATACTTTATATATATAACAATTTTTTTCATAAGTTTAATATGGCTTATCCTATCTTTAAAATTTATTGAATACGTAACTACAAATGGCTTGGATTTTAAAGATTTTATCAAAATGACTTCTTTATTGTTGCCAACTATTATACCAGCTCTAACTCCATTAACTTTAAGTTTAGCCTGTATTTTTGTATATAATAAGCTTTCAAATGATAACGAATTAATAATAATTAAATCATCTGGATTAAGTGCATTTAAAATATTAAAACCAGCTATATTACTTTCACTTATTATTGCTATATTTAATTTATTTTTAAATTTATATTTTAGCCCTTTAAGTAAATCTATTTTTAAAGAGAATCAAAAAAATCTTAGAGAGGATATCGCGCGTATAGCTTTTAAAGAAGGAAATTTTTCAAATCTCAACCAAGATATAACTATATATATTGAAAAAATAATAGATAAAAATAATTACGAACATGTTTTTGTTTACGATAGTAGAAATAAAAAAAATCCTGCAACATATATATCAAAAGAAGCCGAATTAGTTCAAATTGATAATGTAAATAAAGTAATTTTAAAAGACGGCAATAGGCAAATTATCGATAAAAAAAATTCGCAATTAAGTATTATTAAATTTGATGAATATGAAGTTAATTTAGATTTGCTTTTTAAAAATATAGATGAGGAAAGAATTAAAGAACCTGAGGAAATGTTTTTAAATGAATTATGGGATGATAAGCATAAAATAAGTGGTAAATATGACCCAAGACAAGTTTCAAGCATGATTATCGAAGGTCATAAAAGGATAATAGATCCTCTTTATTGTATAATTTTTACATTAATAACTTTGACTTTCCTACTATCTGATAAATTAGTTCTGCAATCTGCATTAAAAAAAATATCCGTTATTATATTTATAATTTTTTTAATTGAAGTTGTTTATTTATCTTTACCTAATTTTATCATAAAAAAATTTACGCTCTTGCCAGCTATATATATTTTCCCATCATCTTTATTTTTATTTTTAATTATTTTGAATATTAGTAAGAGTTATAAAAGAGTAAAAAAATGAAATTATCTTCATTAAATATTTTTCATAGAAGGTTGGAAAAGCATCTTTTTAAAAAATTTTTCAGAAATTTTATCTATTGCATGACTATTTGTTTATTAATAGTTTTTTTAGTTGAATTTGTAGAATTGCTTAGAAGAACTTCTGAAAACCCCAACATTTCATCTGTATTTTATGTAATTTATTTAGCGCTTCTAAAGATAACAGAAAGTATTGCTTATATAATACCTATTAGTTTTTTTGTAACAACAATGTGGACTTGTCGTTCTTTTAATAAACACAGAGAAATGGTAATAATTCAAAACACAGGTTTGCATTCTTTTAGAATTTTATATCCCTTTATCTTTTTCACAATATTGTTCTGTGCAATTTATTTTATAATCCTAAATCCATTATTTTCACATGCAACTAACTCTTATCAAAAAATTGAACAAGAGGTATTTAGGGGGAAATTAAGTGAAACTTCAATTAGCAAGTCTGGTATCTGGTTAAGACAAGGTTCTGAAAGTAATAAAATTGTAATTAGAGCGGCAAATTTTATACCAAAAAAAAGTTTATTTAAAAATGCTACTTTTTTTATTTTTACCAAAAAAAATAATTTTACTGAAAGAATAGATGTGGAAAGCGCTCAACTTGAAAAAAACTTTTGGATTTTAAAAAAAGCTACAATTAATAAACCAAATAAAAAAGTAGTTAAAATAGATGAATATACTCTTAAAACAAACTTATCAATTAAAAAAATAGAGGATAGTTTCTTAGATCCTCAAAGTTTATCAATATGGAAAATTCCAAGTTTCATAAAATTGCTCAATGAGTCTGGTTTTTCAGCTACCAAACATCATGTATATCTTTATAAAACAATTTTTTTACCTTTATATTTAATTGGATTAATACTTATCGCTGGCTCTTTTACAATTAAATTTACACAAACCAAAACAAAAACCTACTTTTTAGTCTTGATGGGAACTGTAACTGGTTTCTTGATTCATGTCTTGTCAGAAACCATATATTCACTTGGAACTGCTAATAAATTGCCCTTCTGGAATGTCTGGGTTGCATCTTTAGCACCATCGATTATAACTATTATGATAGGTGCTTTTTTTGTAATACATTTTGAAAGAACAAATTAAAAAATGAAAAAAACAATTTTATTATTATTTTTTTTAATCTTCTTATTTGATAAAAATCTTTTATCTGAAGAAGACATACCTTTTGTTCTAAACGCAGAAAAAATAGTAAATAACCACAATGAGTCAACAGTGGTAGCTATAGGAAATGTTGAAATTATACAAGGAAAAGAGGTTCTTAGGGCTGATTACTTAGAATTTGATAAAATAAAAAACAAAGCGATAGTCAAAGGAAATGTGAGCATATTAGATGAAGATGGTGTTGTGTATTTTGCAGATTATGCGGAGGTTGATAAAGGTTTTAGAAACGGTCTTACAAAAAATATTTCTATACTTTTTCCAGATAATTCTAAAATGGCTGCATCAAGTGGTAAAAGATTTAAAGGGACAATTTCTACATTAAAAAAAGCATTATATTCAGCTTGTAACTGTGATGACCCAAATAAAAAACCAACTTGGCAAATAAAAGCTTCGGAAGTTGTTCATGATTCAAAAAGAAAAAAAATTAGTTATAAAAATGCCTTCCTTGAATTTCTTGGATTTCCTGTAGCGTATACCCCTTATTATTCTCATCCTGATCCAAGTGTAAAAAGACAAAGTGGTTTTTTATTTCCAAGTTATACATCAAATTCAGAATTAGGAACTATTATTAGAACCCCTTACTACTATGCTCTTTCTCCATATAAAGATCTTACTGTAGAACCAATGTACATTAGTGGCCAAAGGCCTTTAATGTATGCCCAATACAGACAAAGACTTGGTAATGGAGAGATAAACATAGAAGGTAGTCTCACAAATGCAGATAGAAGGACGAGAGTTAAAACATACTCGAATAAAACTAGAGGACATCTTTTTATTGACGGAAAATTTGATCACAATGATTTTTGGAGATATGGCTTTAATATTAAACGTAGTACTGATGATACATATTTATCAAGATATTTGTTTGCTGGGGCTGCTGATAGACTCCATTCAGATTTTTTTATAGAAGGTTTTGATGACAGAAATTATTTCTATGCTACAGGAATAGCAACTCAAGTTCAATCAAGTACATACCAAAGTAGCAAGACTCCTCTTGTTTTACCATCAATCAATTATAATTATCAGAGTTCAAAAACTAAAGTTGGTTTTGTTGATTTTAATGCAAGTTTCTTATCATTAACACGTCGTCAAGGTGCTGATACAAGAAAAATTTCTTTACAGCCAATTATCACTTACCCTTTTCAAGACAATTTTGGTAACAGATTTAAATTTCAAGCCAAAACAACTTTAACATCATATATGTTAAGTCACGTTGAAAGAACTGGTAAAAATGATTTTAAAGGAATAAAAAATAAAATACATCCTGAATTGCTTTTCGGATGGGATCTTCCTTTGCAAAAGTTTCAAAATAAATCCGTTTTCGTTTTAAAGCCTCAGGCTGCGTTAATTTTAGCTCCAAATAAAGGCGCAGATGAAGATATACCTAATGAAGACAGTAATAGTTTTGAATTTGGTGAAACTCATTTATTTAATTCAAGTTTATATCCAGGTGAAGATAAAATAGAAAAATCAAATCAAAGAATAGATTATGGTGTGAATTTTTCTGTTAAATCCCAAGAAAAAGATCTTACTTATGATTTTTTTCTAGGTCAAAGTTTAAGATTTAGAAAAAACAACGATTTTGGTGTTACATCTGGACTAGATGATAGATTGTCTGACTTAATAGGAAAAATAGGATTTGGTTTTGGAAAACATCTTAATATGTCTTATAGATTTTTACTTAATAAAGATGCGTTATTTTCTACTAGAAGAGATCAATTTACAATTTCAACAAATATTTATAATACTAATGTAGCCTTAAATTATATCTATTTAGAACCTACCACTAGTATTTCAGAGGAAAGAGAGGAAATTAATTTTTCATTAAAACATACTTTTAATGATAATTATTCTCTAAGTTATTCAATAAAAGAAGATTTATCAAGTTCTGGAGGAATGCTTGGACAAAAATTAGCATTATTATTTGATAATGAATGTTTTACTACTGAAATAGGTTTGCATAGATCATACTATTTGGATAGAGAAATTAAACCAAATGATACTTTCTTGATTACTTTTACTTTTAAAACACTCGGAACAGTTTCTACTGGAAGAAATATTTCTAATTAACAAAAATTATAATATATAAAAAAATTTAAATGAGACCAATAAGAAAAATATTTAATAAGTTTTTTTTATTAAAAATTTTTTTTGCTATATTTATATTCTCAAAAATAATTCTGGCAAATAATATGAATGAAGAAAATGTTTCAATCTTAGAAAGATTACCCACTAGTATTTTTGCAACGGTAAATAATGAACCAATATCTATCTATGATTTGATACAAAGATCTAATTTATTTAGTGTTTCAGCAAAGTTGCCTATAAATAAACAATTTGAAACTAATATACTACCAGGATTAATATCTGGCTACATAGATGAAATTATACAAAGGCAAGAAATAAAAAATATGGGTATAACTGTTTCAAATGAACAAATACAAAGTATGGTTTCTGCAATTGAAAAAGATAATGGTTTTAAAAAGGGAACTTTAAAAAATTTTCTAAAAGAAAATAAAACTGATATAGATATTTTAGAAAAACAGATTGCAACAAGTGTTGGTTGGAGACAATTGGTATCTAATAAATTTAGAAATCAAATTGTAATTCAAGATTCTGAGATTGAAACAATACTTAAAAAAATAAAATCTAGTATTGGAAAAGATGAATTTTTAATTGAACAAATATTTCTTTCATTTGAAAATAAAAAAGAAAATGAAATTTTGAACAATATCAATAATCTTTACACGCAAATAATTAATGGCGGTGATTTCGTATCAATAGCTAAACAATTCTCAGATAGTTTTAGTGGAAAAGTAGGAAAAATTGGTTGGATATCAGAAGTTGATTTAGATCCAAAAATTGTTACCAAAGTAAAAAAATTAGAAATAAAAAAAACTTCACAACCTATAAAGGGTGAGAATGGATATTTTATAATTAAAGTGCTTGATAAAAAAATAATAGGAGAAGAGATAATTGATGAGGTTTCATTATATAAATTTGAACTCATTGAAAAAAAAGAAGAGATAAATTTGTTGTTAAATAAAATTAAGAATTGTGATGAATTGGATGAATTTTCCAATAAATATGCAACAGCAACCTCGGGATCATTGGGAACATTAAAATATAATGAATTACCTAACGATTTAAAATCAGTAGTAGAAAAAATGAATAAAAATGAAATAAGTGATCTTTTAAAAATTGGATCAGAAGAATTTCATTTAATGTTATGTGATGTAAAAAAAACAAAAACCATTATACCTAGTAAGTTTAAAATTACTGAAATTTTAATGAGTAAAAAACTGGATATAATTTCAAGACAATACATGTCAGAATTAAGAACTAAATCTGTAATTGATATTAGAATTTAAAAAAAATGAAAAAAAGAATTATTACGGGCATAACTATGGGTGAACCGGCAGGTATTTCATCAGAAATAACATTAAAAACTTGGAAAAATTATAGAAAAAAAATAGATCCATTTATATTTTTCGGTGATCCAGATCATTTAACAAAAACTTGTTCAAAACTTAAACTTCGAATTCCTATAAAAATAATTAAAAATATTCATGAATCTTTAAATACTTTTAAAAATTATTTGCCAGTTTACAAAATCGAGTTAAATCAAAAAGTAAATTTTGGTTCTCCTTCAATAAAAAACATTGGGAAAGTTTTGAAATCTATAGATAAAGTAGTTAATTTTGCTTACAAAAAAGAACTATCTTCAGTTGTAACTAATCCTGTAGAAAAAAATATTTTAAAAAAAAAAAGTAAAAATTTTAATGGCCATACATTTTATATAGCAAAATTGTTAAAAGTAAAAAAACCAATAATGTTGTTAAAATCTCCTAAAGTTAGCGTGGTTCCAATAACACAACATTTGTCTTTAAGCGATGCTTTAAAAGCTATAAATAAAAACCTAATAGTATCTACAACTAAAACTACTAATAAATATTTAAAAATATTTTTTGGAAAAAAAAACCCAAAAATTGCAGTGGCTAGTTTAAATCCTCATGCTGGAGATCACGGAATTTTCGGGAATGAAGAAAAAAAAATTATTATTCCAGCAATTAAAAAGATTAGAAAAATGAATATTGATGCATTTGGACCATATCCAGCTGACACTATATTTAATAGAAAATTCTCAAAAAAATTTGACGTAATTATTTGTATGTATCATGACCAAGCAACTATACCTATTAAAACAATAGATTTTGATAATGGTGTTAATATAACGCTTGGACTTCCAATTGTAAGAACATCTCCTGATCATGGTACAGCATTAGACATAGCCGGTTTAGGAAAAGCATCAGAAAAAAGTTTATATGCATCAATTAAAATGTCTCAAGATATTGCTAGAAAAAGAAAATTGTGGATACAATAAAACAAATTATAGATAAATTTAATTTAATCTCAAAAAAATCTCTTGGTCAAAATTTTATACTAGATGAGAATATAACTGATAAAATTGTAAGAACATCAGACGTTAAAAATCATATAGTTCTTGAAATTGGTCCTGGCCCAGGCTGTCTAACTAGATCTCTAATAAAAGCCGGTGTAAAAACTATTATTGCTGTAGAGAAAGACTTAAAGTGCGTAAAAATTATAAATTATCAAAAAAAACTATTTTTAAATAAAGTAATTCTTATAGAAGGAGATTTTTTAAAAGATCATATTTTTAAAAAAATAGTAAGAGAATTTAAGAAATATAAAAAAAAAGTTGTAGTTTTTTCAAATCTTCCTTATAAAACCGCAATACCGATATTGGCAAAAATTCTTAGAAATAGAAATTACTTTCAAAAATTAATTTTAATGTTTCAAAAAGAACAAGCAGAAAGAATAATGGCAAAAAAGAATACAAAAAGTTATGGAAGGATTTCTGTAACATCACATTGGTTATGTGATATTAAAAAAAAAATGCACTTATCGCCAAATTATTTTTTTCCTAAACCAAAAATAGATTCTTCGATTTTAGAATTTAAATTTAAAAAAAAAATTAAAAAAGTAGATAATGAAAACTTGCTATCTGATTTAGTAATGAAATGTTTTAATCAAAGAAGAAAAACTATTAAAAATAACTTAAAAAAAACAATAAATTTTTCAGACCAAGTATTTCTAAATTGTGGAATTAATTCAAGAAAAAGACCTGAGGAACTAGATTTTATAGATTTTATAAATTTATCAAATTTCTTAAATAAACATAAAAAAGAATTATAAAGAACTTATTTTCTTAAGAATTAAATTTTTTTTTTGAAGTACAATTTTTTTTGCTTTATAAATGGATTGAATTTCTTTTTTAGTTAAATTTTTAGCTGAAACAAAATTTTTATATCTTTCAGATTCAATAATAACTTCAATTTTTTTTACAGTATCATTTAGATTCTTATTTATTAAAACATATTTATATTCTTTCCAATGGCTTAGCTCTTTTTTATAAAATGATAGTCGCTGGTTGACTATATGATCAGGATCTTGGGCTCTTTTTTTTAATCTTTTAATTAATTCTTTTTTTGATGGAGGTAATATAAAAATACTTACAACATGCTTACCGAGTTTCTTTTTTATTTTTCTAGTTCCTTGCCAGTCAATATCAAAAAGAACGTCTTTTCCTTTATTATGAATTTTTTTAACTTTTATTAAAGATGTACCGTAATAATTATTAAATACTTTTGCCCATTCTATAAAATATTTCTTTTTCTTTAATTTGTTAAATTCATTTTCTGAAATAAAATTATAATCTTTGTTATTTTTTTCTAATGGCCTTTTTTTTCTAGTTGTATATGAAATAGACAACTTAATATTTTTATTTTTTTTTATAAGTTTTTTTGCAAGAGTTGTTTTGCCTGCACCGGAGGGTGAGGATAAAATTATAAATAAACCTTGTTTCTTAGTTTTCATATATCTCCCTACGTAGTTCTTTAAACTTCTTAACGTTTTCTATGTGTTCCTCATAACTTGATGAAAAATTATGGCCTCCTTCACCATTTGCAACAAAATATAACAAATCTCCTTTACTAGGATTTGTAACTGCGGTAATAGACTCTTTTCCTGGATTGCATATTGGTCCCTCTGGAAGGCCATGAATTAAATAAGTATTAAAGCTTGATTTATGACCAAGATCATTTTTTGTTAATTCTTTTTTTTTTATTCCTAATTCATTTTCTATGCCATAAATAACAGTGGGATCTGATTGTAATTTCATGTTAAGTCTTAATCTGTTTAAAAAAACTTGAGCTACACTTGATTTTTCATAATTTAATGATGTTTCTTTCTCTATTATCGATGCAAGAATTAATACATCGTTATAGTTATTAAGATTTAAATCTTTATCTCTATTTTTCCAAGCTTCTATAAGTGTTGATTGCATTCTTTTTTTCATATTATTTATAATTATATTTGAATTTGTTCCGTAAACATAAAAATAAGTACTTGGAAATAACATGCCCTCTTCATCTATTTGTTTAAGTCCCTCTTGGTTTAAAACAACACCCTCTGTTTTTTTTAAAATATCAATAATTTCATTTGATGTTAGGCCTTCTGGAATAGTTATTCTTCTTTGATATACGTCTCCAACTCTAATCTTTCTAATAATTTGAAAAATATTATTATTGTAAAATTCATATTCTCCTGCTTTTAGTATTTTTTGAGATAATGAAGAAAAAATAAGGAATTTAAAAAAAAATTTATTATCAATAATTTTTTCCTTATATAAGTTTGTAGTTATTTGATTTAAAGTTTGATTACGTTTAATAAAAAAAGTATGTGTATATTTATATTTTGCAAAAAATAAATCAAAAACTAATAAAAAAATTAAAAAAAAAAATAAAAAAAATATATGTTTATTTCTTTTTAAAAAATTTTTCATTTTTTTCTAAATTGATCTAAAAATTAAAGAGGCATTAGTTCCGCCAAATCCAAAAGAATTTGATAGTACGCAATTAACCTGGTGATCTATAGAATTTAAAGGTATTAAATCTATACCTTTTGCTTCAGGCAAAGGAGTCTTTAAATTCAAAGTAGGAGGTAATTTTCTATTTTTTATAGAAAGTATAGAATATATAGATTCAACGCTTCCAGAAGCACCGAGTA